>Ga0137297_11520_pt1 | contig 13153 bp, 8 predicted proteins | sample RamsorincwithD2O_FD_97191 | JGI IMG/M metagenome (GOLD analysis project Ga0137297, IMG submission 97191) | Mouse cecal microbial communities from Vienna, Austria - Mucin amended with D2O | ecosystem: Host-associated > Mammals > Digestive system > Large intestine > Cecum | place: Austria: Vienna... | reverse complement strand
GACCGGCTAAAAAAGAAGCAGGCAAAGACAATACCTTTACAATCAAAGACGAGAATGGAGGCGATTATTTATGGCCGACCGGAGTAAAAGAGGTACGTTTCTGGGCATACGGTCCCGACAATCTGGACACAAAAACGGCATTCAAGCCTACCATAACCACACATACACAGCAATTTGAAACTCTTCTGGAATCTTCCATGGAAAATGGAGGTACGAACCAACAAGACTTTATTGTAGCTTATCAGAACGTAAGACAGGAAAACGTAACGGGAGGCGCCGTTAAGTTGGACTTTTATCATGCGTTATCGCAAATTTGTATCAATGCCAAGTGTCCGGACCACAACAATAGAAAAGTGAACATCAAAGGAGCATGGCTGGTAAACATAAATCAGAAAGGCATTCTTTCATTCTCAGAGAGTGCAACAGATACATACCACATGCAATGGACACCCAGTCTACCAAGCACTTATGGCGTCAAATTCGAGAATCTGCCATTGCTTACCAGCGCAAATACCACCCTAATAGGACAAGCAGAAGGAACTACCGGAGATAAATCCAGCAGTCTGATGCTTATTCCGCAAAAACAAGATAAATGGACGACTGACAAACCTAAGGGAGCATACATTTTGTTTCTTTGCCGTATTGAGGCCATTCACAAAGGCACAGTCCATTCCGATAAAGATAGCAACGGAGCGATACACGTAGAAGGAGATTACCATTATCACCAGCTATTCCCTACTCCTCAATCCGATAAATGGAATCGCAACGAATACGGGTATACCTGTGTAGGTATTGATATCGACTGGAAGCCCAACCATAAATATGTATATAACGTCATATTCTGCGGACAAGGCAGCGGCGCGGGTGTTTATCCTCCTATTGAATTGCCTGATTTGCCCAAAATAGAGGGTATAGAGATTGTACCCAACAAAGATAAAGATAAAGTAGGAGAAACAGTACTTGATAGCCCGCTATCTTTCGACGTAACAGTAGAGGCTTGGGAACAAGGAAACACCGGAAACAATGATGGTAATACAAACATGGACTAATCGACTAACATCAAAAGAAACGTGATTATGCGACATTTTCGTATATTTCGACCATCCTTCGGGCTGATGCTCCGTATGCTTGCAGGTGTTGCGGTCTGTGCCGTGTCGTCCTCTTGCACGGACGACACTTTCGACAAGCACGGACATCAGGGTGCTTCGGGCATGCTTGCGTTCGATGTGGCGGCACCGGGCAGCTGGGCTGATGGTTCGGCGGCCACGCGCGTTGCCGACAAAGACATAAGCATCCGGAAGCTGACACAGTCCGGAGGGGGGAAACCCTTATATTTAGTTACTGAAATTGCGGAAGCTGCTGTGGATACAGCGGCTTCCAATGCTATAACCCGCGGCACCACGACAACCGGAGAAACATTTAAGAACCATAGCTTCGGACTCTCGGCGACATGCTACACCGGAGATTGGCCCGGAGAAGAGGAGACAAACAAGTGGACCACCAACTTTGCCCACAACATAAAGGTGAGTTATACCGAAAGCGATAGCAAATGGAAATCCGAAAAATCCCTGTACTGGGTAGGTTCGGAGAATATCAAATTCTTTGCCTACTCCCCCTACTCTGCTGCCGCACCTGCATCTTCCGAAGAAGACGCGGCTGATGCCGACGATGCCACTCCCTCCGTCATCCACTCGGCAGCGGATGCCACCGGTATTCCCACGCTGACTTATACAGTTCCTACAGACGTGACCAAGCAGATTGACCTGATGTATGCCACCGCAGACTGTGGCGGAAACGGCACGGGAGACGTCCGGAATGGAGCAGTGCAATTGAACTTCAAGCACGCACTGACTGCCGTCACCATAAAAACCGGCGAAAAGATGCTTGCCGGAAAAGTGACCCAAATAAAGATTTCCGGAGTGCATGGTAGCGGCAGTTACCCGATAGGAGCAACTAGCTGGACCATTACAGACGAAACCGCCGGACGCACGTTCAGTATAGACAATGAAACTGCATTGGACGGGAATAAAGACAAGAATGAAATCATGACCAAACCCGGCACCATACTGAACGGTGACGATAAGGGATACACGTTCATGATGATTCCCCAAGAACTCACGGATGATGCAAAGTTAACAATCTCGTTCACAGACAAGCTTACAAATACGGAACGTACTCTTACAGCCAAACTAAAGGAGTTTACGAAAAACGGGATATGGGAGATAGGAAAGCAGTATACCTACTCCATCAACTCCACCGGAATCGTTATTACACCGGTGATTGAATTGAAAGTCAACCGGGATAATACACTGTATCCTAATGGAGGCTATAAAGGAACTTGGAGCGCAGGTAATCCGCATCCTAATTCTCCATCTCTATACATAGAAATGACAGATGAAGAAAAACAAGCATATCTTCCGGTCAGCGGTGTTCTGAATGATGTAAGTATTGCCGCATACATGAAGGTGGCACAAGCTAATGCAGAATCAGCAGCCGCGAAAGAGCAAATAAGGAAACTTGATTTCACGATTGAGTGGTCTATTGATGGCGGCACAACGTGGAATTCATCGAAAGAGAGCCCTGAACTGGGCTGGAAACCGGCCACCGGTTCCCAAAGCAGGGCGGACGATACCGACCCGACGCAGCCCGTAAGCGGAAGCATAATCCTGCCTGCCCAATCCCAATTTACATACATGCGGAATTTCTTGTACGGGAAAGGAACCACTATAGAAGGCCAAACACCGGGCAAGACTATTACCGATGCAGGAAATGGCTCGAAAGACGCCCCATACGATTTGGTTGACCGCAATGTGGTAGCACAAGAAAGTGCCAACTGCTATATTGTGAATGATCATGGCTATTATAAGTTTCCGGCTTACTATGGCAATACTTATAATAAAGAAAGCGATACTTCGTCTTACAAGTATAAAGGTGACATAAATGCTATTTCGGACAAAACTCGTAATTTTGTACTAGGCGAGTTCGTGAAACATGATAATACCCCCATTACAGGTGGTGAAATTTCAGGAATAGAAGATGCAATACTACTATGGCAAGACAGTCCGGACCTTGTAACAGAGGTGAAATACGATAATGGCTGGGTATCTTTCCGTGTGCCCGAAGAAAGCATCAACCAAGGCAATGCCGTGATTGCCGTACGCGGTTCTGAGGGTATTTTATGGAACTGGCATATATGGGTTACCCATCGCGAATGGGACGAATCATCTTGTCATACAATGTCGGATGATAACCTGAATCAATATGACAAGCCATTTATCATAGCCCCTTGCAACCTTGGTTATTGCGAGCCACATGTCGAAGACGTTGAAAGAAATATACTCATACGTTTTGTAGCCAATGGCGAACAAGTAGGTGATAATGAAATTGCACTAACCGTCAGCGGAGCATCGCAACCCGGGAAAGATGAAAAGAAGGGCATCATTACATTTACCCAACCCGAGATTGCAGCATCCGCAGCAGGCGACAACACTTATTACCAATGGGGACGTAAGGACCCGATGCTCCCGGGCATTCACAATGATGACACTTACAATACTGACAAAGAATTAGACATGGTAAACAAAATGTTCTATTCTACTGAGCAGTATCGTTTCACTTCATCAGAAAGTGCCAGAAGTATCGGAGAAAGCATACAATTTCCATATCAGTTTTTTATGCACCAGCGGCCACCATCTGATAATGTTACTGAGCAGAATAAGATTGATAACTATAAGCGACGCCACTGGCATGATGGAAGAAATGCTTCATATGGAAATAGAACCATCATGAACTATTGGAATACACAGTTGACAACAAGTGGATACGCTAACTTTATCTATGGCAAAGAAGTCCAATATTACAAGCAATCCCCTAATAACCTATATGTCATCAAAACAATATACGACCCCTCACCGGCAGGATTTAAAATTCCGCCTATTAAGGCTTTTGCTGATTTTTTTGATATGGTAAATTTGAAGGAAGTGACTGATGCAACTAAACCCAGCGGAAAAAAAACCGTAAGTGCTGGCCCACCAAATACAGTGGAAACCACGGAATTCAAAGGATGGACAGTTACTGTTGAAAGCCAGCCCTTTTATTTTCCCGCTACCGGAGTACGTGATATGGGAGTAAAGGAACAAGAGGTAGGTTATGGCACATTTCCAGGCTTCTCTTCAATAACATATATAGCAACATCCGGATTTCATGGTGAATATACGGGAGATAATAATGCCAACTCCAGTTGCTTGATATTATCTATTGATAGAAGAGATGGAGATTTTAAAAACTGTACCAAGCCTATTGAAGGAACCAACAACGCATACGGCTTTACCGTCCGCCCCATCCGCGACGGTCAGAAGAAGTAAAGCCGCCACCTAAAGCCCCTCCGAAAGGGAGGGGCACAACTTTCATTCATCCTGCCATACCGGGCCAGCCGGCCGGCAATCTTCTCCATCCTGAGAGAGGCGCCTCCCGCAAGCCGGGTATGGCAGATTTTCTGTCTACCCAAAAATCTCCATCCCCCTCTTTTACCATTTGTTTTTTTTGCCTACTTTTGCAGAAAATACAAGGAAAACAACAAACTTCAAACATCATCCATACTATGTTTAGCAAGAAGAAGAACAACAACGAAGAGTATCTCAGCCCCACAGCCCAACCCTTGAAACTGACCACCATAGCCGTAGGCACCATCCTGAAAGGAACGGTGGACGTGGAAGGAAGCCTGCGCATAGACGGAACCATCGAAGGAGACATCACATGCCACAAAACGGTGGTGGTAGGCCCCCAAGGAAAGGTGACGGGAAAGGTGACTTCCGCCTCGGCCATACTGGAAGGCACGCTGAAAGGAGACATACATATATCGGACAAACTCATCCTGAAATCGGGATGCCTGATGGAAGGAGACATCTACACCTGCAAACTGGAAGTGGAACCCACCGCCTGCTTCAACGGCAACTGCAACACCATCAAAGAGACCAAGCAACCTGCCGCCCCCACACCCGAACCTCCTGCAAAGAAGAAATAAACCGGTTTACCGGATAATACCCTCTGCCGGTATGCCCTTACCGGTAGAGGCCACCACAGAACCAGAATGAAGAAAATACTCAATCTCGCAGGAAGCTTCATAGTCGGAGCGTGTATCGGCGCGGGAGGAATGATAGGCGTAAGAACGCTGGTCATAGGAGACTCGCTCGACAGTGTATGCAGCAGGTTTTCCGAATTCGGTGCCCTGCAGATGGCAGGAGTCTTTCTGGCCGCCATACTGCTTCTGCTGCTCTCCATCTTCCTGCAAGTGATTCTGCACGAAGGCGGGCATCTTGTCTGCGGACTGGCCACCGGCTACCGCTTCGTCTCCTTCCGCATCTTCAGCCTTACCTTCATCCGCAAAGACGGGAAATTGTGCATCAGGCGCTTCAGCATTGCCGGAACGGGAGGGCAATGCCTGCTTGCCCCGCCCGAAAAGCCTCTGGCATACATCCCCACCGCCTTGTACAACCTGGGCGGAGTGCTTGCCAATCTGTCGGCCGCCATCCTTGCCTTCCTTCCGCTGCTCACCGCAGACGGACTGCCCTATCTGCTGAAATTCTTTCTCCTGACGTTCTCCCTGACGGGCCTCTTCCTTGCACTGATGAACGGAATCCCCATGAAGATAGGAGGCATCGGCAACGATGCCGACAACATGCGCCTGCTTCTCAAGGACAGCAAAAGCAAGCAGGCACTGGTCACCCAGCTACGCGTCAATGCACTGGTGCAGGAGGGCATGCGCCCCAAAGACATGCCTGCCGAATGGTTCGGCCAAGCGGAAGGCATCGACTACAAGAATGCCCTGCAAGCCACCATAGCCTTGATGCACGCCTCGCGCCTGCTCGACCTCGAAGAATGGGAAGCCGCCCACCACGCGTTCGGCAGAGTGATGGACCATCGGCACGAAGTCATCGAGCTCCTGATAAAGGAAACCGCTTGCGAACTGCTCTTCACCGCCCTGGTGACAAACAAGACCGCGCAGGCAGAAGAATTATATACCGACGAACTGAATGCCTACATCCGGCAATACAAGGATGTGACGTCTTCCAAGCAGCGCTTGCTCTGCGCCCTGGCACTCTGCCGGGACAAGGACGCGGCAAAGGCAAAGGAGATTTACGAAGCCACCTGCCGACGGAAAGACAAATACCTGATGCAGGGAGAAGTCCGTTCGGACATAGCGCTGATGAAATCAATCCTTACCGCCGCGAATGTCTTGTAGCGGAAATGCCCCTTGTAACAGGAATATGTCTTGCAAAATGAAACAACTCCTCTTCTGCCTGCTACTGCTGCCGTCGGCCTGCGCGCTGCAAGGCTGCGGCGGGAAGCAACCACCGCAAAGGCAAATACAACGCGCGGACACAATGGAAAGGGATGCCGCATGTTCCGACTCCATAGAAGAAGCTCCCGCCCCGGTCAAAAGCCGTACAGCCCGCTATCTGGACTCCCTCGGTTTCGTCAACATCGCCGAAGCGGACAGCAGCATCGCCATCGACCTGATGTACACCCGTGCCGACAACTTCACCGGAACCATACTGTACGAAGACCTGAAAGAAGCCTACCTGCACCCCGATGCCATGAAGAGTCTGAAGCAGGCACAACACCTGCTGCGGGAGCGGCATCCCGGCTACAGCCTCGTCGTCTACGACGCGGCGCGCCCCTTGTCCGTACAGCAGAAGATGTGGGACACAGTGAAAGGAACCTCCAAATACATCTACGTCTCCAACCCCTCGCGCGGCGGCGGCCTGCACAACTACGGACTGGCAGTGGACATCAGCATACTCGACGACAAAGGCCTCCCCCTGCCCATGGGCACCCCCGTAGACCATCTGGGCAAAGAAGCCCACATCACGGAAGAAGCCGCACTCGTGGCACAAGGCAAGCTGACGGAACAAGAACGCGCCAACCGCCTGCTGCTGCGGCAGGTGATGAAAGAATCCGGATTCCGCCCGCTACCCAGCGAATGGTGGCACTTCAACCGCGTCAGCAGGCAGACGGCAAAGGAGCGATACCGGGTCATCCCTTAACTCTCACCCCCAGCTTGTCCGGAAACTTAAATTTGCTATCGCTTTGACGCGGATGACGCAGATGACGCGGATTTTTAATATTCTTAATCTGTATTATCAGCGTCATCTGTGTCTGAAAAATAATCAGACAGAAAGCTGCGAATTTATGCCCCACTTTGTCCTTTTTGAGATAACTTTGCATCAGAATAAATAAGCCAAACCATGCCTCTATCCCCAGACACCCTCCGCTTCATCCGCGAGCATCGCCGCGACGACGTGCGCAGCCTTGCCTTGCAGGCACACCGCTACCCTTCGGTAGACATGCCCGCCGCCATCACACAGATTTCAGGCCGGCAGATTGCCAAAGAGAAGATACCCGCATGGGCCGAGAACGAAAACATACTCTACCCCGCCCACCTTTCTCTGGAGCAATGCTCCTCCCAGGTGACGGCACAATATAAAGCGGAAATCATAGGCAACCTGCCAAGAACAGGACAAGAACATCCCGCGAAAGCCGGCACTCACGCGAAAAACAGCACTCCCGCATCGGCCGGCACCCTTACCGACCTCACCGGAGGTTTCGGCATCGACTGCGCCTTCCTCTCCTCCCGCTTCGGGCATGCCACTTACGTAGAGCGCCAGGAAACACTCTGCCGGATAGCCGCGCACAACTTTCCCGCCCTCGGCCTGAACCACATCTCCGTGTGCCACGCAGACAGCGTCCGCCATCTGCAAGAGATGGAACCCGCAGACTGCATCTTCATAGACCCTGCCCGCCGCGACGGACACGGCGGAAAGACCATAGCCATCGGCGACTGCGAACCCGATGTGTCCGCCCTCGAAGAACTGCTGCTCCGCAAGGCACGGCACGTGCTGATAAAGCTCTCTCCCATGCTCGACCTCACCCTCGCCCTGAACGATTTGAAGCATGTACGAGAGGCACACATCGTCTCCGTGGGCAACGAATGCAAGGAGCTGCTGCTCTTGCTGGGGCAAGGCGAAACGCTGCCTACAGACGACATTCCCATACATTGCGTCAACTTCACCGGCGCACCGGCTCCCCAGACCCTCGTCTTCACCCGCGGACAGGAGAAAGAGTGCACATGCCTCTACACCCCTCAACTGAAATCATACCTCTACGAACCGAATGCCTCCGTGCTGAAAGCCGGATCGTTCCGTAGCCTTTCCTCATTATATAAGGTTGAAAAGCTGCATCCCAACAGCCACCTCTACACTTCGGACAGCCTCCTTCCCGACTTCCCCGGCCGCAAGTTCCGGATTACCTCCTCCTGCGGCTTCGGCAAGAAAGAAGTGAAAGAGATGCTGGCCGCCGAGAAAAAGGCGAACCTCACCGTACGCAACTTCCCCGCCACCGTGGCCGAACTGCGCAAACGGCTTAAACTGGCCGAAGGGGGAGACACTTATCTATTTGCCACTACCCTGGCAGACGGAAAGAAGGTACTTATCCGCTGCCAGACTACGGGATAAGACACCAACCCCTATACCTTCCCCTGCACGAGATGTACATCTCATGTTGCTCGAGATGTATATCTCATACAGTCCGAGATGTACATCTCGTGCATCTTTAGCATCAGTCAGCCAAATGACGGCAAAGGGAGATACCGCCGAAAGGGTACTACCTCCAAGAATTTATGTAACCTCATTGTAACTGAATCGTTATCTGTTCTTCAACGCTCCGCAATCTCCACGTAACGGCAACCCTCTACTTTTGCGGCAGATTATTAACAGATAATAACAAGTATGAAACAGATTTTGAGAGCATTCTTATTCTTACTCCTATTCACCGCCACCGTCAATACGGCCATTGCCGACGAAAAAGCAAATGTCACGAAACAAGGAACTGTACGCGGACGTATCATTGACGCCACTAAACAAACTCTCCCGGGCGCATCCATCTACATCGAGAAACTACACACTGGCGTGACGAGCGACGTCAACGGCTTCTACACTTTCTCTAACCTTGACCCGGGAACCTATACAGTAAAGGTGAGCTATGTGGGCTACTCTCCCGTAGAACTGAAAATCACCATCCCCGCAGGCCGTACACTGGAAAAAGACGTCGTGCTGAACGAAGGTGTGGAGTTGCAGGAAGTGGTGGTAGGCGGCGCCTTCCAGGGACAGCGCCGTGCCATCAACTCACAGAAAAACAACATGGGGATTACGAATGTAGTCTCTGCCGACCAGGTAGGCAAGTTCCCCGACTCCAACATCGGTGACGCCCTTAAACGCATCTCCGGCATCAACGTGCAGTACGACCAAGGCGAGGCACGCTTCGGGCAAGTGCGGGGCACGAGTGCCGACCTCAGCTCCGTCACCATCAACGGCAACCGCGTTCCCTCTGCCGAAGGCGATACGCGCAACGTACAGCTCGACCTCATTCCGGCAGACATGATTCAGACCATCGAAGTGAACAAGGTAGTAACCGCCGATATGGACGGCGACGCCATCGGCGGCAGCATCAACCTCGTCACCAAGAACTCCCCCTACAAGCGTACCATTGCCGCCACCGCCGGAACCGGCTACAACTGGGTGAGCGAAAAGGCGCAACTGAACCTTGGCTTCACCTACGGCGACCGCTTCTTCAACGACAAACTCGGCTTGATTGTATCGGCCTCCTATCAGAACTCACCTTCCGGTTCCTACGACACCGAATTCGTGTGGGAGCAGGATGACAACGGCAAGACGTACGTCAACGACTACCAAATCCGCCAATACTACGTCACCCGCGAACGCCAAAGCTACTCTGCCGCACTGGACTGGGACATCAATGCCAACCACAAACTGACCTTCAAAGGCATCTTCAACAACCGCAACGACTGGGAGAACCGCTACCGTACCACGCTGAAAGACCTTGACCCCGACGGCAACGCCACCGTACGCATACAGACCAAAGCCGGTACGCCGGACAACCGTAACGCCCGCCTGGAACGCCAGCGCACCATGGACTTTGCCCTCGGCGGCGAACACCTCTTCGGCGCCCTCTCCATGGACTGGCACGCCAGCTATGCCAAAGCCAGCGAAGAACGTCCCAACGAACGCTACATCGACTTCCAACTGAAGAAACAGAAGTTCGACATGGACCTGAGCGACGAACGCCAACCCTTTGCCAGCCCCAAAACAGGCTCTACCATGACATTGAACGATGAATTCAGCCTGAAAGAGCTGACGGAACAGCAGGAAGACATCAAGGAGCAGGACCTGAAGTTCTCCGCCAACTTCAAACTTCCCTTCAAGAACGGCAACAAGCTGAAGTTCGGCGCAAAGGTAGTACGCAAGACCAAGGATAAAGAAGTGGACTTCTACGAATACTCTCCTCTGGACGAGGACGCCTTCATGACGAACAGCCTGGCAAATACAGTGGACCAGACCAACAAGAACTTCATGCCCAACAACAAATACCAGGCAGGCATCTACGCCAGCAAGGAATACACCGGCTCTTTAGACTTGAACAACGCTTCCCTCTTTGAGAAAGAGCAGGTGCAGGAAGAACTTGCCGGAAACTTCAACGCCCGCGAAACCGTGACTTCCGGCTACCTCCGCTTCGACCAAAAACTGACAAAAGACGTGGAACTGATGACCGGACTCCGCATAGAGAACACCAACCTTGCCTATACGGGACGCACCTACGATGCCGACGAAGACCTCACCAGCAAGACCGACCGTCAGCGCAACAGCTACATCAACTTCCTGCCGTCGCTGCTCGTAAAGTGGAATGTAAACGATGACTTCAAAGTGCGCGGTTCGTTTACCCAAACCTTGTCACGCCCCAAATACTCGGCCCTCGTGCCCAGTGTGAACATCAAACGTTCCGACAACGAAATCACCATCGGAAACCCGGAGCTGAAACCTACCGTGTCCTACAACTTCGACTTGAGTGCCGACTACTACTTCCGCAGCATCGGTCTGATAAGCGCCGGCATCTTCTACAAGAAGATAGACGACTTCATCGTAGACCAGGTGAGCACCAACTACGAATACCAGGGTAACACCTACACCCGCTTCACCCAACCCAAGAATGCGGGCAACGCCAACCTGGTAGGGGTAGAGTTATCCTACCAGCGCGACTTCAGCTTCATTGCTCCCGCTCTGAAATGTGTAGGTTTCTACGGAACGTACACCTACACCCACTCCCGTGTGGAAGACTTCAACTTCGAAGGCCGCGAGAATGAGAAAGACTTGAGCATGCCAGGCTCTCCGGAGCATACCGCAAATGCTTCCCTATACTTTGAGAAAGGCGGTCTGAATCTGCGCCTGAGCTATAACTTCGCTTCCGACTTCATCGACGAAATGGGAGAAAGCACCTTCTATGACCGCTACTACGACAAGGTGAACTATATGGACGTAAACGCCAGCTATACCTTCGGAAAGAAGTTCAAGACTACCTTCTACGCCGAAGCCAACAACCTGCTGAACCAGCCGCTACGCTACTACCAGGGCACAAAAGACCGTACCATGCAGGCAGAATACTACGGCGTGAAAGTGAATGCGGGAGTGAAGATTAATTTTTAAACAGCGAATTCTATCTCAACAAGTTATCAACATTAACTACTCAACAATTTAATAATGACAATGAAGAAAATATTCCTTTTACTGTTTATTGCCCTACTTGGCAACGCAGCCATTGCCCAAATCACCGATTACTCCATCTTCGACAAGAAGTTCAACTTCTACGTAGCCAACGACCTCGGCCGTAACGGCTACTACGACCAAAAGCCCATCGCCGAACTGATGGGACAAATGGCAGAAGAAGTAGGCCCCGAATTCGTTCTTGCCACCGGCGATGTACACCACTTTGAAGGCGTACGTAGCGTGAACGACCCGCTTTGGATGACCAACTACGAACTTATTTACAGCCACCCGGAGCTGATGATAGACTGGTTCCCCCTGCTGGGCAACCACGAATACCGCGGCAATACGCAGGCTGTGCTCGACTACAGTAATATCAGCCGCCGCTGGACCATGCCCGCCCGTTATTATACCAAGACGTTCGAGGACAACGGCGCTACCATCCGCATCCTTTGGGTAGACACCGCCCCGATGATTGACAAATACCGCAACGAAAGCGAGACCTATCCCGATGCCTGCAAGCAGGATTACCAGCAACAACTTTCCTGGATAGATTCCGTACTGACTGCCGCCAAAGAGGACTGGGTTATCGTTGCCGGACACCATCCCATCTATGCCGAAACCCCGAAGGACGAGAGCGAACGCGCGGATATGCAGGCACGTCTCAATCCCATCCTGCGCAAGCACAAGGTGGATATGTACATCTGCGGGCACATCCACAACTTCCAGCACGTACGCGTGGCAGGCAACGACATCGACTATATCACCAATTCTGCCGGTTCGCTCGCCCGCAAGGTGAAGCCCATCGAAGGGACCGTATTCTACAGCCCCGAACCGGGTTTCTCCATTGTATCGGCCAGCAAAAAGACACTGGAACTGCGCATGATTGACAAGAAAGGGAATGTATTGCACACGGTGACGCGCAGCAAATAATCCAAGCCGGCACGCAAGCAGGCGCATTCCCCCGAAGCCCTGCCGAACAACCACTTTCCTCCCACGAAGCAGAAGACCATGTTTCGTAGGAGGATTTTTCCAGAAGAAGATACACTTCCTGCTACTAATCAGCCTGCTACTTGCCGCTTGCAGTGATGACGACAAAGAGAAACAACCCGCTTTTGTGACCAATATCACCATATCCGATGCCGGAAAGACCTTCAATCCCGGTGATGCCGTGACCGTCAAAGCCGACGGCTTGCAGAGCAACGACCAAATCATATTGGACATCTACTGGCCGATAGCCGACAATCCTCTCTTTCCCGAAGGGTATTCACGCTACACACGCGCCGTTACCACAGAGCAAACCACCAACAGCATTACTTTCCTTGCCCCCGGACACTGGCCCGCCTCACGGGTAGAAATGTTCCTGGAACGGGCAGGACAGCTTCAGCCTCTCGGCCAGATTTCGGTAGCCGACGGACAATCCCCCGAAGAACCATATCTCTACGGTATCACCAACTCCCACGCCATTTACACACCGACCGTTCCCCGCGGCATCACCCGTATCGACCTGGTAACACAAGAAATATCGGAAGTAATCCAGT
>Ga0137297_11201_pt1 | contig 13155 bp, 10 predicted proteins | sample RamsorincwithD2O_FD_97191 | JGI IMG/M metagenome (GOLD analysis project Ga0137297, IMG submission 97191) | Mouse cecal microbial communities from Vienna, Austria - Mucin amended with D2O | ecosystem: Host-associated > Mammals > Digestive system > Large intestine > Cecum | place: Austria: Vienna... | reverse complement strand
AAACTACTACCCCCATCGTTTGGTTTCACGAAAATAGGCAAACCCAAACGAGTCACGACTTCTTCGTCCGTAATAGTCTCTCCCTTGAATAAATGAATGGATGCGGCAATTTTTACACCAAAGTCTTTCAAGTAATGATTGCATACGTATTTATTGAATGTCAAAGCGCTCACCAGCATCCCGCAAGACGAGTAAGGCATACCGATCATATCGAAATATCCTTGCAAACGTCCGTCCTCGCCCGGAGTACCGTGTATCGTTATATAAGCGAAGTCAAAATGCCTCGTCACGCCATTCTCCTTGAAGCTAAAATCATTCTTATCAATTGGTGTATGTTCCCCGCTAGGAAGTATAACCGCCCACTCATCCCTCTTAACGATGGCAATATATAAATTATATTTGTCTTTATCAATAAAAGAGTAGATTCCGTCCGCACTTTTTAATGAAATAACGATCTCGGAGGAATCTCCCCCTGCTACGATAGCGATGTTCTTTTTCATTTTTATAGTTCTTTAGTGTTCGCGTATACACGCCATCTGTCGATCAGCTGCTGCATATCGGAAGGAATCTCGGAATCGAAAAACATCTCCTCTCCCGTAGTAGGATGAACGAACCCCAACGTCTTAGCATGCAAGGCCTGACGTGGACAAATAGCGAAACAGTTTTGCACGAACTGTTTATATTTAGTAAAAGTTGTTCCTTTCAAGATATCATGTCCGCCATACCGCTCATCGTTGAAAAGCGTATGACCGATATATTTCATATGTACACGGATCTGGTGCGTGCGCCCCGTCTCCAGACGGCACTCCACCAAACTCACGTAGCCCAAGCGTTCCAATACGGTGTAATGGGTGACGGCAGTCTTGCCTTGATCGCCTTCCGGGAAGACGGTCATTTGCATACGGTCACGAGGGTCACGGCCGATATTTCCCTCGATACGCCCCTCATCCTCTTGAACGATGCCCCATACCAAGGCACGGTATTTACGTTTGGTTGTCTTGTTGAAGAACTGCAGGCTTAGGTTACTCTTGGCCTCCGGGCGTTTAGCCACCACCAATAAGCCCGACGTATCCTTATCGATACGGTGTACCAAGCCTAAACGAGGATCGGAAGGATCATAATAGGGATCATCCTTCAAATAATAAGCCAAAGCATTCACCAACGTACCGGTATAATTACCGTGACCGGGATGTACGACCAAGCCTGCCGGCTTATTCACCACCAGCAAATCATCGTCCTCATATACTATATTCAAAGGGATATCTTCGGGGATAATCTCCAGTTCCCGGCGTGGGCGATCCATCACGATAGAAACCACATCCAAAGGTTTCACCCGGTAATTACTTTTCACCGGCTTATCGTTCACCAAGATGCAACCCGCCTCAGCCGCCAATTGGATGCGGTTACGGGTAGCGCCCATCATACGGTCTACCAAGAACTTATCCACCCGGAGCAGGGATTGCCCCTTGTCCGCTACGAAGCGGAAATGCTCATACATCTGGCTCGACGATGTTTCGTCTTCTTCCGGCATCAACAGGTCGTCTACCTGTTCATCATCCATATCGTCCAAAAACTCGTCCATTCCCTTAAAACCAGTTTTCTATATCACTATCCAATGGTTCTACCGGAATACTATCCAAAGCCAATGAGTCGGGAAGCATATTCGGATCGCCACTGCTTACTTTCAATACCAGATGAGCGGTCAACGGTACATGTTCCCCTTTGAGCAAGGTACGCCCGTTTAACTCCACCCCCATCGCCAAATCTTTATAATCGCCCGGCACATACTCTATCTCGACCGACGAGAAGCCACGGGCCCGCAGCAAGGCATACGCCTGACGGAAAGATAAGTCTTCCACCTCCGGTATCACGGCCATCTGGGAGGTCAACGCGTTAATCGTAACAAAGACGATCCGCCCCTCTTTCACCTTCGATCCGACACCGGGAACCAACTCCACGATGGAGCCCGGAGCCACATCTTTCGAGAATACGGAATCGATCACGTTATAGCGTAGCTTATTATTCCCGAAAAACTCGGCGGCGTCCTCTAGCTTCATTCCTTTCACGTCCGGAACGACCACCGCTTGATTATGGCGGGTATAAGAATCCAGCCACGCCAGCACGCCATAAACAACGCCGCACGACACGACTATCACCAACAAGAGATTGATGACAAACGGATTCTTTATCAGTTTTACAAAAAAGTTACTCATTTCACGTATGTATTTGTAGGCGGTTCAAAAGTAGAAAAAAAACGGCATATAGACCAATATCCACCAGAGCAATACTACAAAAACAAAGAAAGTAAAGGCTTTTTAGGAAAAAACCTCTACTTTCTTTATAAATCTTTAGAACGTGACTAATTATCCGTTGTATTCGTCAGATACCGTTAATTTAGCTCTGCCTTTAGCACGACGAGAAGCTAATACTCTACGGCCATTAGCGGTAGCCATTCTTGAACGGAAGCCATGCTTGTTCTTTCTTTTTCTGTTGGAAGGTTGGAATGTTCTTTTCATCTTTCTATATTATTTATTATTATTCGCATACTTATTCGGGCTGCAAAGATAGAGCCTTTTTTTTAATAAACAAAGGGTTGCGCAATTTTTTACACAAGAACCTTTGATATCAGACCAAAGCAAGTTAACTGCATGGGGCAAGTAAGTTAACGTCATCGGCAAATGAAGAAAGCGATGCCGCCCATCTCCTTACGGAATAAATGGCATCGATAAAGCACGAATGCTATATGAGGTAAAGGGCCGGGGAGGAGGTGCAGCCTACGTGTAAAACAAATTCAATCCATTGTGTGCTGCACGCTCCCCGCATCCGTCATTCACATGATGGATGGGAACCCTGATTGTACTTAATTATCTACTCATCAATATATTACCATCCTCTATCAAGTGGCTTACGGACTTCTGACAAGACCAATAGCTATTTCCTGAATAATAAAAATAAACAACATCTGTAGACAAAACATTCTTCAACGCAATAGAGTAAGCCCCCCCACTTCCACATTTAAAAGAATTCTCCGAACCTATATTATTTATTTTATAGCGAACAGTATATCCATTCCAAGAACTGCTTCCCCCTGTAACATTTCCAGCAATAGTAGGAGATATGGTTGTTGGAGCTTTTCGTGAATAAGTTAAAGCACTAAACGCATTAAACAGATCTGCCTTTAAAAACACTTTGTCATTATCCCCCATACCTTCTCCTTCATTAGCCGTATTCGTCTTAAAATGGATAACCTTCTCATCTTTGCTAAAGACTTGATCCGTATATACATAACACCAATCCTTCGCTCCTGTTGTTTCCAAACGAACACCGGGTTCTACCGCATATAGTTTTTTAGTATATATCTTATACTCAATAGGGAATAATGATTCATCAATATCTTCCGGTATCGAGAATTTCAGATAAACATCTTGTTTCAGGCCTCCATTAATCACATTTGTTCCGGCACCAGCTTTTACATTTTCAAATCTCGGATTGATAAAGTTATAAGGGGGACGTAAGACCAATTTAATCTTACGCTGCAAATTACCTCCTACCACGTAGAAATACGCTATCTTCTCACCGGAGCCAGGAGCCGGCTTTATATTGCCTGTAATCGTTATCGTCTGATTGCCAGAAGGTATCCAAGAAGGATAACTTAAGTTACCATCTACGACATCCGACATTCCCTCATCCGGAACCACACTCAACTGCCCTGTTCCCACATACGTCGCAGTCATCGACAATGTGTTAGAAGCCCCCGTAAAAACGAATGTCGTCTTTGTAACATTCAAGGCCTCGCCATCATAAGTTATATTCGGATACTTTTCCATAATAGCCGAGGCCGTGATATTATTATCCGCTATCACATTTTCATCTATAACCTCAGCCCACGTAGCTCCTTTTCTGGAAACGCTCTTGACCGTTATATTAAAGGCATAATTACGAACGACATCATAAACACGAGTTACCTTATCATTCTCATCCTTTACGGCAAGATCAATCTTATAATATGTATAGGTCTTGCTACCATCAAATTGCGCCTTAATAATAACAAAAGTCGCTTTCTTATCTTGATTATAATGTTCAAAAGTATACACAGATTCACCCGGCTTCGCATATTTACTAGCATCTGGCTCATTCTGGGGCGCATAAAAATCTTGATTTGGAATATTCAACTTTCCCTCATCTTTATACCCAATAGATGCCAACTGAGATTCATTATAAATAAGATAAGAAACATTTTTTAATTTCACAGCTGCCTCCGAAGAGAGATTCAGCGTTATTTTAGCCCAGTTTCGTAGTAGTTCAACATTGTTACTACCAGCAGCTTCCAGACTATTGCTTATATTTTTCGCAGGAATATCACTAAAAGTTCTCTTTCCCCAAAAGATTTGCTTATCTGTCACTAACGAGGCCATTCCGCTTTCTAGGGAAGGGGTTAACGTTCCATCATTGGCGACAAAATGGATGGTACGGGTCTCTTTTGAGATAGAAGCCGTATATCCATTGCCAGAAACAACAGCTTCTACAACTGGAGAGATAAACTCTCCATCCTCATTAAATGTATATAGATATAAGGACTCAACACCTTTCTCCACATCCCCGGTCGCTTTCGTAATCTCAAGAGCATTCGGAGCATCTACAGAGAACGAAAGAGAGACCATTGATCCATCTGTCGGTTGAATTTCTATTTGTTCTATTTCCTCTGTCGCACATGAAGCGAGCAACAGCAATACAGAAAATAGAGTATATAATCTTTTTATCATAATTAGAGTTATATTAAATTAGTATATATCATAAACACAGCGAGCTCCACCATTACCGCTAAGTACTGTATTTGCATTACTAGCGCTATTAGATGTATTTTTCCCAAAATCATAATACCAAGGCTTTCTTGCTCCCCAATATTGACTACTTTGATTAAACAAATAATCGATTGCAGGAGAAGCTTCTTGTATTACATCCATAAATTTAAGTTCTGCTAATGTCGGCATTCTCCATTTGCCGGGAGGATAAGTCGCGCTCTTCCCTGTCTTCTTCGGATCTAAAGTCTCCCAATATGTAAGACATCTATCATGTGCCATTTGCCATGTATACGTACCTGCCGAAACTGCCGCATACCTTGATGCCGCAATAAAACGAGGAGAGATCATATTATTAGAAAGTTCATCATTCTTTGTCTCCACTTTTCCATTTACGATATGAGAAGGATCACCAATAATCCAATCTCCTGCAGCAATAGTTGTAATTGTAAATAAATTAGGATTTTTAGAATAGTCTGCACTTGAATCATGATTACCACCTTCTGATTTTTGTCCTGTCAGATATTGAGGCGGATACTGATCCACTGCAATTCCTAATACTTTCAAACCCTCTGCATTATGAACTCCAAAAACAAATTGCTTTGGGAAATAATTCTCTGGTAATTTACTCGTAATTTTGATATATCCACTCTTTCCTAAATCTCCTATTATAGACGGATACTGCTTATCTCTATTATCATAGTATCCTGTACCTTTAGTAATAACATTTCCTTTTAACTCATACTTTTCATAAGTCGCATAAGATGGTTGATCAATCGTAATATTCGAGCTAGAAGCAAACTCAATCTTATACTCAGTGATATTCGCCATCACCACCTTAGTCTCCCTCACGAACAAATACTTCAAATCAGCGATAACCACATCCACGACAAACTTTTCCACGCCTTCCCACGGTGTTGTAGATACCGTAAAGTTGATTCGTTGTGTCTTCATGGATATTTTACCTGTAAGCTCATATCTATTACCATGTATGATACCATTTGTCGTACATCCTTCAAGCTCTTTTGTCGGATTAAAATCCTCATATTTATATGAACGGTCTTTTTCTTCCTCGATTATATCCCCTTTTGTTACGTTTTGAATGGTCATATCCTCATTAAAAGTTGTCGTAACTTGTATCTTTTGTAAATCACCCGTCACATATATAGACAATGGGCTTGTTGTCGTATTCAACTTCTCATAGGTATAGAAAGGTAGTGCAACCCCGTTTTGCAAGGTAACCACTTTACCTGTAGAGAGAGCATTATCATATCGGTTATTTCGATCAAGCAAAAGCAAATCTGATTTCTGATTAATATTATTGACCGTAAGTTTAGTTACGGAATAGAACCATTGGTTGGTTACTTTTGTATTACTTGTCCCAGAAATAGTCTCCGGCTCTTCATCTACCGTAAACTTCATATCGATGCGTGCCGCTAATTGCGTCATCGGAACACGTATACTTGTCACAGTCGTATTCAGCTCATACGAAGGCAACTCTCCGACCTTTACCAAATTTGAAGCATCAAAAGTTCCACCTGAAACGGTTTCCGACAAACCTTTCAGGTTCTCATAAGTAGTCGTTTCCAATCTAGCCAAGTCCTCATAATGCGTTGAATTCGCAATCGCTACGATACGAACCTTACCTGTCTTTGCTTGTATATTATCAATTTTATAAGCAATCAATGTTTTTCCATCAATCGTTACGGTAGAATTGGAAATTCCCCCGTCAAACGCTACAGACTTGTACTCCAAGCACTCACCCACAGTTCCATTCGCCTCATTGAATATAGCGACCACAACATTATTCACTTTTACCTCATCCTCCGTCGAATATGTATACCCTTCAGCGATATCCCCTCCAGCTTTCGTCATCGCTGTCACTTCTCCCAAAGTAAGAGTCATAGAGAATGAGATATCCCGCCCGTCCTCATTTCCTCGCTGAACTTCTTCTTCCGAGTTACAGCTCGTGAAAAGCAGTCCGACAAACAGCACTGATAATATATTCCTTATTTTCATAATCTTGTATTTTTATTTTACCCGTTTACACTTTAATTATCTTCCATAGGAATGGATATGGTATTATTCAACCAATCTCTTGTATAGCAAAGTAGTTCTGTCTCGACCTTATCTCCAATAATAGTCATATTGACAACCAAGCGATAAACATATCCGGATTTTACACCATGCAAAATATTCCCCTCCTTATTGATCACAAACTGCCTTGTCGTTCTTTCCTCGCTATTTCCGACCTTAAACCGGACTTGCATTTTCACTTGATCACTTTCTGCCGCCGCCAGATTCCGGAACGAGTAAAAAGACAATACATTTTTATTCTCTACAAAAGAATAAGTTGACGGAAGCTCCGATACTCCATCATATACCTCCACATTACACGTCTTATTCTCCTGCAAATAAGTCGCATTTTTATGAGTTTGCTCATTTGTCGTATAACTCTCAGGATTCAAGTTCAACAGATCCACTCCTGTAACAGTAATCTTCTCTTGAACAGATGCTCCTTGAAAACCAGAAACATTAAATTCCGCAAGTTCTATACGAGCGGTTAGCTGAGAAAGAGGGACTGGACCAACTTCTAAAGGTTTTTCCAATGCTTCCCTAATTGTCGCATAACCGGCAAAGTTGGAATCAAAATTGATATTCATTTTCCCTACTTTAACTAAAGCATCCTTATTATCCTGTATTATATCGTTTATATCACTTTCCGATTGACAACCCGCAAACGATTTAGAGCTATTAGCGATTACCATTACGGAGTAAGGGCTAGGCTTTTTCACTTTCACGATTACTTTTGCCCAGTCATCTTCCGTGCCGTTTTTCTTTTTAACGATATAATTCTCGCTATTTACAAACAGCCCTTCCATTATCGAATTGACTTGCCCACCCTCAAAAAAAATCAATGTACAATTATTAATCTTTGCCTCGTCCATGGAAGCAGGCAATGTCCCTACGCCAGACAAGGATTTTGTCTCCAAAGAAAAAAGAGAAACTTTCATAGAAAGGGCAACCTCTCCCTCCTCTATCACAACACTCCCCGAATGTCCTTTCTCTATATCCCTCAGCGCATCATCATCCATTGAGCACGAGACCGCCAGCAGTAACAAGCAGATACTTGAGATTATCGTCTTTATTTCCATATTCTTATATTTATTCGTTCAACTTCCTTATTCTTGATAAAAGACATTAAGATGGATTGAGTTCAGATAGGACTAATACCTTTCCTTCCATTCCAAATACTTGTCAGATTGCATATTCTATCCAATTTTATTATTTTGGTAGACATTATTTTCAGATCAGCTCAATTTGCCATTCAATAATGGAGAGGGTTGATCTTTCCTTATTTAGCCTATTTTCCTACGTAACTCACCGCCCTTAGTCCTATCTGTACTAGATACCGGAAATTTGTAAGTTAGGCTTTTTACACTGGCAAAATTAAATGGATACATTAATGAATGGAATAGGCGGAACTTTCAACTTTAAGGGGTAAAACTAGCAATTTAAGGCTTGTTGAAATAAACGATAGAGAATCCTATCATTTCGATAGAGATACCCATGCTGCCAGAGAAACATTATAAGTCATGGTTGCTTTTTTATGAATAGGAACAAAGATAATCGTTTAATTCATTATCTTTGTGGAAGTATAAACAAATAAACAAGATAACTATGAAAAATAAATCATCGTTAGTACGTTTCGATTGGGCGATCAAACGTTTACTTCGCCAAAAGTCCAATTTTGTAGTCCTCGAAGGTCTTTTATCCACCCTTCTCGGGGAAAACGTGATTATTATCCGCATCCTAGAAAGCGAAGGTAACAAAGAGGATAGCGAGGACAAGTTCAACCGCGTAGACGTATTGGCAGAAAACAGTAAAGGCGAGCTGGTAATCATCGAGGTACAAAACAACCGGGAGCTAGATTATTTTCACCGTATGCTATATGGCACATCCAAGGCAGTCACCGAGTATATTCATGAGGGAGAGAAATACGGTACTATCAAGAAAATCTACTCCGTAAACATTATCTATTTCGATCTTGGGCAGGGAAAAGATTACGTATATCACGGGAAGACCCAATTCAAAGGTATTCATTTTGACGATATATTGAAACTATCCACCCGCCAACGGGAACAATTCGTCAAACAAGAAGCTGGCGATATTTTTCCTGAATATTACGTATTACGTGTCAACGAGTTTGACGAACTGGCGAAAACACCCCTCGACGAATGGATCTATTTCCTAAAAACAGGAGAAATAGATGAACATGCCACCGCCAAAGGATTGCCGGAAGCACGGGAGAAGTTACGGATCGATAAACTCAGCCCTTCCGAGAAGGGCCAATACTACGCCCACATGGAAGCCCTTCGATATCAAAGGAGCGTCATCGAGACCGGATGGATAGAAGGGCATGCGGATGGACGAGCGGAAGGCAGAGCAGAAGGCATCGCGGAGGGTAAAGCGGAAGGTAGAGCGGAGGGTATCGCGGAGGGTATCGCGGAAGGACAGAACCTAGAGAAACGTCAAATTGCCGCCAACTTGAAAAAGCAAGGGCTTCCCATCGAGATCATAGCGAATTGCACAGGGCTTTCTCCGGAAGAAATAGCGGACTGTTAGCGCAAACTTAAAAAGGGGGAATCAAAAGATTCCCCCTTTATACATATCATCGAAATTCGAATGCTGTCCGTTCATCTTCTGGGCCTCCTCGCCTTCTGGATTCAGTTCCAAAGATTTCTTCAAGTCCTCGAACGCACCGGTCTTATCACCTTTCAGATTCTTGGCTCGCCCACGCTCACTATAAGCCTTGGCAAAAGACGGATTCGTCTCGATCGCCTCGTCGAAGAAAGCGATCGCCTCATCATATTTCTTTTGCTCGATCAGTAACTGACCAGATAAAATACAAGCGTCCTCATTAAACGGATTTAGATCTAGGACCTGCTGGAAATCAGAATTCGCAGCCTCGATATCCCCTAAAGCCATATGAATACGTCCTCTCAATAAATAAGAACTTTCCTCCTCCGGCACGATCTCGATCGCTTTCTCCACATCGGGCAGCGCCTCTTTAGCTTGTCCCAGTCCTAAAAGAATCTCCGCACGCAATAAATAAGCATCGGCGAAATCCTCCTTCAAGGAGATCGATCTCGTCAGGTCGGCGATAGCGCCAAATACGTCATTCGTCGCTTTCTTCGCTTTTGCCATCATGAAATAAGCGACATGATTAGAAGGCTCTAGCTCGATCACGTGCAAACAATCGGTTATGACCTCCGCATCCTTATCCAACATAAACAATAAGTTAACGCGAGTCAAGCGGGTAGCGATATGATCCGGCTCCATCTCAACCATCCGGTTCAACACGTCCTCGGCTTTCCCTAGATCGTTCGCCATCGTATAAGCGGAAACGAGATAGCTCATCGTCTCAAAATCCTCCTGTATATTCAGTGCCTCCGTAAAGCATTTGATCGCATAAACAAGTTTTCCCATCTTCTGGGCACGTACGCCGTCGTATTTCAAGATATCAAAGTTCTTCTGCTCGTTCTTCGCCTTATCCTCCGTCGCCTCGGCCGGTTTGGAAGAAGAGAATAAAGATGTAAAGAAATTTCCCATGGTCTTATTCCTTAATTATTATAGTTCTACATTATTAGAATTCCACCGCAAAGTTACGGTAATATATTTGAATTTTCAGCCGTACAAGCGCCGGAAAAAACACGTACGTGTTTTTGGAAAAAGTCGTACATGTTTTTTCATGCTGACAATCATTCACCGAAAAGGCCGTTTCGCTTATTTATTTTCATTTTTTTAATTAAAATGTAACAGATCGTTTTCCAGTATTTTATAATTTTGCGATTGTTTTTAATTTGGCTGAAAGTTGCTCAATCCTTTGTAGAAACCTTTTAAGCTAGCCACAAATATAGAATATGGAGAATATAGAGACAGGACTTTTGTTAATGGTAGTTGGAATGACCACCGTATTTGCTATCCTTTTGATCGTTATCAATCTGGGAAAAGGACTTATCGTCTTGGTGAATAAATACGCACCGGAAGAGATCATAGCGAAGAAACCAGTAGCGGCAGCCGTTCGGGTACAAACGGCCACTCCAACGCAAACCACCGCAATCGGCAGTCTTTCCGGACAGGAGACAGCCGCCATCGTATCGGCAATCAGCGCCGTGACCCGTGGACAGGGGAAAGTTATCAAAATTGAGAAAGTATAAATAATACATATTAATATCATGAAAAGAGAAATCAAATTCAGTTTGGTCTTCAGAGACATGTGGCAATCTGCCGGAAAGTATGTCCCGACCGTAGACCAACTAACCAGAGTCGCTCCGGCAATTATCGAGATGGGCTGTTTCGCCCGGGTGGAAACGAATGGCGGAGGATTTGAACAAGTCAACTTATTATTCGGCGAGAATCCTAATAAAGCGGTCCGTGAATGGACAAAACCTTTCCATGCGGCAGGTATCCAGACGCATATGTTGGACCGCGCGTTGAACGGCCTTCGCATGAGCCCGGTACCCGACGATGTACGTCAGCTATTTTATAAGGTAAAGAAAGCGCAGGGAACGGATATCGCCCGCACGTTCTGCGGTTTGAACGACGTACGGAATATCGCCCCATCTATTAAATACGCGAAAGAGGCCGGTATGATCTCACAATGCTCCTTGTGTATCACGCATTCTCCGGTACATACGGTTGAGTATTATACCAAGATGGCATTCGAGTTGATCGAGCTCGGAGCGGATGAGATTTGTATCAAGGATATGGCCGGTATCGGACGTCCGTACACATTAGGCCGTATCGTAGCCAATATCAAGGAAAAATATCCAGAGATCCCGATCCAATATCATAGCCATGCCGGTCCCGGCTTTAACGTAGCTTCCATCATGGAGGTTTGTAACGCGGGTTGCGACTATATCGACGTAGGTATGGAGCCGCTTTCTTGGGGTACAGGACATGCGGACTTGCTGACCGTACAGGCGATGTTGAAGGACGCCGGTTATAAGGTGCCCGAGATCAATATGGAGGCTTATATGAAGGTTCGTGCCTTGGTTCAAGAATTCATGGATGATTTCTTGGGATTGTATATCAGCCCGAAGAACCGGTTGATGAATTCCTTGCTGATCGGACCGGGACTTCCGGGCGGTATGATGGGTAGCTTGATGGCGGACCTTGAGAAGAACCTAGAGACGATCAACAAGAGCAATATAAAGAACAACAAACCGCTGATGTCTCAAGACCAGTTATTGATCAAGTTGTTCGACGAGGTAGCTTACGTATGGCCACGTGTCGGTTATCCTCCATTGGTAACTCCATTCAGCCAATACGTGAAGAACCTAGCTTTGATGAACGTCATGCAGATGGAGAAGGGGAAAGCCCGCTGGAGCATGATCGCCGACGATATCTGGGATATGATCCTCGGAAAGGCCGGACGTCTTCCGGGCCCGTTGGCTCCCGAGATCGTCGAGAAGGCGAAGGCCGAAGGCCGCCAGTTCTTCGAGGGCAATCCTCAAGACAATTATCCGGACGCATTGGATAAGTATCGAAAGTTGATGAACGAGAAGCAATGGGAAGTTGGCGAGGATGAGGAAGAACTCTTCGAATACGCCATGCACCCCGCTCAATACGAGGCATATCGCTCCGGAAAGGCCAAGGTCGAGTTTAAGGCAGACGTGGCAAAACGTAAGGCAGAGAAAGCGAACGCCGGTAAACCGACGGTACCCGCCACTCCAGCCGCACCGGCTCCGGCACCTGCCGCTGCATTAACGATGCCGACTACTCCGCAAGTCATGACCGTAGATGTAAACGGGCAAGCTTACCGTGTGACCGTCGCTTTTGGTGATACCAACAGCGCGACTCCGGAAGTTAAACCGACAGCGGCTCCCGCCCCGACAGCCCCGGAGACAACAAATGCTCCCGCAGGCGCTGGAAAAGAGGTGCTTTCTCCGCTGGAAGGTAAATTCTTCCTTGTAAAGAACGCTTCCGATACACCGGTGAAGGTGGGCGACGTAGTGAAAGAAGGTGATGTCCTTTGCTACGTGGAGGCCATGAAAACATACAATGCCGTACGTGCCGAGTTCGGGGGAACGATCACGGCGATCTGCCTGTCTTCCGGTGATGCCGTATCTGAGGATGATGTATTAATGACGATTCAATAATGAACGAGATATTTCAAAACTTATATGAGATGACTGCGTTCAGCAATATCATTGCTGAACCGCAGTTCTTGATCATGTATGCCATAGCGTTCGTATTGCTCTACCTCGGTATCAAGAAACAATACGAGCCGCTATTGCTCGTGCCTATCGCGTTCGGCGTATTGCTCGCCAATTTCCCCGGAGGCGATATG
>Ga0137297_11515_pt1 | contig 13209 bp, 8 predicted proteins | sample RamsorincwithD2O_FD_97191 | JGI IMG/M metagenome (GOLD analysis project Ga0137297, IMG submission 97191) | Mouse cecal microbial communities from Vienna, Austria - Mucin amended with D2O | ecosystem: Host-associated > Mammals > Digestive system > Large intestine > Cecum | place: Austria: Vienna... | reverse complement strand
GGGTCTGCGAGCGGATCGGCATTGACGGGATCTTTACGTATAAAACGGACAGCGGGATTTCCATCAAGGAGCCGGTTCCCATGGAAAACCACAAGCAGGCGGTGAATACCATACTAAGCACATTATCTGACGGCGAAAAGGGCGTGATTAAGGATTTTTCCGAGATTGACGTAATCGGCCACCGTCTGGTGCACGGCGGGGAGAAATTTACCGGTTCCGTGGTCATTACCGATGAGGTGATCCAGGCCATGACGGAATGCAATGACTTAGCGCCCCTCCACAATCCGGCAAACTTAGTGGGCGTGGATGCCTGCAGCCAGCTGATGCCGGATACGCTGATGGTAGGCGTGTTTGACACCGCCTTTAACCAGACCATGGAGCCGAAGGCGTTTCTTTACGGCCTCCCTTACCAGTACTATGAGCAGTATAAGATCCGCCGCTACGGCTTCCACGGCATCAGCCACAAGTATGTTTCCACCCGGGCGGCGGAGTTTATGGGGCAGGATCTTAAGCGGGTGAAAACCATCGTCTGCCATCTGGGCAACGGCGCCAGCATCTGCGCGGTGAAATTCGGCAAGGTGGTGGATAATTCCATGGGCTTTACGCCCCTGGAGGGCCTGGTGATGGGAACCAGGTGCGGGGACGTGGATCCCGGCGCCCTGGAGTTTTTGGCAAAGAAGGAGAACCTGGATTTCCAGCAGGTGATGACCATCTTAAACCAGGAGTCGGGGGTTTTGGGGATTTCCAAGAATTATTCCAGCGATTTCCGGGAGCTGAAGGACGCGGAGATTAAATATAATGATATGGCGGCCTTGGCCCGGGAAATTTTCGCCTACAAGGTGGCTAAGTATGTGGGAAGCTACGCGGCGGCCATGAATGGGGTGGACAATATCGTATTTACCGCCGGGGTGGGGGAAAACGATTCCGATATCCGGGAAGAGATCTGCGAGTACTTAGGCTTTTTAGGAATTACCATTGACGAGGTGAAAAATCGGGAGCAGGCGGAAGCGGTAAAGATTTCTGACTGGAGCTCCAAGGTAAATGTGCTGGTGATTAAGACGAATGAGGAATTAGAGATTGCCCGTGAGGCGGCGGCAGTGGCAGCCCAGATAGGCGCGGAAGGCTAAAGGACTTCATTTGTCCATATACCATATGCCCATGCCGGATAAGCGGTGTGGGCAGGGAGGAATCCGGGCATTAATTGTTTCTGGGGATGCTCTGTATGAGCATTCTCGGAAACTCCCTTGCACCCATCTTTGCGGCTGATTTTCCGCCAGAAGAGCTCAAATTTAATCGACGTACACTCCATGTACGCCTCATAAATTTGTGCACTTCTGACAAAAAATCATCTCACAAATCTGGGTACAAAGAGTTTCCGAGACCGCTCTGTATGGAGAACGGAGGATATGGCATACATGGAAGAAAAGGAACTGGCCAGGAAAAAGGAACTGGCTTTAGAAATCATAAAACGGTTAAAAAAGCAGTACCCGGATGCAGGCTGCACCCTGGATTACAATGAGGCCTGGAAGCTTTTGGTCAGTGTGCGCCTGGCGGCTCAGTGCACCGATGCCCGGGTAAACGTGGTGGTGGAAGGCTTGTACCAAAAGTTTCCCAGCGTAAAAGACCTGGCGGAGGCAAAGGTGGAGGAGATCGAGGCGATGGTAAAGCCCTGCGGCCTGGGGCACAGCAAGGCCAGGGATATCAGTGCCTGCATGAAGATCCTGCATGAGCAGTATGATGGGAAAGTGCCGGATAAGTTTGAGGAGCTGTTAAAGCTTCCGGGGGTGGGGCGGAAAAGCGCCAACCTGATTATGGGGGACGTGTTCGGGAAACCGGCGATTGTTACCGATACCCACTGCATCCGCCTGACGAACCGGATGGGCCTGGTGGATAATCTTAAGGAGCCAAAGAAGGTGGAGATGGCTCTCTGGAAGATTATCCCAGCTGAAGAAGGGAGTGATTTCTGCCATCGCCTGGTGTTCCATGGCCGGGAGGTCTGCACGGCAAGGACAAAGCCTTACTGCGATAAATGCTGCCTTAAGGATATCTGCGGGAAAAACGGGGTGGAATAGGGCGGTTTGTAAAAAGAAATAAATAAGCGAATAAATTGTGGAAAGCGCTGTGCACAATAACGGGAAATATTGGTGCAAAGCGCTTTGTTTTGTGATATGATGAATAAAAAATAAGCAGAAGGAGGAGCAGGGAAATGAAAGTTTTAGTGATTGGCGGCGTTGCGGCAGGGACGAAGGCGGCGGCAAAGCTTAAGCGGGAAGATCGGGGAGCGGAAGTGGTTTTGGTGACGAAAAGCAGGGATATTTCTTACGCCGGGTGCGGCCTGCCTTACTATGTAGGCGGCATGATTGAAACGCAGGATGAGCTGATTGTGAATACCCCAGCTAAGTTTGCGGCCTTAACCGGGGTTAGCGTGTTTACCGGGAAGGAAGCGGTGGCCTTAAAAGCGGAGGAAAAGACTGTTGCCATTAAGGATCTGGAATCGGGTAAGGAGGAAAGCTTTTCTTATGATAAGCTGGTGATTGCCGTGGGGGCTTCCCCGGCGCTGCCGCCGGTAAAGGGGATGGGAAAGCCTGGGGTGTTTACCGTTCGGACACCGGAGGATGCCGTCCGGATACGGGCTTATGGGGATGAAAACCAGGTGAAGAAGGCCGTAGTGGTAGGAGCCGGCTTTATCGGCCTTGAGATGGCGGAAAACTTACAGCAGAGAGGAATCGGGGTAACGGTAATCGATTTCGCCCCACAGATCCTTCCCAATATCCTGGATCCGGAGATGGCGGCTTTCGGAAAGAAACATCTGTTAAAATCAGGGATCCGGGTGGTTACGGGAACCGGGGCAGAGGAAATAACGGGAGAAGGACGGGTGCAGGGGATTAAGACCACTGCGGGGTTTTTTGAATGCCAGATGGTGATCATGGCTGCCGGGATCCGCCCCAATACGGCATTTTTAGAGGGAAGCGGGATTGAGATGAACCGGGGGGCGATCCTGGTGGATCGACTTTTAAGGACAAACTTGCCGGATGTCTATGGGGCAGGGGACTGCGTGCAGGTGGTAAACCGGATAACAGGGCAGCCCCAATGGTCGCCTATGGGCTCGTCGGCGAACCTGGAAGGCCGGACGCTGGCTCAGGTTTTGGCAGGGAAAGAAAAGGCTTACCCTGGCGTGCTGGGCACAGGCGTGGTTAAGCTTCCAGGCTTAAACTGCGGGCGGACAGGCCTTACGGAGGAGCAGGCAAAGAAAGCCGGATATGATGTGGAAACGGTACTGGCGGTGACGGATGACAAGGCTCATTATTACGCGGACGCCTCGTTTTTTGCCACAAAGCTTATTGCCGACAGGAAGAGCCATAAGCTTTTGGGGGTGCAGGTATTCGGGCCTGGGGCAGTGGACAAAATGGTGGACATTGCCGTGATGGGGATCAATATGGAGGCAAGGCTGGAGGATTTTGAAAACGCGGATTTTGCCTATGCGCCGCCCTTTTCCACGGCCATCCATCCCTTCGTGCAGGCCGTGTACGTGCTGTTAAATAAATTGGACGGTACGATGGCAAGCATGACCCCGGCGGAGTATGAGGCGGGGAAAGCGGAAGGATTCAAGGTGCTGGACGTAGCTCCGGCTCCTACCATCCACGGGGCGGAATATATTGAGCTTGGAAAGGTAAACGGGGAGCTGGAGGGCATCGGGAAGGAAGAAAAACTTCTTCTGGTCTGCGCCAAGGGGAAACGGGGATATTTCCTCCAGAACCGCCTGAAATATTACGGCTACAACAATACAGTTGTGCTGGAAGGCGCCACCTTCTTTAATGACGTAGTGGTGAAAGATACGAAAAAGCCTGTTTCCAAGGAAGAGGAAACCCGGGTAAAGGCCCTGGGATTTTTGAAGGATAAGCGGACGCCGGATAAGTTTAACTGCCGGGTAATCACCCGCAATGGGAAGATCAGTGCAAAGGAGGCGAAAGCCATCGCCCAGGCGGCAGAGGAGTTTGGCAGCGGGGAAGTGGCCATGACCTCCCGCTTGACCATGGAAATCCAGGGCGTGCCTTTTGCAAACATTGAGCCCATCCGGGAATATTTAATGGAGGCCGGGCTGGAAACCGGCGGGACAGGATCAAAGGTGCGGCCTGTAGTGTCCTGCAAGGGTACGACCTGCCAATATGGGTTAATCGATACCTTCGCCCTGTCGGAGGAGATCCATGAGCGCTTCTTCCACGGCTATGGAGGGGTGAAGCTGCCCCATAAGTTTAAGATTGCCGTTGGGGGCTGCCCGAATAACTGCGTTAAGCCGGATTTAAACGATCTGGGGATCATTGGCCAGAGAGTTCCCCAAGTGGAGCTGGAAAAATGCCGGGGCTGCAGGCACTGCCAGGTGGAAGCTGCCTGTCCCATTAAAGTTGCCAGGCTTACCGATGGTAAAATTGCAATTGACGAAAATAGCTGCAACCATTGCGGCCGCTGCGTGGGCACTTGTCCTTTTGGGGCGGTTTCCGGCTATACCGGAGGCTACCGGGTTTATATCGGCGGGCGCTGGGGAAAGAAAATGGCGGTAGGCCATTACTTGGACAAGGTGTTTACCGACAGGGAAGAGGTTTTGGCAGTTGTGGAGAAAGCCATCCTGCTTTTTAGGGAGCAGGGGATAACCGGGGAGCGGTTTGCAGATACGGTGGCAAGGCTTGGGGTTGAAGATGTGCAAAGGCAGCTCCTGGCCGGCGATCTGCTGGCACGGAAAGAGGAGAACATAGCTGCGGAACGGCACATGAAAGGCGGAGCCACCTGCTGAATGGCCGGCGGCAGTACGTTTGTCCGGCACAGGCGGCCAAGAAGATGGCCGCCTGAACCGTTGCTAATGCCGTTTAGCATCGTGCAGTGCAGCGTGAGTCGTGCGGTTTAGCGTGATAAAGTGATTGACATACGGACAGGGAGCGATTATAATGAACAAAAGAAAATTCCTATCATTATAATAGGAAAGAGGAGGTAGCATTATGAAAAAAACATGGAAAAAGCTCCTTGCTTTAACCCTTAGCATGGGCTTGGCGGCAGGAAGCCTTGCAGCCTGCGGCGGCAAGGATCCGGTAGTAGAAACGGAGCCCCAGCAGACCACGTCCGCAGCGGCAGGCGGGGAAAACGGGGGAGCTGCAGAAACTTCTGCTGAAGGTGAAAGCCAGGGCACGGAGGGCGCTTCGGCAGGCGGCAGCACCTTTACTTACGCCATCAGCGGCGATCCGGGAGCGAATGTGAATGTCATTACCACCGGCGACCGTTTCGGCCTGATGACGATCAAGATGGTATATTCTCCCCTTTGTATGTATAATGCGGATGGGATTAATTGGTTTTTGGCAGAGAGCGTAGATACGTCCGACGACAACATGACCTATACCTTCCACTTAAGGGATGATGTGGTTTGGTCTGACGGCGAGCCCTTTAATGCGGACGACGTGGTGTTTACCTACGAGGCCATGGAAGATCCCAATAACGCGGGCTGGGCATATTCTCAGTTGGTTTACGACCAGGGAGCGACAAAGATTGAAAAGATCGACGACTACACGGTAGCCTTCACCCTTCCCTTTGCCAGCGCAGGATCCCTGGAGATGCTTTGCAATATTTTCATTATGCCAGAGCATTTGTATAAGGATGTAACGGATTTTGAGAATAACGATATTAACACCAAGCCTGTAGGCACAGGCCCGTATGTGATGGCTGAGTATTCCCCAGGCTCCCATGTAAAGTTTGAGGCGAATGATACGTATTTCCTGGGAAGGCCGGACATTGATACCTTTGTGTTCCAGATTGTGGAGAATTCCAATACGGCTATGATGGCGATCCAGAGTGGCGAGATTGACGCATGGGTGGCAACCCCGGCGGAGGTAGCTCAGATGGATCTGGAGGGCAATAATTTAACCACCTATGCCTACAGCGAAGGCCGTGTGGCCTATATGGCGATTAATGTCAAGCAAATCCCGGATGAGAAGGTGCGCAAGGCGATCTTCTATGCGTTAAATACCAAGGACATTAATGATGCAGTGTATTTAAGCGAGGACAATTACTTAACGCCTACCAGCTTCCTGCCGCCGATCAGCCAGTTCTATACGGAAAATGTAGAGACCTATGAGACGGATGTGGATAAGGCCAAGGAGCTTTTAAAGGAAGCGGGGGCAGAGGGGCTTAAGGTAACGCTGACTTACAGCGGTTCTGATTCCGCCCAGACCACCCAGGCGACTTTGATCCAGCAGCAGCTTGCCCAGGCAGGGATTACCTGTGAGTTAAACGGCATGGATTCCACGGCAATGTTTGCCCAGTTAGATGAGCCGGATAATGATATCCAGATGTTCTTAAACGGCTATATTATGGGAATTGACCCAGATACCTTTTATCCGCTGTTTGCCGTGGACGGGGTTTATAACCGCAGCCGCCATGAATATGCCGAACTTGACGAGCTGTTTAAGCGGGGACGGGAAACCATGGATGCGGATGAGCGTTTTGCCATCTATGAGGAACTGCAGCAGGTGCTTCAGGAGAAGGCCTTCTTCTATCCGCTGGCTTCCAATAACCGCCTTCTGGTGGTCAATAAGCGGGTAGGCGGCGTGGATGAGGCCGGTTTGGTTCCGGTATATACGTTTGAGGACACGTCTAAGCTGACGCTGAATTAACGCTGAAGGAAAGCCGATGCAAAGGGCAGCGGACAGCAAGTGCGGTTTACTTAAGAATTAATGCAATGCTGCGCTCGGCAAATCAGCGGCAAGGGCAGCGGGCAGCTGCCAGTTCAATATAAAAATGTGTCAGGCACAAGGGGGCTGTTGCATAAACCAGGGCATTTTCCAATATGCCTTGGGACAACAGCCCTTTGTGTTTATCTCGTTTATCGGGCAGCCAGCCTGTATAAACTTCAGGCATTTTGGGCGAAAGGCCCTGTGCTATGGAGTGCAACGCCCGCAGAATGGAGGAAACCATATGGCAAAATACATCATTAAACGGACACTGGCGGCCATTCCCATGGTGCTGATCATTACAGTGATTTGCTTTACCTTGATGAACTTAGCGCCTTATGACGCCATTGACGCCATGACTTCGCCCAAGATGCCGCCGGAAACGGTAGCCCTGATTAAAGCGAAATACGGCTATGATCAGCCGGTGTATATTCAGTATCTCCGCTGGGTGGACGGGATGCTGAATGGGAATTTTGGCTATTCCATCGTAACCCACCAAAGCATTTCCACGGATCTTGCGGTGCGGCTCCCCAATACCATTAAGCTGATCCTTCCCGCCTATCTGTTATCTTATGCGCTGGCTATCGTCCTGGGGCTTTTGGCAGGCTCCCATAAAAACCGCTGGGTGGATAAGCTGATCGACGGCTTGTCGGCAGTGGGGATTGCCCTGCCTACCTTCTGGGTAGCCATGCTGCTGATTTACTTTTTGGGATACCGGTTAAAGCTTCTTCCCATTGTTGGGATGCATACCATCGGGAAGGAAGGTTCCGTGGGGGATTTCTTCAAGCATTTTATCATGCCCTTTTCGGCGCTGTTTTTAAGCTTCCTGCCGGATGCCGTCCGGTATGTGCGTTCCTCTACCATCACCCAGTATTCGGAGGATTACGTGCTGGTGCAGCAGGCGTTCGGGGCTTCCAAGGCGGAGATCATGTTTAAGCACGTGTGCAAAAATGTGCTGCTTCCCATTATCACTAAGCTGGGCATGGCCCTTCCTATGCTGGTAACGGGAGCGATTATCACGGAGACGATTTTCGGGTGGCCGGGAGTAGGACCTTACTTTGTCAAAGCCATCCAGGGCATGGACTATCCGATTGTCATGGTGATCCTGGTGCTTTCATCCGTATTGGTGATTTTAGGGAATTTGCTTTCCGATATCCTGTACTGCTTAACGGATCCGAGAATAAAAGATTTGGGGTGAGGCCATGGAGAAAAGGAATAATAACCAAAAGAGACGAATTGAAAATGTACTTAGCGCCTTAAAGCATGATAAGCTGGCGATCCTGTCCATTATTTTTCTGGCGGCGGTGATTATCTTGGCCCTGGCCGCGCCGCTTTTGCCCCTGGATCCTACATCCACGGATGTGCGCAATATGCTTAAGCCCCCTTCCCTGGCTCATCCCTTTGGGACGGACGAGGTTGGCCGGGATTATCTGTCCCGGGTGGTTTACGGCGGAAGGGTGTCCCTTCTGGTAGGATTTTTGGCCATGGTGACTTGCGTGTGCGTAGGGGTAGTGGTGGGAACCATCTCCGGATACTTTGGCGGCTGGGTGGACAGCCTGCTGATGCGGATTGTGGATATTATGTCCTCCATTCCCTGGATGATCCTGGTTACGGTAATCAGCCTGTTTTTGAAGCGGGGCTTAAAATCCATTATTATTGTTATCGGCTTTTTTACCTGGATGGGCATCGCACGGCTGGTACGGGCGGAAACCTTGTCCTTGAAAGAACGGGAGTACGTGATGTACGCGAAATTTGTGGGGGTTCCCGGCCACCTGATTATCCTGCGCCATATTATCCCTGCCGTGCTGCCCACCATCATCATCGCCTCATCCACCGGGATTGCCAATGCCATCATGACAGAGTCCTCCTTAAGCTTTCTGGGATTGGGGATCCAGCAGCCCATGTCCTCCTGGGGAAGCCTTCTCCAAAGCGCCCAGGGAAATATGCAGAATGCCATCTATATGGCAGTCCTGCCAGGGCTTTTGATTGTGCTGACGATTTTTGCCTTTAATAAGCTGGGCAATCTGCTGCGGATTTTCGTGGAGCCGCGGACGGTGGCCGGCGAGAAAGACTAGGGGGTGCAGGATGAAGGAGATGAAGGAAAAGGCTGCGGCAGGCCGGGGGCAGGAAAATAAGCCGGGACAGGCGCAGGATGAGCCAAAAGGCCGAAAGGAGACAGGGATAAGCAGGCGGCTTTTGACGGTAGAGAATTTAGAGACCACGTTTCAGATTCATAAGACAAGCGTATATGCGGTGCGTGGAGCCAGCATCCACGTGGACGACGGGGATATCCTGGCGGTAGTGGGAGAGTCGGGAAGCGGCAAAAGCGTGCTGATGAAGTCCATCATGGGCCTTTTGCCGGAAAACGCGGAGACCAGGGCAGACTGCCTCCAGTATATGGGAAAAGATTTGCTTACCCTTTCGGACGGAGAACGGAATAAGATGAAAGGGAAAGAGTTTGCGATGATTTTCCAGGATCCCATGACGGCCTTAAACCCGTTAAAGACCATCGGCAGCCATCTGACGGAAGTGCTTAGGCGCCATCGGGGGCTGGGGAAAAAGGAAGCCAGGGATGAGGCCGCCAGGGCGTTAAAAAAGGTGGGGATTCCCTCCCCGGAAAGCCGGTTAAGCCAGTATCCCCATGAGTTTTCCGGCGGGATGCGCCAGAGGGTGTTAATTGCCATGGCGCTGTGCTGCAAACCTGCTCTTCTGATTGCGGATGAGCCTACCACGGCCTTGGATGTGACGATTCAGGCCCAGATTCTGGAGCTGGTGAAGCAGCTTCGGGACGAGGAAGGGATGAGCATTGTGCTGATCACCCATGACCTGGGGATCGTGGCCAGCCTAAGCAACCGGATATCGGTTATGTACGGCGGCTTGATCATGGAGGAAGGGCTGACGGATGAGATTTTCTACCATCCCAAGCACCCCTATACCAGGGCGCTGCTTCATGCCATTCCTCAGCCTGCCACCGGCGTGAAGGAGCGGCTGGAAGCCATACCGGGGATGGCGCCGTCCTTAATGGATCCGCCTAAGGGCTGTCCTTTTGCCCAGCGATGCAAATATGCCTGCGCAGACTGTGAAAAGCAGCTCCCCAAGTATCGGCAGTATACCGACACCCAGAGGGCGATGTGCATCTTTACCGGGGAGGAGCTGGACGAAAAGGACTGGGGAGCCGGCAGGGAAAGCTGGCAGGCGGCTTCTGAGTCAAGCCGGAAGGAGGGGATAAGGGATGGCAGATAGCAGGGAGCAGGTTCTGCTGGAAACGAAAGGGCTTGAAAAGCATTTTCCCGTAAAGGATTTTTTCGGCAGGAAACGGCAGGAGGTTAAGGCGGTAGACGGCATTACCTTCCAGATCCACAAAGGGGAAACCTTTGGCCTGGTAGGTGAGTCCGGCTGCGGGAAGTCTACCCTGGGCCGGACCTTGATCCGGATGTATGAGCCCACGGGCGGGCAGATTATTTTTGACGGGCAGGATATCACAAACCTTTCGGGGGCGGCGCTTAAGCCATACCACAAGCGGATGCAGATTATTTTCCAGGATCCCTATTCGGCCCTGGATCCCCATCATAATGTGGAGGAGATTATCCGGGAGCCTATGGCGCTGTATATGGATGAGCCGAAAAGTGTGATTGATGAGCGGATTGTGGAGCTGCTAAGAAAGGTGGGCATGAAGGAGGACGATCTCTATAAGTACGCCTATGAATTCTCCGGCGGCCAGCGCCAAAGGATCGGCATAGCCAGGGCGCTGGCGGTAAAGCCGGAATTTCTGCTGTGCGACGAGCCGATTTCCGCCTTGGATGTTTCCATCCAGGCTCAGGTGGTGAATATGCTGGAGGATCTGCAGCAGGAATTGGGGCTGACCTATCTGTTTGTGGCTCATGACCTGTCCATGGTGCGCCATATTTCCACCCGGATCGGGGTGATGTATTTGGGGAAGATTGTGGAGATCGGGGAGAGCGACGAGTTGTATGATAATCCTGTCCATCCTTACACGGAAGCTCTTTTATCGGCGATCCCGGTGGCGGATCCCGTGCGGGCCAGAAGCGCGAAGCGAAAGATCATCGAAGGCGATCTGCCAAGCCCCATGAATGTGCCGAAAGGATGCCGTTTCCATACCCGATGCCCCTATGCCAAACCGGAATGCAGCGAACGGGAGCCGGAGCTTACTAAACGGGGGGAGGGGCATTTTGCGGCTTGCTTTGTGAAGTAAAGGAAGCTGGGAAAACGGAAAGCGGGCTGCCCTGGTTTGAGGACAGCCCGTTATTATACTACGGCTTCTATAAGGATTTTGTCGCCAAGGACAATTTCCTTTACGCCGATTTCCTTATGCCGGTTAAAGTTAAAGCTAAGCATATATCCTTTTTTCAGATGAAAATAATCAAGATAAGCGGAAAGCTGCTGTTCGCCCCGCTCATGGTAGGCGTTGCCCCGCCAGACTTTTAATTCGATGACAAATTGTTCACCCAGGTAATCAATCACCAGATCCATCCGTTCGCGGTTACGGGTTTCTGGTTCGATATAGCAGTTCCCCACGCCGTTGATAATCGGCTTTAAAAACAGCAAAAAGTAGCGTCTTCCTGCGTCTTCCAGGAAAGTTTCATCCATATCCCCATAAAGGTAATCAAAGGTTTCCACAAACTTTTCAAGGATTCTCCGCACATCCAAATGCTTTCCTACAATAAACTGGTTCTTTTCCCGGACGCCCATATCATACATTTTACTGGAAGCAAACTCCTGGGAGATGAATAAATTATATAGCACGGTTTCAAATATCCGGTTGGCGATAGCAACGCTTCCCTGGTTATTTTTGATAAAGCCGAACATGGCGGCAGTTTCGATATATGGGTTTTGGGAAACGTAGGGTATGGGTTTGCCAGTAAAAAGAAGCTGGTGCAGCATCAAGGAGAGTTCGGGATATTCGGCCAGCTTTCCGGTAAGGGATTGGAATAAGGTAGTATTATCGTTAACCAGCAGTTTTTCCGCTTCCATAAGCCCTTCTTTTGTCCAGGCCCTTTTCTTATCGGGGACTTTCCCTGATTTAACCAGCTCCTCATCCATATTTTTGCATAGGCTGGAAACTAGGTAAGGGTAGCCGGAAGTGTAGTCATAGATTAGGCCGGAAATTGCCTTAATGTCCATTCTCGTGTGGTTGTCTGCTTCGTATTCCTTAAGCATTCCGGCAATTTCCTCCGGCGAGAAGCTCATATCTACCTGGAATTTGGCAGCGATATTCCATGGGCTGTTTATTTTATGCTCTTCATCAGGACGAATTTTCTGCTGAATGTTTCGGATATCGTAAACACCGGCCAGGATCACCGAATGGAAAGCGGCAGAAGCGGGGCGCTTTAGGTAATATGCCCTAAGCTGCGCTAAGAAGTCAACGAACACCTGGTTATTGGCGGCGGTATCGATCTCATCAATCATCATAACCAGCTTCCGATCCAGCTTGCCGCACCACATTTTCAGTACCTTAAACAGTGCCTGCAGGGAATTTATCCTTGCGGTTTCCTCCACGAATTCAGTAAGGCGTTTGCCTACATCTTCAGGGAACTGCCGGACAGAATCCAGCAGTTCCTCAGAAAATGCGGCGACAAATGCCTGTTCGCTTTTAAACGATAATGCTCCCATCATCTGGAAATCCAAGCTTACCACATCATAGTCCTTTTTTAAGTAATCTGCAAGGGCGTATAAGGTAGTTGTTTTCCCGTACTGCCTGGCACGGTTGATCACGAAGTATTCCCCGGCATCTACCATTGCCTTGATTTCCCTAAGCTTTGGCTCAAGGTTGACCATGTAATGCTGTCCGGGCCTGCAGGCTCCATTGACATTAAATATTTTTGCCATCGGCTATCCCTTCTTCCTGGAATGGGTTTGGATATTTTTAATATACTCTGATGCTCTATGGTTAAGTATACCCGATCGGGAAGCAGATGCAAAGTATTTTATTCCTGGTTTTCCCCTTCTGGTTTTTTCTCAGGCAGGAGACGCCCGCTTTATCGGGTTTAAACAGCACGGCAACGTTATACTTCCTCTGCTTCCTTTACCTTCCCAAGCCTTCTAAGCATGGTCTTTTTCACCGCCCGGAAGATATTCTCATATCCGGTGCACCGGCAAAGATGGCCGGACATCAGCTTGCGGATCTCGTCGTCGGAAAATTCCCGCTTGGCTTCCAGGATCTCTGCCGCGCTCATAATAAACCCGGGGCTGCAGAAGCCGCACTGCACTGCCGCCTCGTCGATAAAGGCCTGCTGGATATCAGAGATCTCGCCATTAGGCCCGGCCAGGCCTTCCAGGGTAAGGATCTCTTTTCCCTCCGCCCATACGGCTAAGTAAATGCAGGAATTAAAGCATTCCCCGTTAATAATCACGTTGCAGGCTCCGCATTCCCCTACCTCGCAGCCTTTCTTTACGCTGGTCAGCCGGTAGTCGTCCCGGAGCATATCCGTCAGGGAAGCCCGCACATCCACCATTTTTTCCACTTTTTTCCCGTTAA
>Ga0137297_11513_pt1 | contig 13213 bp, 12 predicted proteins | sample RamsorincwithD2O_FD_97191 | JGI IMG/M metagenome (GOLD analysis project Ga0137297, IMG submission 97191) | Mouse cecal microbial communities from Vienna, Austria - Mucin amended with D2O | ecosystem: Host-associated > Mammals > Digestive system > Large intestine > Cecum | place: Austria: Vienna... | reverse complement strand
GTCCTGACAGGGGAAACCGGCGCGGGAAAATCCATTCTGATTGATTCCATTGCCATGGTGCTCGGGCAGCGGACACAAAAAGAGTTGATTCGTACCGGCGCCCACAAAGCAAAGGTCAGCGCGTTGTTCTATGTGTCGGAGGAAGTATGGAAGCTGCTGGAAGAGCATGGCATAGAGCGCACAGAGGACGGGTCGCTGTTGGTGGAACGAGAGTTGGCGGACAATGGCCGCAGCACTTGTAAAATAAACGGTTCTCTGTCCAGCGTCACCATTTTAAAAGAAATTGGAAAGTATTTGATACATATTCACGGACAACAGGATACCACGTTGCTCTACAGTGCAGAAAAACATATTGATTTGCTGGACGCTTGGGCGGGCGGCGTGCTGAAAACATGCAGCGAAGCGTATCAAGAGCAATATATAGAATACGGCGCGCTGCGGCGGCAACTGGAAAGCCTGCAAATGGACGAAAGCAAACGGGCGCGGGAAATCGACGTACTGGAGTTTCAGGTGCAGGAGATTGAGGCGGCAAATTTGTTGCCGGAGGAAGAAAAAGAACTGGAAGAACGCAGAAATATTCTGGAAAATGCGGAAAAAGTCAATGAAGTGTTGGCATTAACCTATCAGATATTATATGAACAGGAATCCAGCGCCGCGGAACTGATTGGCGCAGGCAGTGCGCAATTGCAGACAATTGCGGGAATTGGAGAAGATTTTGCAGAGATATCCGGTCGTTTGGAAGATGTGAAATATAGCTTGGAGGACGTTACCGGCAGTATTGCCGCTTGTTTGGAAGAGGTGGACTACAGCGGTCAGGAACTGGACAGAATTCATGACCGGCTGGACGCCATTCGTACGTTGAAACGGAAATATGGACAGAGTATTGAAGAAATATTGCAATTTCGGGACGAAGCGGCGCAGCGGCTGGAGGTGCTGCGCGGCAGCGAACAGCAATGCGGGCAGTTGGAACAGCAGCTTGCGCAGGCGCGGCAAAAGCTGAAGCAAAATGCCGCGGAATTATCCCAGCAGCGCCGGAAAGCGGCGGCAAAGCTGGAAAAAGAAATTGAAACGCAGCTTGCGGAACTGCAAATGAAAGGCTGCAAGTTTAAAGTTGATATACAGGAGACGGATGGGTTCACGGCGAAAGGAACCGATAAGATTGAGTTTTTAATTGCGCCCAACGTGGGAGAGGAACTGCGGGCGCTGTCAAAAATTGCTTCGGGCGGCGAACTCTCCCGTATCATGCTCGCAATCAAATGTATCATGGCAAAAGCGGACAGCAACGAAACCTATGTGTTTGACGAAATTGATACCGGAATCAGCGGACAGGCGGCGGAAAAGGTGGCGCAGAAACTGGAAAAGGTGTCTTTGCAAAAACAGACCATTATCATCACGCACAGCGGGACGATTGCGGCAATGGCGGATCACCACTATTTGATTGAAAAAAAAGTCAGCGGCGGCAGAACCATGACAGGTTTGCAAATGCTGGACAAAGAAGGGCGCATTCGTGAGATTGCGCGGCTTGGTTCCGGCGGTCAGATTACAGAAACCGCCTGCCGTCACGCAGAAGAATTGCTTTCTTTGGCAGCGGAGACAAAAGCTGGACTGGTGCGCGCGGAAAAAGCATGAAAAACACGAAAAAAAGCAAAAAACAGTGTAAGGTAAAGCAAGAAACGTTCTTTTTTTATGCGTCGCGTTGTAGTATAATAGGAGGTACATAGATGTTTGATTTGCGTGTCAGGCATCTATGTATTTTGATGTTTATGGGAGGAACCCGTGTGGAATTTGCAAACCGAACCATTGTGGTTGGTCATTACGGCAGCGGGAAAACGGAGTTTGCTTTGAACGTAGCATTACGTCTGCGGGAGGAAGGCAAACCTGTGACCATTGTCGATTTAGATACTGTCAATCCATATTTCAGGACAAACGACGTCAGAAAAAAGCTGGAAATGCTGGGAATCAGTGTGATTGCGCCGATTTATGCAAATACCAATCTGGATTTGCCGGCGCTGCCGCCGGAGGTATACGCCGCGTTTGAAAGAAAAGAAGACTACGTGATTTTTGACGTAGGCGGTGATGATGAAGGCGCAACAGCGCTGGGGCAATATAAACCAAGATTTGATGGAGCGCCCTATGAAATGCTGGCGGTTGTCAACGCAAAGCGTCCGCTGACAAGGACAGCGGAGGAAATGGCGGACAGTGTGCGGCTGATAGAGCAGACGTCGCGGCTTAACGTGAGCGCGCTGGTCAACAACACGAATTTGTCCTATGCGACGCAGCCGGAGGACGTGCTGGAAAGCGCCGTTGAAGTGGAACGTGCGGCAAAAATGCTGAACATTCCTGTGAAATGCACGGCAGTGCGGCGGGACTTGGCGCAGGCAGTGCGGCGAGAAGATGTGTTTGCTTTGGATTTACAGTTGGAACTGCCGGGCGGCAGGGAATAGGGAATTGCATAGGGCGTTTTTTCCTATGCTGAAATAAAAGAAAAGGGAATTTCATGGTGGAGGTGAAAAGAGATGGCGAAAATTACCATCAATTTGGAAGCTTGCAAAGGGTGTGGCTTGTGTACAACGGTCTGTCCGCTGAATCTGCTTTCCATGGCGGAAAAAATGAATAAAAAAGGCTTCCGCCCCGCACAGATTCTGGAAATGGAAAAATGCGTGGGATGTGCGTCCTGTGCAACGATTTGTCCGGACTGTGTCATTGAAGTGGAAAAATAAAACGAAAAGAACAGAAATAGATTGGAGCGTGAAAGCAGTGTCAGAAAAAGTGTTAATGAAAGGAAATGAAGCGCTGGCAGAAGCGGCGATTCGCGCAGGCTGCCGGCTGTTTTTCGGTTATCCGATTACACCGCAGACGGAGGTTTCGGCATATATGTCCAAACGGATGCCGCAGGTGGACGGCTTGTTTTTGCAGGCGGAAAGTGAAGTTGCAGCAATTAATATGGTCTATGGCGCAGCAGGCGCGGGTGCGCGCGTGATGACGTCGTCCTCCAGCCCCGGAATCAGTTTGAAGCAGGAGGGGATTTCCTATATTGCAGCGTCTGATTTGCCTTGTTTGGTTGTGAATATTGTCCGCGGCGGCCCGGGACTGGGCGGTATCCAGCCGGCGCAGTCGGACTATTTTCAAGCGGTGAAAGGCGGCGGTCACGGCGACTACCATTTGGTGGTACTGGCGCCGGCGTCCGTGCAGGAATTGGTTGATTTGACGGCGGAAGCCTTTGATATCGGCGATATGTACCGCGTGCCTGTGATGATTATGGGCGACGGTATGCTGGGACAGATGATGGAGCCCATTACGTTCGGCGAACCGAAAAAACGGAACTTGCCGGAGAAAACGTGGGCAACGACCGGAACCGCAATGCAGCGCAAAAAGAATGTTGTCAATTCTTTGTATTTAACGCCGGAGGAATTGGAAGAACTCAATAATGAGCGTGCGAAACGCTATGCGGCGATAGAAGAAAATGAAGTGAAAGTGGAATTGCAGCAAGTGGAGGATGCGGATTTGGTGCTGGTGGCATATGGCGTAACCGCCCGTATTGCCAAGACAGCAGCCGCAATTGCAAGGGAAAAAGGTATGAAAGTCGGTCTTATCCGTCCTATCACCCTGTGGCCCTTCCCGAAAAAAGAAATTGCAAATGCTGCAAAAAGTGCAAAATGTTTCCTGACAGTGGAAATGAGTCAGGGACAAATGGTAGAAGATGTACGGCTGGCGGTAAACGGCGCCAAACCGGTTCATTTTTATGGACGCAACGGTGGTATCGTTCCTACGCCGGATGAAATTGTGAAAGAAATGGAGAAATTGCTGGGAGGTGCGAACGAATGAAAAAAGTATTTGAACGTCCTCACGCACTGTCCGATGTAACGCTGCACTATTGCCCGGGCTGTACCCATGGGATTGTGCACCGTTTGGTGGCAGAGGTCATTGACGAACTTGGCATTGAAGGAAACACGGTGGGGATTGCGTCTGTCGGATGCAGCGTGTTTTCCTATAACTATTTTGAATGCGATATGCAAGAAGCGGCACACGGACGTGCGCCCGCAGTGGCAACCGGTGTGAAACGCGCATTAAGGGATAAAATCGTGTTCACCTATCAGGGGGACGGCGACCTTGCGGCAATTGGAACGGCGGAAACCGTTCATGCGGCGACGCGCGGCGAAAACATTACCGTGATTTTTATTAATAATACGACCTATGGTATGACAGGCGGGCAAATGGCGCCGACCACTTTGGTGGGACAGGTGACGCAAACCACGCCGTATGGCAGAAAAACAGAAACGCAGGGATATCCCATCAATATGTCGGAAATGCTGGCGACATTGGAAGGAACTGCATATATTGAACGCGTAGCGGCGGATAGCGTACAGCATATCCGTGCGGCAAAAAAAGCGATTAAAAAAGCGTTTGAAACGCAAATCGCGGGCAAAGGATTTTCTATGGTGGAAGTGTTGTCTACGTGCCCGACCAACTGGGGATTGTCTCCGGCGGAAAGTATGCAATGGCTGCGCGACAACATGATACCGCAGTATCCGCTGGGCGTATTCAAGGAGAAAGAGTAAGGAGGAGAGAACAGTGGGGATGACGCAAATTATTTTGGCTGGATTCGGCGGACAGGGCATTTTGTTTGCAGGGAAACAGCTTGCATATGCAGGAATGCTGACAGGTAAAGAGGTCTCCTGGCTCCCGTCCTATGGTCCTGAAATGCGCGGCGGAACAGCAAACTGCCACGTGATTTTGTCTGACCAGGAAATCGCAGCGCCAATGATTCAATCGCCGGATGTGTTGATTGCACTCAATCAACCGTCTTTGGAGAAATTTGAAAAAGCAGTGAAAGCGGGCGGGAAAATCTTTTATGACAGTTCCATGATTGACCGTGTGCCGGAAAACGACGAAGCGCATGTTTTTGCTGTTCCGGCAACAACAATCGCGGCGTCTTTGGGCGCAAATAATCTGGCGAATATCGTCATGCTGGGAAAAGTGTTGAAGGAATCGGAAGTGCTGACCATGGACGAAATCCGCATGGCAATGGAAAAAACCATTTCCGCCAGAAAACAAAATTTGCTGGAGTTGAACATGAAATGCCTGCAAGCAGGATTTGAATATCAGGCGTAACAATGAAATCAGAAAAAGCTTGGGATGCCCGCCGGGAATGCCAAGCTTTTTTTGGATACTTGCCGACGGATAATTGGCGGCGGTATGGCGTAATTGGGATATGGGAGGTGTTGCTGTGGATATGCTGCACTTATCGGAAGAACAACAAAACAGATTGCTTGATGAAATAGAGAAACATGGCGATTTGACCGAAGCGGATAGGAAAGTTTTGAAAGTTCTGTCAAAAAGTGAATTTAGCGATATTAAAATTGGTATTGCTCAAATGTTAGTAAATGATGAAACGCCGGAAAGCACTGCTATTTTATTGTCCATGATAGAGGATGAGGACGACTTAGTGCGTATAAATGCAATTGATTCTCTGTGCGGCTGTCAGGATACCAACGTGATGAAAAGGTTGATGGACATTGCGCAAAAAGATATGAATCATCTGGTGCGCAAATATGCGATTTTATCCGCAGTAGATATTGCGAAAAGCAGGGAAGAATGCGGCAATACCGGCATAGTTCCTTTTTTGCAGCAGGTATTGAAAAGAGAGATTGATAGCGGTATTCGTTTGGCATGTTATAGAGGACTATATCTTTTTGGAGACAAACGTTACTTGTCGCAACTGGAACAGGGGCTTTTGGAGGAAGATTACCGAAACCGCTGCGCCGCGGTTCACATTTTATCCGAGATAGCAGATGATAAAAATGTTGAACAGATAAGAACTATTTTAATGAACGCACGAAAAAAGGAAAAAATCCATGCAGTTGCCGATGCCATTGACCGCGCGCTGTCAGAGATGCAGTAAAAAATGCAAGTTTACTCCAATAGGGAGATTACCTTCCTGCAAAGCGCGTGAAATGATAAAACCGGACTGAGAGAAAATCGGCAGTCGGGGCGCTTAATTTTTGATTGCGGTAATATATAAAATAGAAGGACGCAGAACAATTTCCATAACAGTTCTGCGTCCTTTTGACTTTTGTTTGCCTATTTGGAGAGTTCGGAAATGGCGCGCTGCAATTGAATATCTTCTTCCTGTGGAATGTCTGCCGGATTGGTTCCTTTCAGATATTCCGGCGTAGGGACTTCAATGTCGGGCGCAATGCCGAGATGATGAATATTATTGCCGTTCGGGGTGAGATAGCCGGAAGTTGTCAGATATAAGGCTGTTTCGCCCTCTTTTGTTTCGTCAAAGGGAATAATACTTTGTACAATGCCTTTCCCATAGGTTTTTTCACCAATCAAAACAGCGCGCCCATGGTCGTGCAGCGCACCGGAGAGTACCTCGGAAGCGCTGGCGCTGCTGCCGTTGATGAGCACAGCCAATGGGATATCATAATAGTTTGCGTCAGATTTATATTCTGTTTTGCTGCCGTCCTTGTATTCAAAAGAAGTGATGATGCCTTCCGGCAGCAAATAATCGGCAATTTCCTTGGTGGAGGAAAATGCACCGCCGGGATTATACCGCAAATCAATGACCAATCCTTTGAGACTATCTTTGCCAAGTGCGTCTACAGCGCTTTTAAATTCTTGGTCTGTTTTTAGTTCAAAATTGGTGATTTGAATATAACCAATTTGGTTGGGTAACATTTTATGTTTCACTGTATGATTCACAATTTTGGCGCGCGTAATATTGTATACCACAGAGTCCTGTTGCCCTGCCGGACGAATCAATAGCTTAATATTTTCACCGATACTGCTTTCATCACCGCGCATGAGTTTGACGGCGTCTTGATAATTGTCGCCGGAAACCGCCATATCGTTAATCGATAAGATTTTGTCGTTTGGTTTTAGTCCTGCCTGTGCGGCAGGGGAGCCTTCCACAGGTGCAACAACTGTCAGCAGATTGTCGGTCGGGTCAACGGATACCGTTGCGCCGATGCCGGTAAATTCACTGTTTAAATCGTTTTGCAGTTCTGTATAATTTTCCGCGCCCATGTAGTAGCTGTAAGGGTCGCCCAATGCCGCAACCATGCCGGCAACCGCGCCTTCATATAATTTTTCTTCATCAATTTCACCATAATAGTTTTTTTGAATGGTGTTATATGCCTTTTGTACCATGCTGGGCGGCGTTTGATTGACTTCAAAAAACGCAGTTGAGAGCAGCAGCGTACAGAAAAAGGTAACAATGACTGCAAAAACTGTTTTGTTGTTTTTCAAGAAGAACTCATCCCTTTCACAAAAGTCTGAAAAGGGAATGACCCTGCGGGCCATTCCCAATATCGATGCAATTTTATAAGCATGGAAAAATCAAAGTTTATGATTTTGTGCTTTCTGTGCTTATCAAAATAGGAACCGCTGCATGAAAAACGCAGCCGGATTCGGAGATAGAACACCTATGCCGCATTTTCCTATATGTTGTTTTTAGCGGATAGGTTTATCAATATTCTGGTCACGACCGGGCCCAACGCCAATCATGGATACCGGAACACCGATTTCTTCTTCAATCCGCTGAATATATTTCTTTGCATTTTCGGGCAATTCTTCATAGGTACGAACGCCGCTGATATCGCCGCTCCAGCCCGGTACTTCTTCATAAACCGGTTCGCAGCCCTCCAGTTCCTCAATGGTCGCCGGAAATTCGCGCAAAATCTTTCCGTCTTTTTGATATGCCGTACAAATTTTCAGCGACGGAATATCGGAGAGGGTGTCCACTTTGTTCAGTGCCAAAGAGGTCAGACCGCTGGTGCGGACAGAGAAACGCAAAATCACCAAATCCAGCCAGCCTGTACGGCGCGGACGACCGGTTGTCGTGCCGAATTCGCCGCCGCGGTTGCGGATAAGGTCGCCTGTTTCGTCCAGTAATTCGGTCGGGAAAGGGCCTTTTCCAACACGTGTGGTATAGGCTTTGGCAATCCCCAAACATTCGTCAATCATTGTGGGGCCAATGCCGGAACCAACGCAAACACCGCCGGAAACAGGGTGAGAGGAGGTGACATAGGGGTAAGTGCCGAGGTCAATGTCCAGCAGCGTACCCTGTGCGCCTTCGCAGAGAACAGATTTCCCTGCTTTGATTGCATCATACAGTAAAATGGTAGTATCTTCCACATAAGGTGCAATCCGTTTAGCATATGCCTGATATTCCGAAATTATGCTTTCTTTATCCAATGCTTCGCCGCCATAGACCTTGGTAATTATTTCATTTTTCAGGTCAATGTTGGCGCTGGCTTTTTCTACGAAAATATCGTCATGTACAAGGTCGTAAATACGGATACCGCTGCGCTCCGCTTTGTCCATGTAGCACGGACCGATACCGCTTTTGGTCGTACCAATATCGCGTTTGCCGCGCGCTTTTTCCGACAATCCATCTAAAACGATATGATACGGCATAATGACATGGGCACGCGGGTCAATTTTCAAATTTGAGGTGGTAACACCGCGTCCTGCCAGCATATCCAATTCTTCCAAAACCACTCTGGGGTCAACCACAGTACCGTTGCCAATCAGACAGAGGGTGTTTGGGTTTAAGATACCGGAGGGAATCAGGTGTAATTTATATTGTTCGCCATTTGCTTCTACTGTATGTCCGGCGTTGTTTCCGCCTTGACTGCGGACAACGACCTGCGCCTGTGACGCAAGGATATCCGTAATTTTTCCTTTTCCTTCATCGCCCCACTGGGCGCCGATTAATACTTTTGTTGCCATGATGATTTCATCCTTTCCTGCAAGGTGCTTTTGCTTCTATGTAAGGTTTTCTTGTGCGGTTGAAAACACAGGAGACTTGAGCAGCCTCCTGTGTTCGGCCGGGTTTATTGTTTGCTTAAATAATCGTTGATTTTGTTTACCAGTTCATCTGCATTTGCACCGTGCACCATACAAGCCTGTTCAATGGATTCGCCGCTTGCGGAAGGGCAACCTAAACAATGCATACCGATTTCCAGAAAAAACTGAGCTGTGCCCGCATCCAAACGAAGTGCGTCAGCAATGATTGTATCTTTTGTAACCTGAGCCATAACAAAATACCTCCATGAAGTTCCCGAGCGCCTTTTTCAGATAAAACGCAACGGTCATTTTTAGTGCCTGTTCAGACACCCTATTTATTATACAACAATTACCTGCCAAAATGCAAATTTTTTTTAGAAATTAGTTGATTTTTATAAATTTGTATGAATATAGATGGAATAAATAGGCGAAACCATGAAAGAGGGCGGGAAAACATGAATACACTGTTGTTGGATTTAAGTAGGGAACAGAATAAATGGCACAGGCGCCGGGAAGTATCGCAGTTGGAATTGGACGGACAGCGGCAGGTGGTGCGTCTTGGGATACCAGATGAAAGGTGGCAAAAACAGACAGATAAAAAGTTGGTTCGTCAAATTGGGAAAGTGGCGCGCCGCTGTGGGGCGCAATACGCAGTTTTGGGCGATGCACTAATGGGCAGCGGAAAAGGCGGAAAAGCATTGCAGGAAAGCGGATTGACGTTTTGCGACGGAACACCGCTGCATATGCCGCTCTATCCGGTAGCAGTGCATAAATTGGCGAAAGAGTCAGGGGTGAATCTGATGGAATCGCCTGTTACCATAACGGGCGATATCAACGAAGTGGTCGGATTTATTTGGCAGATGAAGGACGAGGTGAAATATTTTGCCGTAGCAGGCGGAGCGGAATATGCCGATTTGATTACCTATCTATACGACGAATATGGAATCAGTGTCCGGCTGGTGGAGGAAGCGCACAGTGGTATTTGTGTGGCTGCGGGTGGACAGAAAGAGCGGCTGGAAGGAAATCTGGTGCTTGATTTTAGTGGAACAAACGAAAAGGCAATCCGCGTCAGTTTGGATATGGGGCAGTGGAGCCAGAGATTGGGCGAAATGACAAAAGGTAGTAACTTAGGCGCGGCGGAAGCGCTGCTGCGTATGTTGGGAGAACAACCGGCGGAAGCGCTGCCGCGGTATTGTAAAGGCATTTCGCTGTTGCGGGAGAAACCTGTCCGATTATGACGGAAAAAACCGATTGACGGATACTTCCATGTTATGGTATAATATATATAAATTTTTCAAAAGGGGGACTACTTCCGGCTCGTTTTACTCGCCGTCATGCCGTCCCCCTTGTTGGAATCCCCCTAAGCAGCGTTCTTCGCTCGCGCGTCGCGCCGCGTGATGCGGCACTCCGAACGCTGTAGGGTATGAAATCTTCGGCGCAGGTCCGAAGATTTCATGATTAAAAAAGGTTTGGAGAGGTCTGCATTTTTGACGAAAAAAAAGTATATTTATTATGGTGGTATAGGTGCAGAGCAGTATCCTCAAGCCTAAGGACATACAATGTTTTCAATGCCGGAAGAACCGGCTGCATATAGACAATAAGATAAAATACAAGAAGGGGTGCGACAAAATGGGATTGGTAAAATTAGATTATTCCAGAGCAGTGAAAAAAAGTGAAATGGAAAATGTTTGGGCGCTGGTGGAAGCAGCGCACAAAACGCTGACGGACAAAACAGGCGCAGGCAATGATTTTTTGGGCTGGGTTGATTTGCCGCTGGACTATGATAAAGAAGAATATGACCGCATCAAAAAAGCGGCGGCAAAAATTCAAAATGATTCCGAAGTGCTGGTTGTTGTGGGAATTGGCGGCTCTTATTTGGGTGCGCGCGCGGTGATTGAAGGGCTGACAAGTTCTTTTTATAACATGCTGGAGAAGCAGCAGCGCAAAACGCCGCAGATTATCTTTGCAGGAAATTCCATCAGCGGGACCTATTTGGCAGACGTGATGGATTTTGTGAAAGATAAAGATTTTTCTGTCAATATCATTTCAAAATCCGGTACCACAACAGAACCGGCAATTGCGTTTCGTATGCTGAAAAAAATGCTGGAAGAAAAATATGGTGCGGAAGGTGCGCGGGAGCGTATCTATGCAACGACAGATAAGGCGCGCGGCGCGCTGAAAAATCTCTGCGATACCATGGGCTATGAAACATTTGTCATTCCGGACGACGTAGGCGGACGGTACAGCGTATTGACCGCAGTGGGACTGCTGCCGATTGCTGCTGCCGGCATTGATACAGATGCGCTGATGGCAGGCGCGGCGCAGGCGCGCGAAGCGTATCGGGAACCTACTATGGACAACGATTGCTATTTATATGCGGCTGCGCGCAATATCCTCTACGCCAAAGGAAGAAGCATTGAAATTATGGCAAATTATGAACCGGCGCTGCACTATTTTGGAGAGTGGTTCAAACAACTCTATGGGGAAAGCGAAGGAAAAGATAACAAGGGGATTTTCCCGGCGGCGGTGGACTTGTCCACAGATTTGCACTCCATGGGGCAGTATATTCAAGAAGGTCGCCGGCAGATGTTTGAAACAGTGCTGAATGTGGAAAAACCAAAACGGGAACTGGAGATTTTTGAGGACGCAGACAATGTGGACGGACTCAATTTCCTGGCGGGCAAAACCGTTGATTATGTCAACAAAAAAGCGTGTCAGGGAACCATGCTGGCGCACACAGACGGCGACGTACCCAATCTTTTGCTGAATATTCCGGAAATGGATGCGCATTCTTTGGGCGCAATGATTTATTTCTTTGAAAAAGCTTGCGGTATCAGCGGCTATATGTTGGGCGTAAATCCGTTTGACCAGCCGGGTGTGGAAGCTTATAAGAAAAACATGTTTGCACTGCTTGGCAAGCCTGGTTACGAAGAAATGAAAAATGAATTAGAAAAAAGACTGAAAAATGCTTGAACTATTGTAAAATTTATGTTAAAATAAACCTAAGTTATCGAAACAATACGAAAAATAACGGAGGGATTTGTTATGGTAAACCTAATTATTGGTAAAAAAGGAACCGGCAAAACGAAACAGCTTATAGATAGAGTGAATGCAGCAGTGCAGATTGACAAAGGTCATTTGGTGTTCATCAATAACGGACAGCGCCATGTCTATGATTTAGACCATAAAATCCGTTTGATTGATACGGCTGAATTTAAAATTGATACATATCAGTCTCTGTATGGACTGTTATGTGGCGTGATGGCGCAGGATTATGATATTTCTAATATCTTCATTGACAGCATTACCAAAATTATTCCGGGTCAGGACATTGCGGACGCAGAATGTGTGTTTGAGGAATTGGAACATGTTGCGGCAAAAGCAAATGTAAATATCGTTATCACAGCAAGTATTGCTGTGGAGGAAGCGCCGGAATATATTAAAAAATATTTATAAGGAATATTTGAAACGAATTCAAAACGCACGGTGCTTTTTTAAACGGCATTCCGTGCGTTTTGCTTGAAAACCCACTTTAGGAGGACAATCCATGATTTATCATAGTACAAGAGATACCGGTTTGCAGGTTTCTTCCGCGCAGGCAATTGTGAAAGGAATTGCGCCGGACGGCGGTTTGTTTGTGCCGGGAGAGAAACCCAAGATTTCCATTGAGGATATTGCGGGACTGGTAGACAAGAGTTATAGGGAAAAAGCCAAAGGAATTTTGGAACTGTTTTTGTCTGATTTCACAAAAGAAGAAATTTCAGATTGCGTGGAAAAAGCCTATAATAAAACAAAATTTGAAACGGACAGTATTGCGCCGCTGTATGAATTGAACGACACGGCATATATATTGGAACTGTGGCACGGACCGACTTGCGCGTTTAAAGATATGGCGCTGCAAATTTTGCCGCATTTGATGACAACGTCCATGAAAAAAATCGGTATTGATAAACAGGTTGCAATTCTTGTTGCAACGTCCGGCGACACAGGGAAAGCTGCGCTGGAAGGATTTAAGGACGTGGACGGCACAAAGATTCAAGTGTTTTTCCCGACCGGTGGCGTGAGTGAAATGCAGAAAAAGCAAATGGTGACGCAGGAAGGAAACAACGTTGCTGTGACAAGCGTTAACGGCAATTTTGACGATGCGCAGTCCGGTGTGAAAGCGATCTTTGGCGACAAAGAATTTGGCGCGGCTTTGGAACAGCGCGGGTCACTGCTTTCTTCCGCGAACTCTATCAACTGGGGACGGCTGGTGCCGCAGATTATCTATTATGTTTCCGCCTATTGCGACTTGGTAAAAGCTGATAAAATCAAAGCCGGCGACGCGGTGAATGTTTGCGTACCAACAGGAAATTTTGGCAACATTCTGGCAGCGTGGTATGCAAAGGAAATGGGTATTCCGATTCGGAAATTCATT
>Ga0137297_11512_pt1 | contig 13223 bp, 12 predicted proteins | sample RamsorincwithD2O_FD_97191 | JGI IMG/M metagenome (GOLD analysis project Ga0137297, IMG submission 97191) | Mouse cecal microbial communities from Vienna, Austria - Mucin amended with D2O | ecosystem: Host-associated > Mammals > Digestive system > Large intestine > Cecum | place: Austria: Vienna... | reverse complement strand
GCGGTCTAGCAACTTCCTTTTTACTTGAAGGGTAATGTCTCTCAAACTTCAACCTATTCCAATTCAAATCAAAGAATGTGACCTTTAATCCATTTCTTTCAAACCTTTCTGTACAAGTAAATAGCATTTCAGGATTCCCTTGAAAGCAAAGGAACTTATAGTCAACCATTTCCCCAGGTACTGCTATATATCTCTCTGCAATAATTTTTCGAGAAACGTTTTTATAAGGCCACTCCCGTCCTTTCCAATAATAATTTATATTCAATGCTGAAGTTAATTTTTTTCTAGTTTTTGCTATATCCATTGTATCTTTGTTTTCAACAAGAACTGTACTCCCTGAATCATGATTACATTTTAGTACAAATTGGTTTGGCAATCTTTCAAAATCTATATCATCGAACCGTTGCCATACTCCCAGAGTTGGAATAACATATTTGTATCCTATCTGTTCAGATACATATCTTTTTACTGCAAATTTATCTACCATCACTGTATAGATATCCTGATGATTAAATAATTTCAACCATTGAATTTTTTCGTTAAATGTTTTAGGATTTTCAATATTTAAATCATATCCTACCATTCGCTTAAATTTATCTGCCAGAAATGTTCTGTCATCATATATTGCATAATATCTTTTTTTAACTTCATCATCTGCTTTAGCAATACTGTCCAGTACACTTGCTATGCAATTCATGTCTATTGCCACAATATGGTCTACTTTGTGTTCTTTCAATTGCGTCAAAACTGCTTCCTGAAACCTCGCAGAAAGGCATACAAAAACCAATACATTATCTATATTATCATACAAATATTGGTTGTTTCTAATTGCTATACCATCTCTTATCAGTGTACCTTCAGGAATATAATTATCACAATAAAAGTCAATAGAAAATCCACACGCAATCAACATATCATATGCTATATGTTTTCCTAATTCTCCTGCTCCAAATATACACACTTTTCCTTTCCATGACTTTTTAACTTCTTCCAATTCTATATATGTTGTCATTTTTCATCCTCTAATATTTCCATTCACAAGCTTAATACCTATTAAATATTTTGAAATTGTTATCTATATTGTGTTTCTTTGGACTAAATTCCGGTCCATTTCTATATGTGTCACCTATATATCCAATATCCTGCGGTATAAATCCATTCTTCCATATTGCATACATAAATGACAGCTGGTCTCGCCTTGAATAATTTAGCACTTCATCCCACCAAGTATCCATTATACGGATACAATCCTCATTATTATGTTCCCTCACTAATATTCCATTCTCCGTAAGTCCGAAAAAACGTGGAAAGCCTTCTTTAGAATATCTCTTCATCTGATTTTGTATTCGAATTCTACCATCAAGTTCTCCTCTTCCATTTCTACACCACAAGCTGACCGCATGTTCATATATATCAGCTACACCGCCTATACCATATGAAGCAATCCCTACTTTACCAACTTTTCCAATCAGATGCGAAATAATCGTATGCATTTGTATGTTTCCATCCACATATATTGAATAATCATATTGCGGAAAGAATATATGCGGATGTATTTTGCAGTATCGGTTAATACGGTGATAATCCCCTCTGATGTCATCTGGAATTTTTGCTGTAATATCTACCCACTTATATACCCCCATATTTTCCGGTTTATTTAAGCCAAGTAAATAATAATCGCACCTGGAGTCCTCCACTAATGGCTGTATCAGGTCATCGTATCCACCAGTAATACAAGTATACACTGCAATTTTTTTGTTCCTATTTATATCTTTTTTATATTGCCCTATCTCCATGTTGCCGTTCCAAACAGCAGGTAACTGAATATCAAGATATTTTTCTATCAGTTCATCTGTATAAAGCCATTCCATTTTTATTCCGATAGACTTTACATTCTCTGCCTCCAACTGTTTCGATATCGCTTCTTTCTGATACCGTTTTTCCACAAGTATAACAGCTATCATGTCATCACCGTATTTTGACAATTCGCTAGGAGGCACACATTTCAATCCATCTATAATGGTCTTCCCCCACATATTGACATTATTATCTGAAAAGCATACGATATTATTGTCGCTCCAATCTTTAACAAAATTATATCCCCAGTTTTCCGCCCGCTGACCTACGCCAAATAAACTAATATATTTATATTTTCCAATCAATTCTCTAAAAAGATTGAATTCCTTTTTTAAGCATTCCTGTCTTCTATATATCTCATTTTTATTCATATTGCCCCATACTCCACGATTTTTGTTTCATCATTGATTATTAAGTATCATATCTATTATCTCCCTCCCCGCACCATGCCCGCCATTTTTCTCTGTTACATAATCAGCATATTTCTTTACTGTGTTGTTAGCATCATATACGCAGCATCCATATCCCACATATTGAATAGCTTCTGCATCATTTATATCATCGCCAACATAGGCTACATTTTCAGGTAAAATATGATATTTATCACACAACTGTTTAATAACTGCAACTTTATCCTTTACATTTTGGAAAATTTCGTCCACATTAAGTTTTTCAGCCCTTTTTTGATTTAAATGGCGGTCTTCTCCTGTGATAATCCCCGTGATAATTCCTTTTTCACGAAGCAGGCACAATCCCATTCCGTCTTTTGTATTGAACTTCTTCAATTCATCACCATTTTCCGAATAGTACATACCGCCATCCGTCAGGCATCCATCACAGTCTGTCAGAAACATCTTAACCTGTGGTATTTTTTCGCTATTCCTTGTGCTTTTGATTTTCTCATACAACTTCCTCTCAATAACCTCCCAGTCACTTGATTCGTCAATCTCAAAATAAGTTGACCCATCCATCTCACAAATACGGATATGACCTGACAGACGATTCCGCGTATTTAGCAATGCTTTCCTGCTTGTAATATAAAACGCACCGTTTTCTACCAGATACCCTCTAAAATCATGCCTTTCTGGCCTGTTTCGATAATCAAAGTTCATTGGACTTGCATATCCATCCTGACCTGTTTCCCATTGAAAATGTTTCTGCCTTACAGCCGACAAGACACTGTCTGTTCCTTCCACATTGTATAGTTCAAATCCGTTATCCAAGTCTTTTGATGTCAGTAACGGTGATGTCACCTGTATCAAAACAATGTTATCAAATTCATAGTTATCGGCAAACTCAATCATAGCGGATTCAGTGGATGTATTATACGTTGCTGTGTCTACACTTCGCTCAATAACAACAACTTTCTTCAAATATAATTTTTCTACCACATTTTTGATAACAGGACTGTCTGTCGTTACATATATCTTATCTATAAAGTTGCAGTCATTTGCCGCTTTTGCAACCCAATAGACTAAAGGTTTCCCCGCCATCTCTTTAATATTTAATGGAATGGATTTACTGCCCCTACAGGCAGGAATAAATGCCACATTCATTCTAATTCTCCCTAATGTTCTCTAAATAAACTTGTCTCTCATAATTTCCCGTTTATAAAACAATCCCTTCCCTCACTATCATCTGCCATGTAAGCATGCCAATCACATGTTTCTTCTCATCTACCACTGGATAGTTATTTAACCTGCTTTCCTTCAATTTATGCAAAGCATCTACAAGCAATATATCTGAATAGATGTATTTCGGATTTTCGGTCATTATAGAATCCACAATATCCCCATAAAGGTCAGCCCTCTTTTCAATGGCACGCCGCAAATCCCCATCCGTTAAAATACCAGCCAATTTTCCCATCTGGTCTGTAACAGCCACTACCCCTAACCCCTTTTTGCTCATCTCCATAATTGCATCCGTAATCTTAATTCCACATTTCACCAATGGTATGTTTTCCCCTATAACCATAATATCCTTAACCTTAGTCAATACCTTTTTCCCCAGTGTTCCTGCCGGATGAAAGAGCCCAAAATCCGATTTGCCAAAGCCTGTTTCCAATGAGGCAACCACTGCTAATGCATCTCCATAAACCAAAACCGATGTTGTACTTGCAGTGGGCGCCAAATTCAAAAAGCAAGCCTCCTTTTCGATTTCCAGTATTTGGCATAGAGTACATTCTTTTGCTAATGTCGAATCCTTATTACCAGTTATAGCGATAAGTTCAGCACCAATTACTTTTAATGAAGGAAGTATCTGTAGAATCTCTCTCGTCTCTCCACTATGGCTAATTAAGATAACAATATCTGTATCAGATACCATCCCTAAATCCCCGTGGACAGCCTCGGCGGGGTGTAAAAAAAATGAAGATGTCCCCAAACTGGAAAGCGTAGCCGCTATTTTCCTTGCAATATGCCCAGACTTTCCCATCCCGCATAAAACCACTTTGCCCTTACAGGAAATAATTTTTTCCTCAATACTTGAAAATGTATTGTCTAAACGATTCCTAATTTCTGTCAGTGCCCGTATTTCTTCATCAAATACTTTTTTTGCACAATCAATTCTGTATTCTGAATTCATTACATATCCTTCATTACATATATTCTGTAATACATGATTATCTTTTTAAATGCATGCTCTAATATTTAAGCATTTTTCAATTAACGGTCTAACATCTTCAATTCTTATCATATTCGCCCCATCTGATAATGCTCTGTCTGGTTCAAAATGTGTTTCCAAAAATATTCCATCAGCCCCTGCTGCCACTGCTGCTTTCACCAGATACGGAACATATTCCCTGTTGCCCGAAGTCGAACTACCATTCCCTCCTGGCTTTTGAACGCTATGTGTTCCATCAAAAATTACAGGATACCCATTTTTTTTCATTTCCACAATAGAAGTCATATCAACTATCAATGTATTATAACCGAAGCTAGTTCCCCGCTCGCACAACATTATATTTTGATTTCCCATCTCTTCTAATTTATGAACCACGTTTTTCATATCCCAAGGTGCAAGAAACTGCGCTTTTTTCACATTAATTGCCTTTCCCGTCTTCGCCGCAGCAACCAACAAGTCTGTCTGTCTGGATAAAAATGCAGGAATCTGGATAATATCTGCCACTTCTGCAACAGGCTGCGCTTGATATGACTCATGGATATCCGTAACAATCTTTAATTGATATGTATCCTTTACTTTTTTCAGGATTTTAAGTCCCTGCTCCAACCCCGGTCCCCTAAAGGAATCGATGCTTGTCCTATTTGCCTTATCAAAAGACGCCTTAAAGTAAAAATCTATATCCAATCCACCACTGATCTCTTTTAACCTCCCCGCCATTTTTAGTGTAATTTTTTCATCCTCTATGACACATGGCCCTGCAATTACAATCAACCGATTATTCATTCTTTAATGCCTCTTCTATTTTTTTAATGTGTTCTGCCAAATCAACCCCAATACTATCAAATTCTGTTTTTTTGACATAAATATCATATCCATTTTCCAATGCCCGAAGTTGCTCCAGGTTCTCACCAATTTCCAACGGACTTCTTTCCATGCTGACATATTTTTCAAGAAAGCCCCTATCATATCCGTAAATACCAATATGTTTAAAATACGATATATCTTGTGTTTCATCCCGATTATAAGGTATGGGATAACGGCTAAAGTAAAGCGCTTTTCCTTGTATATCTGTTACCACTTTTACAATGTTGGGGTTTTCTATATCACCCTTTTCGGTTATTTCCTTTTTCAACGTTGCCATAGGGATATACATATCAGCATTTTCCTTAAAAATACTAAGTAAATCCAATATCATCTCTTTTTTTATCAAAGGCTCATCACCTTGTACATTTAAAACAATATCACATTCCATATTTTTGACTGCCTCATAAACACGCTCTGTACCACAATTACATTTTCCGGTCATGATACACTTGCCCCCAAAATTTATGACACAGTCATTAATTCTTTGGTCATCTGTTGCAATAAGAACCTGTGATATCTCCTCCACTGAGGAAACTTTTTCATATACTCGCTGTATCATTGGTTTCCCGTCTATCAGTGCTAACGGTTTGCCTGGGAAGCGTGTTGACTGATAACGAGCTGGAATTACTGCTATAACCCTTTTCACCATTACAATCCTTTCTACTATTCAAACAAACTGTCAAAATCTACTCTTTCAAAAACTTCAAGCATGCCCCCGCGGGTGGCATTGTATATTTTAAGATCATGCTTATCCGCATAATCCCTGCACATTTGATATCCCTTCAGCATCGATGATATGGAATGGTCTATTAAATCTGGTTTCCCATCTCCACCAAAATGATTGTTATAAGAGCCTATTGTATAATTACAATCCGTTCCCAGCAAATATATTTCCTTAAATCCCATATAGACTGCAATTTGTATACAACCTACCGTAATGGTTCCTTGTGTATTTACTATTTTCGTAATATCCTCCGAAAATTCCATCACATCATAGGCATCTATGGAATCCCGGTGCATTTGGTATTCCCCCTCTCTTTTTTGCTCCCAAAACTCAATTGCATCGTCCGGCAGAAATTTAATAGGACATTGATAGTCTCGAATCGCTTCCTGATTTTCGGAAAAAAATTTACCGTCTGATACCACATACACATCCGGTTTCCATTTGGTTTCTATTTTACACATACTATTAACAGAAAAACAAAACTCTTGTTTCTCTAACAGCTTATCCAAATCAGCCATTGTTAAACTTGGACCCGTTGCTACAATAAAACATCTCTGTTTATCCCTATAGAGATTGTGGAATTTTCTAAATTCTAAATTCTGGTACTCTTCCCTTGCATCAGCATATCGAAACGCGTCTACTACTTGCGTTCCTGAAAAGATTTTATTAATATCCAATACCTTTTCATGTGTTGTAATATAAACGGATTCTCTTATAGATTCCAACAATTCCATACTTAAAGTCTGAAGCTGTAATCGTTCAATAATGGCCGCTTGATTTTCTTTTACAGCATCCTTTTCTGTAATAAAAATCACCTGCCTATCATACTTCAATAACATGAAGTACAAAACAATAGAAAAAGCATTTATCCCATATAGATATATCCTACTTGATTTATCAACCATTTCCAAATAACAGTCTAAGCCCAGTTTGCCATTATATCGTATGTTAGGAGGAAGTTCGCTGCTAAAAGTAAAATGAAGAATATGGTGCCCAATCAGCTGTTTGCTTATTTCTAATTGGAATTGATACTCTGGTGTAATTATAATGGGCAATGCTTGATACCGTTCCATGTATCTGTCAAAAGAAATCACTTCTATCCCTTTATATTCTTGGCCAATTTTATTTGCATCTGACTCTATGATTGCCCCAACATATTGACTCCCCAAATAATCAGCTAATGTTTTCCCTCGAAATCCCAATCCCCAAATTACTAATTTCATAAGCCCCTCCTATATATGCAACTTCAAATTCCTTCATATACCTTACTAAAGCTTCAACGTTTTCGATTGGTATAGCATTATACAAAGAAGCCCTTAGGCCACCTACAAACCGATGCCCTTTTAATCCAACAAATCCTGCTTTCTTTGAATCCTCCACAAACACCATATCCAGGTTATTATCCCCTGTTGTAAAAGTAGCATTCGCCATCGAACGAAACTCTCTCTCAACCGTTCCATGAAACAGTTTGCTTTCATCTAGATAGTCATAAATAAGTTCTGCCTTTTTTCTATTTATTTCTTTCATAGTAAAAAGGCCTCCTATTCTTTTTAGCCACTGAAATACTTTTCCACACATGTAAATGCTATAACAAGGCGGCGTATTAAATCTACTGTTATTGTCAAGCTGATTCTTATATTTCATCACAGATGGCGTGCATGCCATAACGTCATCCCTTACCAAATCCTCCCGTATAATTACAATCGTAGTTCCCGCCGGCCCCATATTTTTTTGCGCACCTGCAAAAATCAGACCATATTTTGATACATCAAGTGGTTCTGATAAAATGCAAGATGACATATCTGAAACGATTGCTTTTCCGAAAGTATTCGGCAGCTGCGTAAACCTCGTTCCATAAATCGTATTGTTTTCGCAAATGTGAACATAATCCATATCGTCAGCTATTGAGAGATTATCACAATCTGGTATATAGCTATAATTCCTGTCCGCACTCGAAGCAAGTTCAATCACTTCGCCATATTTCTTTGCTTCCTCATACGCTCTTTTCGTCCAATGTCCGGTCATAATGAAACCCGCTTTATGATTTTTCATAATGTTCATTGGAACCGCTGCAAATTGTAAGGAAGCCCCTCCCTGAAGAAATAAAATTTTATAATTATCTGGTATTGCTAAGAGAGTTTTTAAGTCTTCCTTTGCTTTATCAACGATTTCATTAAATAATACTGACCTATGGTTTAATTCCATCACCGACATACCACTTCCCGAATAATCAAGGAATTCCTTATATGCTTCTTTCATAACTTCTTCCGGCAGCATAGAGGGGCCTGAAGAAAAATTATATGTCATAGGTCTGTCCCTCTCTTTCCATTTGTTCACCAGCTGGTACAATCAAACAATTATCACTTCCTACTCCTGCACATCTTTCACATATGCTCATATAGCCTCTCTCATTTACGTTCCCCAAAAGGTATCTTATAATATTCAATGTCGCTTCATACTTTGAATAGTTTCCCTTATTCGCTTTTAAATCTAAATAATCATCCTCTTTCGATTCAAATCCTATAAAACATTCTGCTGCAAAGGCAGGGTCACACCAATAGAGTTTTCCGTCCGCAGCGGAATGTGTACTATGCCCGCATAGAAGCATATGACGTCTTGGATTATCCGTTTTATAACCATCTCTCGGATAAACCACATTCTTCCATGTATTATTAGGGATTATATAATGCTCAATGCCGCTCAATACCAGCCTCTCCTGCAACTTATCCAATTTTCTTTTATAATCAACAGAACATGTATAATCGCTCACATGTACAGTGACATGAAACATTTTCAGTAAAGCAATAACCTCATTATTCGGTATTATCGTACCATTAGAAATCAAATTGATTTGGCCAATTCTATCGCCATACCTACCACCGAGATAGGAAATAATTTCAGCAATATCCTTATGTAAGAAAGGCTCTCCTCCTAAAAGAGTATATTCATATACATAATCTACATTTTTAAAAAAAATATCGAAATTTGATTTCAATCTGACAATATCAATATCATACGGTGTGGGCACATGGCCAATAAATATATTACAATTTTTGCACTTTAAAGTACATCTTGATGTTATTACAGTATCAATCTTGGATAAAACACATTTATTTCTCCACCGTAGATTCCATTCTTCGGCAAAACGCTCAAATATGCAGAAATCCTCATTTTCTACAAATCCAAGAGTTTCCATGTCTTGTTTGATTTTTTCATAAGAATAGAAAACTGTTGTCACAACCACCTTTACATGTTTTTCCCATAAGTATGCGGCAGCCTGTTTTAAATTCAGGACATCCAATCCATATACTTCTTTTACATTTCCTCCATTATCAATCAAAAAGGGTATGTCAAATTCCTTCATCAATGCAGGAATTACCCTCCTCCCTATACGTCCTACCCCAAACGGAACAATTGTTCCATGATTTATTAAATCGCTCCAGTCATCCGATAACCTGAAAATATTCTCCACTTCGTTTTCCTCTTTATTCCTTACATTTTTGTTGTATAAATATTTACAACCTTTTGTCTTGTAGCAGCACAAAATTGATTTATCATGGAAAATATTCCACATTGCTCAATCACATCATGATACCTTGGATTGATACAAATAAGATTAAGTTTCCTTGGTTTCCTTTGAAAACTATCGCATATGTTTGAAATCACCGGTTCAAATATCTGTCTTTCAAATGGGTCAAAGAAGTAAAACCAATTATAATTATCCAATTCATCCATAACCTTCGCTGCATCTTTATTAAGGATTTCCACCCGCTCTTTCTCACAGGAATCAATCCCAAGCTTTTTAAAGTTCTCAATAGCTTCTTTGTACAATTGCTCACTATACTCAACCCCTCCTACATGTGTAAAGCCATAATCCAGAAAGGTGAGCATTGCTCCGCCTTTCCCGCATCCAAAGTCGAAAATAGCATCCCCTTTTGATAAGACCATATGGCATTTATCCAATATAGCGAAAATCTCTCTTTGTGCTGAAATAGCATAATTGTGTGCACCTTGTGTCAGGTATTCTTTGCTGACGGAGGTAACAAAATTACAGCTATAAAAGCATTCTAAATATTCCATAAATTGTACATCATGTACGCCTGTCTTCCTTTTGGTAAAAATATTCTCTGTGTCCGTTTCCTCATTAATCAGCTTTTCCCCATAAATGACATCTGCAAAATCAAAATATCGATACCCCAATTTTATGCACTTTTCCTTTGCCTCTTGATTACCTGGCAATGCCAACCAAACAATTGCATTTTTCACATCCGAATAGTTAAATTCAAATAAGCTGTCTCTAAAATATGGCAGTGAATACGGCATTGCGTTTGTCCAGTCACTTGTAATAATGAAATCAGGTTTTATGCTATGGTAATAATCCGCATACCATTCCAAAAAGCGTCCCGTCCTTCCATATCCATACAATATAATCCGATGTCCAAATGCTTCTATCATGATTTCATCCAATTGCTTTCTAAACTTATCAAAACATGCCAGCATAATAATGCCTCCTAAATTATCTATTTTTAATTAGCACTGCTGTTCCGCGGCATTCCGGCAAAAAGCAAACACCCACACCATTCGCTACACAGAACTCATCAACAGCCTTTTTCACTCCCGTACAATGGGAATTATGATAGTCATCAATCATAATAATTCCTTGCTCTACCATTTTACTCCAGAAAAACTGTAATCCATCTGCCGTAGACTGATAGATATCCATATCTAAATGAACATAGCAAAAAGTGTCTTCTACATCTTTTGCCGTATCTGGGAAAAATCCTTTTTTAATAACAATTTTTTCTGGATTAGGCATAGGCAATATCCCCTCCCCTAACATCTCATGGTGATATTCTCTATAATCCATATTAACCGCAAATATTTCATCTTCCTCTATCATATTGCTCTTTACTTGTTCATTATGGAATCCTTCAAATGTATCAAACAAGTAAAGCTTCTTTGACGGAAAATATTTATTGATATACTGGGCAAATGCACCATCTCGTACACCTGCCTCCGCTACAGATCCCTGTAATTTTATTGAATTAAAATGTTTTGCCAATAAACGCAATGCTTCTACTTTCCTGTCATTATCCTCATTAACCATCGGAAATAAATCCACTACAGTTCCTTTTGTAACATGCCTGCTAATCGCAGTCCGTATTTCATCATATATATTATTCATGTTACTGGCAATAAATATAACCATGTCTTCATTATCAACTTTTGCTAATGTTTCCAAAGAAATAATATCTGGATTAAATCTCGACCATTGGCTGTCAACAATATACTTAGGTACAATTCCAAATCTCTGTTGTAACAGTCTCCTAGCAAGTTCCCCTTGATATCCATACGGGAAAATGCCCCATTCTATCCTTTTCTTATTTTGCCGTCTTAATCCAATCGTCTCTGCCATTACCTGACAAAACTGTCCAATCAATACCTGCTCATCCTCATATTTTGTACCCATATTCTCCAAATCCTCTCTTCTATTTTTTATAAAGCGGAATTCTCCGCCATCTCCACCCCCGCAAAAATAGCGTCCATCATACTCTCTTCATTGGCTCGTCCTTCCCCCGCTTTGCCAAATGCCGTTCCATGGTCTACCGATGTCCTGACAATCGGCAGCCCGATAGTACAGTTGATACCGCTCACCGATTCATACATATCCTTTTGCAAATCATACTTAAAGCCGCTTAGCTTTAACGGAATATGCCCCTGATCATGGTACATGGCCACTACAATATCATATTGTCCAGCCTGGCATTTTACAAAAACCGTATCCGGCGATTCCGGCCCAGTCACATCAATCCCCTCTTTTCTTGCTTCTTCAATAGCTGGCAGGATCTCCTTAGCTTCTTCCGTTCCGAAAAGGCCATTTTCTGAACAATGGGGATTGAGTCCGGACACTCCGATTTTCGGATGAGGATACCCCAACTGTCGCATTCCTTCCTGCGCTAGCCGGATAACCTTTAATACCCTCTCTTTTTTCACCCTGTCACAGGCTTCCCGCAAAGAACAGTGTGTGGATACATGTATTACCCGCAATGTCCTGCTCGCAAGCAGCATGGCAAAGTCCTTCGTGCCGGTATAATCCGCAAAAATTTCCGTATGTCCGCTGTAATGATGTCCTGCCATATTAATGGATTCTTTGCTGATTGGAGCCGTTACTACTGCCCGCACTTTGCCCTCCATAGCCTTCTTAATTCCATATATGACATATTGGAAAGACGCTTCTCCACATTTTGCGCTGTTTTTCTTATATTCCCATTCACCTGGCAAAAGTCGTTTCATATCTATGAAATCAACATGCCCAAATTCCCCTTTTGCCTCCGACACATCCTCCACTTCACGAAGCTTAATGGGAAGACTGCAAAAACAGACAGCATCCGCCAGTGCCGTATAATCACCGATGACCACCGGTATGCACCTCTTATATATTTCCACATGGCTCAATGCCTTTACAATGATTTCTGATCCAACCCCCGCTGGGTCTCCCATTGTAATAGCGATTCTCATCCGTTTTCTCTGACTCATATGTTATCTCCACTCATATATTATTCCCATTGACTATTTTTTCCCGAATTTCCGTAGTAGAAATTCCTTTCGTATAAGGAACATACACTACATCCACATTGACCTTTGCTAGCATTTTTTCAAACTCATTCCACCGCGGCGTTCCTTTCCAGTCATCGCCGATAAACACTACATCAAAGTGATATAATTCCCATAACTTTAGCTTATCCCGAAATCGGTTTATTTCCGCCCGATCCACACCTTTTACCGCCTCTATGATTCTTTTTCTGTCAATTTCGTTGATAATCGGCCTGGTGTGCTTATATTCCTCCACAACGTCATCCCCATGCACCCCTACAATCAAATATTCGCAGTTTTCCTTCGCCGTTTGAATCATATTCAAATGCCCAATATGAAACAAATCATATACCCCATCCGTATAGCCGATTTTATATTTCTTTTTTTTTTCCAATATCTGCCACTCCTTATATATACCATTTAAAACTTCATAATCCATCAATACCATTCCCACCATACCCATGGCCTTTTCCGAAAACAATTCCAGAACATTATTCAAGCTTAGACCTTGCTGTATCGAACCTTATCCTTACATGTGCCATAAATACTTTAAAGTTCTAGC
>Ga0137297_11511_pt1 | contig 13228 bp, 15 predicted proteins | sample RamsorincwithD2O_FD_97191 | JGI IMG/M metagenome (GOLD analysis project Ga0137297, IMG submission 97191) | Mouse cecal microbial communities from Vienna, Austria - Mucin amended with D2O | ecosystem: Host-associated > Mammals > Digestive system > Large intestine > Cecum | place: Austria: Vienna... | reverse complement strand
AATCCCGAATCCGCCGGCCTGGTAGAGACCCGCATCATCGACGGCCGCCAATGCCTGGTGATCGCCATCAATGAACATGTGGAGGTAAACGGAATCAGCATCCGGATTGCAGACGAATAAAGAGCCCGGTCTTCCGGACTCTTTAAACTATCACTGTGAAAATTTCAGTGCCGCAGGCCGGAATCGAACCGGCACGGGAGATTAGTCCCGCAGGATTTTAAGTCCTGTGCGTCTGCCAGTTCCGCCACTGCGGCCTATAACAAACATATGACTTATACATGGATGGAGATGGATTCGAACCATCGAAGCGTGCCGCAACAGATTTACAGTCTGCCCCCTTTGTCCACTCGGGAACCCATCCACAAGCTACCTGAACGAAACTAAGTTTATCACAGCAGCCCTAAAAAATCAAGGGTTAATTTACAATTAACAGAACCCCGCTGTTACTTTCAAGACCGATTTTCAGCATACCCCCTTCTGCCAGAAACTCTGCAGGCTCCGTATCATATCCCTCATAGGTGGTCATCATGGCCTGGACTATCCTTTCCCCGTCCCGTATGCCTATCTCCCATACCGGAATACAAAGCTCCTGACAGGAATCACTGTTGTTCAATGCCACAACACACCGGTTCCTTCCTCTGAATCGTCCATAGGCGATCCGATGTTCTCCCGCCAGAAGCTGCTTTAAAGAGCCTCTGCGCAGCGCTTCATTCTCCTTGTGCAGGCGAATCATGGCTTTGTGGAATTCAATTAACTGCTGATCTTCCTTTCCCCATGGATACGTGCGCCGATTATCCGGATCTGTCCACCCGCAGACGCCTGCCTCATCTCCGTAATAAACCGTAGGCGCTCCCGGCCAGGTCATCTGAATCAGAACCCCTTCCCTGAATACCCAGGGGCAAACCCCTTCGCTGGCTGCATCTGCTCCTAATGTTCCAATCCGCCCTACTCTTTTATTGGTCCGGGTCATGAACCGGGAATGATCATGGTTTGACAGTTGATTCATGGAGGTCAGTACGGACTGGGTCTGCATATAGCTCATGTTCCTGAACATGGATTTGAAAAAATGCTCTCCGTTCCCATACAGCTCATCTTTATACTCATCGCTGTGCTTCTCCATCCCTGTCAAAAACCAGGTGACAGGCTCCATAAATGCATCATAGTTCATAATCGTGTCCCACTCATCCCCCTGGAGCCACAGCCGGGAATCGCCGTAATGCTCTGCCAGAATCAGCGCGTTTGGATTTGCGTCTTTTACTACTTTCCGGAATTCCTTCCAGAATTGATGATTATAGTCACTGCTGTAGCCTAAATCCGCTGCCACATCCAGACGCCATCCGTCTACATTGTACGGCGGGGAGACCCATTTCCTGGCAATTCCCATGATATAGCTGCGAAGCTTGTCAGAATCCTTGTAATTCAGTTTGGGAAGAGTATCATGTCCCCACCATCCGTCATAGCTTTTATTGCCTGGCCATCCGTCCTCATCCCAGAATTTAAAAAATGTATGATAAGGACTTTCCTTTGATGTATAAGCCCCTTTTTTATAAGAACCGCTGCGCTCATAGATCTGTTCTCTGTCCAGCCATTTATTAAAGGATCCACAATGATTAAGCACACCGTCAATAATTACCCGCATCCCCCGCCTGTGGACCTCTCTCATAAATGCCTCAAAGAAGCGGTCACTGGCATCCAGATTGTCCGCATCTGCAGAGCGCACCATGTATTTGGTGGCATTTTTATTGTCTGTAGCATTTTCCTCCACCAGAGCCCCTCCGTCTTTTACGATCTTGCCGTAGTGGGGATCAATGTGGTCATAATCCTGTGTGTCATATTTATGATTGGAAGGGGAGACAAACAGAGGATTAAAATAAATCACTTCTATCCCTAAATCCTGTATATAGTCCAGCTTATCCCAGACCCCCTGGAGATCTCCTCCGTAAAAACGCCCCACATCCATAGCCGACGGGTTCTTAGACCAGTCCTCCTCCCGGCAGACCGGACGGCCGATATAGACATACTCCTGGCTTTCAACGTCATTATCCGGATCACCATTGCAGAACCGATCAACAAAAATCTGATACATTACCGCTCCCTTTGCCCAATCCGGTACATGGAACCCGGGAGTAATCCTGAAACGGAATAATTCTTCCGCAGCTTCCACCGATCCCAGACGATTGTAAAAGCAGGTATCCTCTCCCTTCACAATGCGAAAGCAGTAGTGAACAGGCTTTTGTCCTACCTCAATGCGATACTCATAATAATCAAATCCCCCATCTGTAAGTACTTTTTCCATAGCCGGCTGTGTCTCCCGGCCTTCCTGCACGTAGTAAACAGCATCCGCACCATCTCTCGCAGTACGAAACCGCAATGTCACCTGTTCTCCAGTATCTGGTTCTGCCGGAATCCGAAATTCTTCTGTCTCATCACAGAATAGTGCTTTTCGATTCAAATTTCCTACGCTTTCAACTTCCATCTAGCTTCCTCTTTCCAAAACATTTAAAGCAATTTAGCCTTTCCTTTATTTTAAATGATTCCGGATAAATGTACAACCTAAAGTTACACATTCCTGAAATAAAAAAAAGAAGAAAAGCCAGCGGGGTAGCTGGCTTTTCTAGGAGAAGGTATTTCGTTTCTTATGGGGTGTAGCAAAAACTATATAATGTATTGGGGGGTTACGTCTATTATAATACCATGACATATGGAATTTGAAAAGAGTTACACTGCACAAAGTTCACAAAAGCAACTTTCATTTTTTGTGCAAATAGCACATTTACACAAACAGTTGTTCGAATTCCTGCTGTCCTATTCTCTCTTTCTCCATCAAAATCTCTGTGCATCGGTGAAGCACATCCACATGCTCCTGGATCATGGACCTGGCCTTGTCATAGCATTCATCAATAATCCGCTTTACCTCACTGTCGATCACTGTGGCAACATTCTCGCCATAGCTTTTCGTGTGGCCCAGATCTCTTCCTATAAAGACCTCGTCTTCCTCCGTCTCATAGTTAATCATGCCTACCTTTTCCGACATACCGTATTTGATCACCATGGATCGGGCCATTGCCGTAGCCTGCTTAATATCCTGGGATGCTCCGGTGGTGATATCGTCAAAAATAATCTCCTCCGCAATCCTGCCGCCCAAAGACACCATAATATTCTGCAGCATCTTTCCTCTGGTATTAAACATCTCATCCTTCTCCGGCAAAGGCATGGTATACCCTGCTGCCCCCATCCCTGTAGGGATTATGGAGATGGTATGCACCGGCCCCACATCCGGAAGAAGATGGAACAGTATGGCATGACCTGATTCGTGATATGCTGTGATCCGTTTTTCCTTTTCCGAGATAACACGGCTTTTCTTCTCAGCCCCAATGCCCACCTTGATAAAGGAGCGGTCAATATCACTCTGCGTCACAAAACGGCGGCCCTCCCTGGCCGTCAGAATCGCCGCCTCATTTAAAAGGCTTTCCAGATCAGCGCCTGTAAAACCGGCAGTGGTTCTGGCTACCCTTTCAAGATTTACGTCATCTCCCAGAGGCTTATCCTGGGCATGGACTTTTAATATCTCCTCCCTGCCCCTTACATCCGGCCTTCCCACCGCAATCTTGCGGTCAAACCGTCCCGGACGCAGAATCGCAGGATCCAATATATCCACCCGGTTGGTAGCAGCCATGACGATGATTCCTTCATTGACGCCGAAGCCGTCCATCTCTACCAAAAGCTGGTTTAATGTCTGCTCCCTCTCGTCATGCCCGCCGCCCAGGCCGGTCCCTCTCTGTCTGGCCACCGCATCAATCTCGTCGATAAACACAATACAGGGAGAATTCTTTTTCGCTTCCTCGAACAAATCCCGGACCCTGGACGCTCCCACGCCTACAAACATCTCCACGAAATCTGAACCGGAGATGCTGAAAAACGGCACTCCTGACTCGCCTGCCACTGCCTTTGCAAGCAGTGTCTTGCCTGTTCCAGGAGGCCCCACCAGCAAAACCCCTTTGGGAATCCTGGCTCCCACCGAAGTATACTTCTGAGGGCTTTTGAGAAAGTCTACCAGCTCCTCCAGATCCTCTTTTTCTTCCCGGAGACCTGCCACCTTTGTAAAATTAAACTTATTGGCGTCTTTGCTCAGTCTGGCCCGGCTTTTCCCGAAATTCATCATCCTGGCGTTGGCCCCGCCTCCGGCGGCTTTGGCATTCATCATGGTAAATACCACAACCAATACCACACCGGACAGTACCACCGGCAATATAAGCGTCAGAATATAATTCTCATGAGGTACATCCTGAACCGTAACCGGAACACGGCTTTCCAGCAGGTATTCCCTCTCTGCCTGCACATCCGACACATACACCCGCTTCTGGGTCTTATCCTTCATAGTCAGAATGACTTCTCCGGTAGGTGTCTCTTTATTCTGCCGGATAGTAGCTGATTCAATGCCGCCCTCTGTCACCTCAGACATATACTCCTGCTGCGTTACATCCTCCGGGGCCCTCTCTCTGGTCAAGCTGTTGGCTACAAAAAGCACCAGCAGAGCCACCAGAATCAATCCCAATCCATTTATCGATTGACGCTGTCTCAACTTTAAACTGCCTCCTTACTGTTGGTAACAGTTTAATCCTTCAACTGTTACTGCTGTTCTACTACTCCAATATATGGCAGATTCCTGTACTTTTGGTCATAGTCCAGGCCATATCCTACAACAAATTCATCCGGAATGCCAAAACAGGTATAGTCCACCTTTACCTGCTTCTTCACCCTGCGTTCCGGCTTATCCAAAAGAGTACACAGACGGATGCTCTTTGGCCCTCTTTTCTCCAGTATCTCCATCAGATAGGCCAATGTCCTTCCGGAATCAATAATATCTTCCACAATCAGGACATCCTTCCCCTCCAGCGGCTCATCTAAATCCTTTATAATCTTCACCACACCGCTGGACTGGGTGCCGGAGCCATAGCTGGATACAGACATGAAGTCCAGAGAAACCGGAACCGTCAGCCTTTTAGCCAGCTCACAGGTAAAAAACACGCCGCCTTTTAAAATACAGATCAGATGCAATGCTTTTCCTGCATAGTCCCGGCTGATCAGGGCTGCAATCTCACTAATCTTCCTGTTTACATCCTCCTCTGGAATCAAAACCCGAATTTTATCCTCCATGTCCCTCTCCTCCATCTGTTTGTACTTGTAAAATCTGCTGCGTATGCTCTGTTATTTTATAGAATTCGCTAATCCGGTATCCGACAATCCATAAGATATGATGCCCTTCCGCCAGCAAAAGAATCTTGTCTCTCTCCTGCCTGGGAATCTTTTCATCGATCATATATGCCTTTACCGTCTTCCGTTTTCCATCCTTTAATGTAATATAATCACCGGTCTGCCTGGTTCTAACAGATAACGTATTCTCTATTGTATCATAATCAAACCATTTCGTATACTGATTTTCCGGAATTTTCTGATATTTTTTATCAGTAAAAGGGCCTGATTCCAAGGCTTTCACAGTAAATCCCCATTCTTTCCCCCCTGACATCACAGTGAACACCTGAGGGAAATCCCTCTGGATTTCCTTCTCTTCCTTAACTTTTCCCCTGCCCTCCCCAGGCATCCCGGGGCCTTCCGGTACCAGGGCTGCGATCCATAGTATCTCGTATTCTGTCTGCGCTTCCAGCCCGTAAGGCAGGCTTACCCTTTTTCCGGTTCCCTTTTTCCCAAGGCTGCATACCTGTTCCATATGGCTTAAGGTAATATCCTTCATGGAATCTGTGTGCAGGCCAATCATTTTTCTGATAATATACCCTTTTAAAATCTCCGGCTGGCTCTCCAGTATAGCTGTCTCTATGCCCCAGCGCCGGTTTTCCTTTTGCTCCCTTCCATACCTGTCCCATATCTGGCCCGCCAGATTTTCAAAATACTCATCTGCCTGACTAAACAGCTTTCCTGCACTGACAATATGTTTTACCCCGCCGGCATTGATGCTTTTGCAGATTTCCGGGATCAGTGTATGGCGCAGCCGGTTTCTGGTATAATCCTGGCACTCATTGGTAGAATCTTCACAGTAGGTGATTCCCTGACTGGCAAGGTAATCCAGGATTTCCTTCCGGCCTACACATAAAAGAGGCCGGATCACCGCCCCCTTCACTGCTGCCATACCGCACATCCCTTTTAAACCGCTACCCCGGAACAGATTATGGAGGATTGTCTCCGCCTGGTCCTCCCGGTGGTGAGCCACCGCGATTTTGGCATCTCCCCAGGCCTTGGCCTCTTCCTCCAGGGCCTGGTATCTCAGTATCCTGCCTGCCTCCTCCACAGATAAGCCCCAGGCAGCCCCGTACCCTGCCACATCTCTGTATACCACATGGCAGGGGATATGAAGCCTTTCTGCCTCTGCCTCTACAAACGCTGCGTCCCTGTCCGCCTCTTCTCCCCGCAGCCCATGATGCACATGCATCACACGAAGCTCTATCCCCAGCTGCTCCTTCATCTCATAGAGCAGGTGGAAAAGGCAGATAGAGTCTGCACCTCCTGACACTGCCGCAAGCACCTTGTCCCCAGGTTGTGTCATTGCATTATCTTCTATAAACTTACTCACCGTCTTTCGCATTTTTTAAATTGCTCCGTCATCTGTCTTTGAAATTTTTCCATATCCCGGCCACAAGGACTGTCATGTCGTCCCTGACATCCTCCGCAAACTGCTCCGCAAATTCTAAAATCTCATCCGCCATATTCTGAGGGTTTCTCTTCACAATCCCTTCCAGATAATCTGCCATAACACGTTCCTTATCCTCTCCCGGCAGACCGTCTAAAACTCCGTCGCTGACCATCACGATGCGGTCATCCTCCCACAGCTTCTGGGATATGAGAGCAGGCTCCACATGATGGAACATACCAGCCGGAACATCACACGCCTGAAGCAGCTCCACCCCGTCTTCCCTGATCAGAAATGTGGCCGCCGCCCCCATTTTCATCACCTCCAGAACGCCTGTGTACAGATCAATGCAGCACAGATCAATCGTAGCCGGATGCTGCTCCTCCCCTGACAGCAAAAGAACCGTATTCACAAGCTTCAGCGCGGATCTCGGCATATAGCCTGCCGCCAAAAGCTGCTCTGTCAGTTCAATGACTCTCCTGCTTTCCCTGCCAGCCGTTTCCCCTGTTCCCATACCGTCTGACAGGCTCATAACCACCTGTCCCGGTGTGTTCCGGCAGAAGGTAAAGTTGTCTCCTGAAACCGTCTCTCCGCTTTTAGGTGTCCTTGCCACCCCATACAGCACCTGATACGTCCCTTCCTCCAGAAAACGGATGGTGGAGGCCTGTCTTGTGACAATGCTTTTTGAATTTCTGGCAACCGTCCATCTCTCCCTCCCCATAGCCTGTCCCAGCACCTGAGCTGCTTCTTTGGCCATGATGCACCGGCCATGATTGGTGCGGACTGTCAGAAAAGCCTCCTTTTGGTTATTGTCATACCCCAGGATCAGCATATGTTCAACGACCATATGATGTTTTGCGAATTCTCGCCTGATGGCCCGTTCCTTTTCGGGAGTCAGATCAATGGCCTGCTCTATCTGCTCTGAAAACTCTTCCAGAATCATGGCCAGCTCTCTGAACTGTGATACTACGGCATCCCGGCTTTCCAGATACCGGTTTTTCCAGGACAGGTTCATGGTCGCCTTGCCTAAGTTTCTGTTCAGCTGTCCCACATAATCTCCCTGCCGTTTGCAGGTCTCCCGAAACAATCTGGGCATGTCCTCATAGTCTATATTTCCTTTCTGTTCAAATGCCCGCAAAAGATAATACAGATAATAGCTGTCTTCCTTTTCACTGTCTGAATACAGGTTGCACCGGTTGCAGTCTCCGCAGACCATAGCCCCTGCCATCTGCATGGCTGCCAGCCCGTCTTCTCTGGTAAGGCCCTTCCCTGTTAAAGAATCCTCATCAAAATTTTTGGCTAGTTCTTCTAAGGAACCAGCCATGTCACTTAATTTCTTTGCTGTATATACATGGATATTTGCCATATCCCTGTGAACCTTTTTCCGCACAAACACCAAAATCCCTCCTGACTTTCATCCTCTATCAAGATAAATGTACTTTCGGAGTCTCTTTGTGCCTGATTTCAACCACAAAGTCAGGTGCAGGAGAGATTCCTAGAATACATAATAATACTCAGGGAGATAGCTGTCCAGAAATCCCGGCACAGTATAACCCGCTTACTATTATATCATGTCAAAAGGGAAATATTTGTCAAATTAACAGGGCCTTGAAAAAGAACCTGTCGACAAAATCCGTCTTCCGGCACATGGCCTGTGAACCGGTACAGGCTACTGAGTCGGTTTCAGAAGAATCTCATCCGGATTAACCAGGCCAAGCTTCTCCTTGGCCACCTTCTCAATATACTGCTTGGTCTGAACATAAACCCGCTCTTCCTCCAGCTTGGCCGCTCTCTGCTCTTCCTGTGCCAGCTGATTCCTAAGGCTCTCTTCCTTCATCTGATATTCAAGGTCCCTCTGTTTCAGGGACGCGCTGCGCATATTAACTACAACTGCCATACTGAGAACCACAAATGTAATTCCCACCAAAGCCAGCCTGTTCCCCAGCCGTTCTTTCTTTTTTCTTTTTGTCCTTCTGGCTTCTTTCATCCTTTCACCTGCTTTGAATCCTGTCCATGTTTTTTCATTTTTATTCTAAGATATTCCTGACCTTTTTTCAAGCCTTTTATCATTCTTTGGCTTATCAGGTACTGATAGCTTACCATCCCTAAAAAAACCCCTGCTATGACATAGGCCCTGAGACTTCCGTCATTCTGTTGATATAGAAGATTAAATGTAGTGAATCCGCAATAAATCCAATATAAAAAGTCTTCGATCCCTGTCCAGAATACAGTATGAGGTATTACCATCCGGATTATTCGAAAAAGGTCGTAGAGTATCATGAGGCGTATCCCCATTCCCACGCTTGCTACTGCTAACTGTACCTCATAATGGATGTTGTCACTCATGCTTCCCCCTCATGTTCTTTCTATTTAAACAGACGGTTAAACAAGGATTCCCCTGACTTTCGGTAGGAGTCATTGGAGGAGTATACCAGGCTGTCCACAGTCCCGTCCATGTCTACTTCCCCCTTCTCCAGAGTAAGCCTACTGATATGCAGGTCTTTTCCCTTTATAGTCAGAAGCCCCATATCCGTATCTAAAACCACCTGGTTCTCATCAAAGGACACCACATCCCGAATACCAGTAAGGCTGCCGCCCTGGCGGTTCTGAAACAGAAGCTTGTGAGGGCGCATGCCTGTCTTCTCCTCCATACCAAAAACCTCCTAATATACTCAAACTATGATTTAAGTATATTAAGAGGTTCTCTTTTTTATGTCATCTTGCTGACATTTTCTACAGATAGCGGTAAAGTTCTTTGGCTTCTTCCTTTTTCACGGTTTCCTGTACATCTAAAACTTCCACCTTTACAGAGCTGGTCCCAAACTGAATCTCGATAATATCACCAGTTTTCACATTCAGCGATGCCTTGGCCGGCTTATCATTCACCAAAACTCTCCCTGCATCACAAGCCTCATTGGCTACAGTCCTGCGCTTAATAAGCCGTGAAACTTTCAAAAACTTGTCTAATCTCATGTTTTATTCATTCACCATATCTTTTAATGCCTTGCCTGCCTTAAACTTTGGAGTCTTGGAAGCGGCGATAGGCATAGTCTCTTTCGTCTTCGGATTCCTTCCCATTCTAGCTGCTCTCTCTGCAACCTCAAATGTACCAAAACCAACCATCTGGATCTTCTCGCCTTTCACTAATCCTTCGGATACTACATCTGTAAATGCTTTGATTGCCTTTTCTGCATCTTTTTTAGAAATTTCAGCTTTCTCTGCTACTGCTGCGATCAACTCTGTTTTGTTCATTGATATCTTCCTCCTAATTATGATCTCTCAGCTAGCCGTCTTTTCTCTAAAACGGTAGCACTCTATCATTTATAGCTTTTTTACTAGTTTTTGTCAAGGCATTTCCGCTTTTTCTCGGCTTTTTCCTGTGCTTTTATCTCATTCCACAGCGCCAGCCCTTCCTCTGTGGTGTTTACCTTTGCATCACCAAATACATGGGGATGCCTTCGAACCATTTTCTGACACAAACCGTCAATCACATCGTCAATCGTGAAGGCCCCTTCTTCCTTTGCTATCTGACTGTTTAACATCACCTGAAGGAGGACATCTCCCAATTCCTCGCACAGATTCTCCGTGTCATGGCGATCCACCGCCTCAAATACTTCCTGGGTCTCATCAGCCAGACATTTTTTCAGGCTTTCGTAAGTCTGCTCCCTGTCCCATGGGCAGCCGTGATCCGAGCGGAGCTCCGCGATAATGTTGACCAAATCATTAAATGTATACATACAAGCACCCCCCTTTGCTCTGAAACATGTCCTTAACTTTTTAGAGTATAGCACAAAATATCCTTTTTTCCAACCAATACTTTCACACTACCTGAATCCATTCTCCACGGTAATCTTTTAAGCCCTGTATGGGAAGTCCTGCCTCCCTGTATGAAATAATCGTGGTTATTATGTCCTGTGTAATTATCTCTCCCGGCACAACCAGGGGGATCCCCGGCGGATACAGATAGATATATTCCCCGGAGACCAGTCCCTCGCTGTCAGCAAGCCGGACACGTCTCTTTTCTCTTACATGTGCCTCATATAAGGGCATACAGGCTTTCCCAGGGATTTCTTGCCTCAATCCCTTTTTATTCCCCCTGTCGCCATCTTCTGCTTTCATATCCCCTTCCAGGGCACTGTCAATAGCTGTCAGGGCATCCTCCAGACGTTTTAAGCCCTGCCTTGTATCCATGACGGATGTCAGCGCTGTCACATAGTCAGCGCCCCACATCTCCAGTTCCAGGTGGTACTGCTGCCGCAGCGTATCCATAAGCTGCTGTCCGTTTACAGCCGTTCCCACGGATGACACCACAATTTTAGAACCGTCCAGATCATATACGCCACTGCTTCCCCGCAGGGATCCGCTCAAAAGCTTTAAGCATTTCATCTTTTCCAACTTCTTCCGAAGCTGCATCAGATATCCCTCAAATTCTTTCATCTGCAGCTTGCCCTCTGTCTCCATAAACGTAATACACCGTTCCATTCCTGCCATAAACAGGTAGGAAGGACTGCTGCTCTGAAAAATCTGAAGATAGAACTCTATCTTTTCTGCATCTACATACCCCTCCTTTATATGAAGCAATCCCGTCTGGGTAAAAGAAGGAAGGGTTTTGTGTAAGCTTTGAATCACCACATCAGCTCCTGATTCCAAAGCTGATCTGGGAAATGTATCCCCATACCGGAAATGCGCTCCGTGGGCTTCATCTACTATAAGGGGAATACCGTATTGGTGACATACAGAAGAAATACTTTCAATGTCAGACACCACTCCATCGTAGGTAGGAGACACAACAAACACGGCTGAGACAGACTCATATGCCTTCAGCATGGCCTCCAGATCATCCCTCTCCACGCCTCCCTGTATTCCGAACTCTTCAATAATCCGGGGATACAGATATTTTGTCTCCAGCCGATTGAGAAATGCACCGTGATACGCCGATTTATGACAGTTTCTGCCCATAATTACTGTATCCCCATACTTTGTAGTCCCGCATATGGCACTTAGTACTCCGCAGCTGCTTCCATTTACTAAATAGTAGCTTTTATCCGCCCCATAAATGGAAGCTACCTTTTCCATGGAGCTCTTCAAAATTCCTTCCGGATGATGCAGATTGTCAAATCCTTCTATCTCTGTAATATCCAAAAGATACGGATTGGGAAAATCCTTTAAAAAGGGATGTTCTGCCATGCGCTTATGGCCTGGCATGTGAAACGGATAGCAGCCGGATTTACTGTTTTTCTTAAGTTTATCATATAGGTTTTCCATTTACATTTTCTCCATTTAAGCTTATAATTATTAAAAACCAGACAGAAGGAGCTGTTATGAGAACCATCGAGTTTAAAATGGAACGTCAGGGATTGGTAGAAATCGGGCAGGAGGTAGAGATTACTGACCATGAATCAGACAGTGGATGCTGTTATATTATTGAACCCGCTGTTGCTATGTCCGGATGCTACAAAGGACGGGACCGGCTAAAAAGCAATCATGGAATCATCAAAGACATCAAACAAAATAACCGAGGCTTCTATGTAATCGTAGAATTTGATGAGGACTAAATTTAAAAAAGTACCGTCTCCGCGATCTATACCGCAAAGCCGCTACTCTTCTTTTCCTGAGCGTGCGGGGATTCGAACCCCGGACAACTTGATTAAAAGTCAAGTGCTCTACCGCCTGAGCTACACGCCCAACTTTTCTCACAAGATATGCCTTGGACCGGAATCGAACCAGTGACACGAGGATTTTCAGTCCTCTGCTCTACCAACTGAGCTACCAAGGCACACATCTTTTACACACTTTACATGTGCAAAATTGCGGGGGTAGGATTTGAACCTACGACCTTCGGGTTATGAGCCCGACGAGCTTCCAGACTGCTCCACCCCGCGACAATTATTAATTTGTATGATACAGGAAAACTTAAAATATCTGATTGTTTCCTGTGAGTGGGGGAAGGTGGATTCGAACCACCGAAAGCACAGCTAACAGATTTACAGTCTGCCCCCTTTGGCCACTCGGGAATTCCCCCCTATATTTATTTACTTCAAGCCGATGATCGGACTCGAACCGATAACCTGCTGATTACAAATCAGCTGCTCTGCCAATTGAGCCACATCGGCATGCGCCTTACTAAAAAGATAAGGAATGGGACCTACAGGGCTCGAACCTGTGACCCTCTGCTTGTAAGGCAGATGCTCTCCCAGCTGAGCTAAGATCCCACATTCTTTACTTGAAGCGAAACGACCCGGATGGGATTCGAACCCACGACCTCCGCCGTGACAGGGCGGCGCTCTAACCAGCTGAGCCACCGGGCCATTACCTTTCATATTCAGGTATGTTCTACATACCCTCAAAACCGCATATTACTCTATATCTTTCTATCCTTTTTTTGACTTTGCTCTCTTTCCCCTTTTTACCCTTCCAGGTTAAGCCCTCGACCGATTAGTAACAGTCAGCTCCATACATTACTGTACTTCCACCTCTGCCCTATCTACCTCGTCGTCTTCAAGGGGTCTTACTTCTTTCGAATGGGATATCTCGTATTGAGGGGGGCTTCACGCTTAGATGCCTTCAGCGTTTATCCCTTCCCGG
>Ga0137297_11225_pt1 | contig 13231 bp, 9 predicted proteins | sample RamsorincwithD2O_FD_97191 | JGI IMG/M metagenome (GOLD analysis project Ga0137297, IMG submission 97191) | Mouse cecal microbial communities from Vienna, Austria - Mucin amended with D2O | ecosystem: Host-associated > Mammals > Digestive system > Large intestine > Cecum | place: Austria: Vienna... | reverse complement strand
GGACAACCGTGCTGTGCAAAATTGCTTAAAAAGCCTGGCTGATAAGCAATATAAATTAAATGGCTGTGATCAGGCAATGAAGATAATTGACACTATGGATACTGGAGTATTGCGTGAGTATTTACGTGCAAGAATCATGGATGATGTTGATTTTGGAATGCAGATTCTGAAAGGTGGACAAGGAGATAAAGAGTATGGATTGTAAAGATGTCCCGGCATGTTTTCGGGAAATCAATGCTTATTGCAGAGGAGAATCTACGGGATACCCCTTGCTTGTGAATACAGAAAATTATGATATTTACCAAGATATTTTAGGGCAGATTCGGGCAGACAGCAGTAAAACATGTGTTTATATTTCCCAATTTTGCGAAAATGATGAATTACCTGATTTATATGAGATTTGTCGCAAAGAAACGAAAAAGGAAAACCATGTTTTAGTTGGAGTTTCACAAGTGGCAATGTTAAGAAGCGCGGATTATGTAAAAAAATTGCTCAGAGAACTTTTAGAATTGCCAATAGGAGGTCATTCCATTATTCTGTTAGACCATTCACGGCAATATCTTAAAAGCTATATAGGCAGGGATCAAAGGGTAGGACGAAAAGTTGTGATCGTTGATGGAGAATCTTCTCCGCTCCCCAAAATCAAGATGGCAAAACATTCAGAGGATTGTGTAATTATTGATGATAGCAGATTACAAAAAAATATGAAGCATCTTTTTCGATATTTTGAAGGTATTAATGAGAAGATATTGAGAGATAACCCGGAAGTCACGGTTATAACAAATCACCCTTTATCACTATTTCGTGAATCTGTATATTCTGTTGCTGTTTTAGATGATATTTATGATGCATTAATTAAAAAATACAGAGATTTAGCTGCTGCGACAGAAAAGAATTTTGGAAATAAAGAGCAATGGAAACTATTGGCAAATAGCATAAAAGAACACCACAGTTTTTCTGGAGTTGTCCATAAAGTCTTTGGATCAACAGTAAATTTGGTATCACACTTAAACGAAACAACAGAGGCTCCAGATGAAAATAAGATGTGGTATTTATGGTTGGCTTTAAAAGTATATGGAAACAAAGGAAATTTGTATTTAACAAAAGTATTGGAAAGCAGCAAATCAGTTTCAGATTTTGAAGAACATATTTATATGGATATTCTCAAAATGGATTGGCGGGAGGAGGAATTTAAGCAGAAATATTATGAAAGAAAGCGTCTAATTGATACATTTCCGGAAAATATGATTTTGGTAGATCAATATTGTAAGGCTGTAGGAATACATGAGAAGAATGCGGTTTATTATTTGACTGATGCAAGTGAAAAAGAGAAATATGAATTGATGAGATGCCTTAGCATTTATGAATATACGGAGCGAGAATTAGAAGATATTTTTTCTTTGACATTCCCGGAATTAAAATTGTATCTGCAAAGTTATGAATTTATGACAAGTAATACGAAACTTCGGGACAAGGATAGGGAACTTTGGAATACATTAACTGAATACTTTACTCAATATAAATTGCAAAAGCTGACAAATCGTATTTGGCCAGAATTTATGTCACAGGTAGAATCGTTTGCATTGGAAAGACTTTATAACAAATTACAGCCCCGCAGCACAATTGTGAACAGATTGCCAAAAGAGAAAGTACAGGCGTACTTTTTTGATGCCCTTGGTGTGGAATATCTGGCTTATATAGAAGCGAAATGTCAAGAATATGGGTTGATATTAGAGACGCACATCGGTAGTTGTATGTTGCCTTCTATTACAGAAAATAACAAAGAATTCCTTCAGTATTTTTCGGATGGGTGTCTGAAAATTGGAGAGTTGGATGAACTGAAACATCATAGCCAGGTGATTGACTATCAGAAATGTAAACTTCCGATTCATATATTTAAAGAATTGGATATTATCGATGATTTGTTGAGAACGATCCAAACTCAGCTTACAAGAGAACCGATTGAAAAGGCAATTCTTATTTCTGATCATGGAGCAAGCAGGCTTGCAGTAATTAAAGAACAGGAAGCAGATACAAAGCTTTCTCTGGATGAAAAAGCAGAACATAGCGGGCGCTGCTGTCTGGCAGATGAAGATCCACATATTTCGTTTGCAGCATTTGAAAATGGATATTCTATTTTAGCAAATTATGGCAGATTCCGTGGTGGGCGTAAAGCAAATGTTGAAGTACATGGGGGCGCAACGTTGGAGGAAGTTTTAGTGCCAGTAATTGAGATCTCAAAACGGCCGGATGATATCAAACTTTGTTTTACAGATCCTGTTATTAAATTGCACGCAAAGAAAACAGCTACAATTACTTTATTTTCAAATATCCCAATTCAAAAGCCAAGGCTGCTGGTAAATGGGATATTTTATGAGGGTGAGCATAGTGGAGATTTGTATCATGCAAAATTTGTTATGCCTGAGTTGAAGCGTAGCAAAGCATGGATTGCAGACGTATATGAAGGGGAGAAACAGATTGGCTCAAATCTATCATTCCGTGTGCAAAAGGGAACGGGACAGGAAGTGGATTTAATCTAATGTAGTGGGAGGAATATGGATGGAAGAAACGGTGATAGCGCAAACGGAAGAATTTATCGAGCGGTTAAAGGATGCTTATGATGAGATGGTTGTTTATAAGGATTTAAAGAAAAGTAATTTTATATCTTCTTTTAAATTGCCATCCTTTATGCGGGATTGGGTATTAAAACGGTTTCAAGATGAAAATGGAGAGATCGATGTAGAGAGCGCTACTGATTTTATAAAAAACTTTATTCCTAAAAAGGAAAATTGGAAAGGGATTATCAATCGCGTTGTTAATTATCAGGAAAAGGTAAAATTCCTTGCAAAAATAGCTGTAAATATAGATATAAAAACACAGGTGACTTCATTTGAACTTCCTGATTTTGGGCTCAGCTATAAAGAGACAATTATTCCTCCGGATGTTTGGGAAATGTGTAGTGCTGCTCTTTTGAAGTCAGAAGAAAATTGGGGAATTGTAGAATTAGGATATCAGTATCCTGAGTCAAAGAAGGAGCCTGGCAAGGTTAAATTAATGAGTTTTCGGGATTTTTGCCCATATATTGTAGATCTTGATGAGTTTAAATATGCAAGAGAAGAATTTTCACTTACCGAGTGGATAGACATTCTTCTTGGAGCAGTGGATTATAATGCATCGGGTTACAAGGGAATGGGACAAAAACTGGCAGTTATTCAGAGGCTCCTTCCATTTGTAGAAAAAAGAATCAATCTTTTAGAATTAGCGCCTGCAGGGACGGGGAAATCGTATCTTTTTGGCCAGATAAGCAGACATGGATGGCTGGTTTCAGGGAAGGTCACCAGAGCAAAACTGATATATGATATTGGAAAAAAGAAAGATGGTGTTGTTGCTTTTCGGGATTATGTAGCACTTGACGAGATTCGGGAAGCGGAGTATATGAAAGATACGGAAGTACAATCCGCACTGCAGGCGATCATGGAAAATGGAAAATATCGTGCACCAGATAATCATGAGGTGAATGTTGATGCAGGGATTGTCTTTCTGGGAAATATTTCTTCGGAAATAATGAATATATATCAGAATATGTTTGTAGAACTCCCTAGGCCATTTCATCAGCCACAATTCCTTGACCGTATTCATGGTTTTATTCAAGGATGGGAACTGCCCAGAATGACGGATGATCTAAAGGTATGTGGTTGGGCTCTAAATTCAGAATATTTTGCAACAGTTATGCATGAATTAAGGGAAGACCCTACCTATCGTGCAATTGTGGATGAGTTGATTGTTTTACCAAAAGGTGCAGATACCAGAGATACGGAGGCAATCAAAAGAATCAGTACAGCATATTTGAAGCTGCTGTTTCCTAATGTTAGAAATGCTGATGATATTTCAACAAATGATTTTAAAAACTATTGCCTGCGTCCGGCTATGGATATGCGTGGTATTATCCGACTTCAAATGGGATATGCGGATGATAAATATGCAGGTGTGCCAGTTCCAGATTTTACGGTGAAGGAGTTTGGAAGCGAATGAAAAAGAAACAAAAGGTCGAATCATGTATAGCATGTGGAAGAGAAAGTCTTTCAAAAAATGAAATAGGTATCAATATTAAACTTCGTGGAGAAAGCGTGGGAAATTTTTATTGTTTGGATTGTCTTGCTGCTTTTTTAGAAGTTTCTTCAGAAGATATTCTTGATAAAATAGAAGAATTTAAAGAGGAAGGGTGTAAACTTTTTGAGTAATGAGTGGAGGAATTATCATTGATTTATGCAGACAATGCTGCCACAACAATGCTTGATTTTGAAGCATTTGAAGCAATGAAGCCGTACTTTTTTCACAATTATGGAAATGCATCTCAAGCGTATTCTTTTGCCAGACCGGCAAAAAAGGCATTGAGACAGGCAAGAAAAACCATTGCGGCTTGTATCGGTGCATTTCCGGAAGAAATTTATTTTACTTCTGGCGGGACAGAAAGCAACAATTGGGTGATAAAAGGGGTGCCATCCTTAGGTGACAGAGGTGGTATTATTACCTCTGTTGTTGAGCATCATGCTATTTTGCATGCTTGTAATAGTATGGAACGATCTGAAATCCCGGTTATATATATGCCAGTTGAAAAAACGGGGGTGGTATTGCCCAAAACATTGGAGGGCACTATTTCTTCTAAGACAAAATTGGTGTCTGTAATGATGGTAAATAACGAGATAGGAACGATTGAGCCAATTACAGATTTATGCAGGATTACACATGAACATGGAGCGTTGTTTCATACAGATGCCGTGCAGGCAGTGGGACATCTTTCAATAGATGTTCATGAATTGGATATAGATATGCTTTCTGCTTCTGCGCATAAATTTAACGGGCCAAAAGGAATAGGCTTTTTGTATGTAAAGAATGGAGTAAAAATCAATTCTCTTTTGGATGGAGGAAATCAGGAGTTTGGAATGCGGTCAGGAACAGAAAATATTGCCTCTATTGTGGCTATGGCAGTGGCATTGAAAAACAACTGTGATGGAATGGAGAAAAATCGAGATATCTTACAAAAATTGGAAAGTCTGTTTTTGCATCAATTACAAAAAGCGGACATTGATTATATTCAAAATGGAGGCAGGAATCATATTCCAGGAAATATTAGCATTTCTATCAAAAACGCGGAAGGAGAGATGCTGTTACATCGTTTGGATTTAAAAGGAATATGTGTTTCAACAGGATCTGCATGTAATTCAAAAAGCACACAGGTATCCCATGTGATAAAAGCTATTGGAGTTCCGGAGGAGTATGAAAAGGGGACAATAAGGATCAGCTTAAGTAAAGATAATACAGAACAGGATATGTTGATGATTGCAAATGCATTGATAGAGATATTGGGTGCATGATTTGTATATTGAAATGAAGGCTGTAAATATTATATGTTATTGTTTTGAGGAGTATGCAAAAAGATGAATATAGTTGATATGTGCAAAAGAGAGAAAGAACTAACGCTTGATTTTCAACTAAACATAGATAAGTGGGAAACAATTAATCATGAAGTAAAAGATATTGTTTCAAAAAAATGGTTTTGCATTAAATTTCTCAATGAAGAAGGCAATGGGATTAATGAGGAGATAGCAAAGGTTCCCGATGATGTAGGGGGAGTATATATTTTTTTGTTGAAACCGAATATAATACCAGATCTCCATCTATATATTATGTATATTGGCCGGGTAATGCGTAAGAAAGAATTTAGCTTGAGAAAAAGATGCAGGGAGTACTTAAAGGATACTCGCCCTAAAATTATGTATATGAGGGAAATGTGGGGAAAAGATTTGTATTTTTATTATCTTCCGATTAGAGATGACAGAATTGTGGAAAAGGTGGAGAATGAATTGATCCGGGTGATTATTCCGCCTTGTAATTCACAGATACCAGATCAATATGTTCAAATTATGCCAGATCAAGATGCCTTTTAGAAGGGAATTTATATGAAAAAAGTGATAAAAATACCGGCTATCCGGTCACAAATGGGGATATGGATTTATTATGTGAGTACTTTAAGCTTTCGAGAGATTTTGGAATATGTAAAACCAATAGATGATGAATTACATAAATCAGAGCTTTTGAGTGGGATGATACAGAGAAGTATTACTAATAATTATAGAAGTATTGCTAATTATTTGAAAACACAGGAAGAAAGATTTTTTAATGCTTTAGTATTGGCAGTATATGATGGAAAACCTGTATGGAATGAAATTCGGTTAGAGGATTATGAGGGGGAAGATAATTATAATTTAGGAATGTTAACGCTGAGTGATAAAGAAAAGATATTTCCTGTTGACGGACAGCATCGTGTTGCAGGAATAAAGAAAGCTTTAGAAATTGATAGGAGTTTGGAAAACGAACGGATAGCAGTTATTTTTGTTGGACATAGCAAAGATGATGAAGGAATGCAGAAAACCCGTAGAATGTTTAGCACCCTTAATCGTTATGCAAAACCAGTTTCACTGAGGGATATTATTGCTTTGGACGAGGATGATATTGTTGCAATTGCATCAAGAAATTTGATTGACAAAACAGATTTGTTTGTTGGCGATAGAATTTTAGATGCTAAAACAAAAGCAATTCCAGATGGAAATAATACCGCATTGACTTCAATTATTACTTATTACGAATGTAACAAAGAGTTGTTATGGCTTTTAATAAAAGAAACAGAGGTCAAAGGGCTAGATGAAAAAGTGATGAAGGGGCGTAATAAAATTAATGAGTACATCAGGCACCGTCCAGACGAAAATATAATAGTAAGATTCACTGAAGATTGTAAGAACTTTTGGGAGGCTATTATAAAATCTTGTGAGAAAGCTATGAATAGTGACGATGGAACAGTTGGAAAGTATAGAGATAAAAATGGAGGGCATATTTTTTTGAGACCAGCATCTTTGATTCCATTTACGAAAATGGTAGTACGAATTAAAGAAAGCAGAGAGATTTCTTTTATAGAAATTATTGATGCAATACCAGAGCCAATTAGATGGATTCAGCATAGATTATGGAGAAAAATCATATGGGATAATGATAAAAAGGGAATGATAATCGGGCATTCAAAGTTAATTGAACTGTTGCTGATTTATGTATATGATAAATGCTTACTTAAAGAATTCCATTATCGATTAAGTCCTGTGTCTTTGTCTCTTTTATCGCTGAATTCCGATATTCCTGAACATCTTCACTGCTCCCCAAATTTGCTGCACAATATTCATATTTTCCACCACCAACCAACTTTTTTAACAATATCTTTTTTTCTATTAAACCATTTGCAATCGCAACGGCCTTCCCTTTACTCCAATCTGTTCCGGCAAATGCCAGATTAATATTCTGATCATTCGGAACCAGTAATTCATTTCCAGTGGCACGAAGAGCAATCGCCTGAAGAAGCAAAATAGTTTTCATAACCCGCTGTTCATCGGGAATAAGTTTGTCTGCCTGCAGCATGCGATAACTGTCTAAAACTCCCCGCACATCATCATTTAATCCCTTTTGCTCCTTGCCATAAAAAAAATCCCATAAAAGATCTATGGTTAATAAATACATTTTATCATCTAATGGTCCATATTCATTGATATACCATTTGAACCCTTTGGCTTCTGTCATATCATTACTGATAATAAAATCAAACATGCTTCTCTGGTTTGAATTAAAAAGGGTTGCAATATGTTTTAATATCAAGGCAGCATAAGGATGAATCGGAACAATATCTTGCAATTCCTTATCAGAAATCTGCGCCTTATCTCCTAAACGAGATTGCTTTTTTGCTCTTGTCCTAATTTCTTCCCTGACACTGACAAGCTGATCATTTAAATCATTATAATACCCTACCCATTGCTCTTTTAAAAGTTCATCTGAAGTTACCTTCATTGCTTGTTTCATCAAATGAAACGCCATATTTTCGGGAAGTTCGATCTTTACAGGTGGTTCAAAACGGTCCATTATTTTTTTTGCTGTATCTTTATCTGCAAATAAATTCCTGCTTTCATGCGCCACAACCATAAAATAAAACGGATGAGATTCGCTAATATGGATAAGATTCTGAAACCCCGTCAAACCAATAGGATGCGTTAAAAAATATTCCGAAAATTCATCCCACACAAATAAAATAGCTGTAATATCATTTTCTTCAATAATACTTTTTATCCAATTTGCCATATCATTAGTGTCTTTAAACAGACCATATTGTCCAGAGTCCTTCAATACCGTCATAACTTTTTGCATCATCCGTTCTATCTGTTCATTTGAGCCGGTTTTTAAACGTTCGACCACCTCGTTTGCCTGCATACCATGAAAATCCCAGGCATATTTTTCTTCAGAAATCAAATCACTGAAATAGTTATAATTCGCTTTCTTCTCTACCCAATTTAAAAAAGCATCCCGCATAGAGGCATCACCCTGATTTTCTATCTCATATTCTTTCAAGGCAGCCATAATACTCTGTTGCACAGCAAGGATCAAATCTAAATCCGTATTGATTCCTGCAGAACCGATACGATGGATCGTGATTATTTTACCAGAACTTTTTATTGAAATATATTTATTGCACAAATCTTTGCTAAGTTTATATTCCTGAAAATAGTTTTCCACATCCTCATCAGTAGCATCGATCAAGGATTTTATTGTCAAAGCTGCATGGGATTTTCCCGTTCCATAAGCGCCTTCTACCCAGATTGAACGTGTCGCAGCACCCGAAAGTACCCGGTATGTAGTTTCCAACAACTTTACAAATGTTTCATGCGGAAAAAAGCTTTTCCAGCTAACTTTTCCCTGTGCAATCAAATCAGCCGTAACTGCTGCATAATATTTCGGATCAATATTAAAATAATCCCGGTATAATCTTTTTTCCATCTTGGCTTCCTCCTCAAAGTAATGTTAATACTTCTTTCACCGTTTTTCCTTCCCGTAATGTAATATTATCCAAATCCAATGTAAAAGACACGGAAATATAATCAGGATAGTTTATACACAATCCATTTAAAATACGTATCATTATTTCTTTGTTAAGTCCGAAAATTCTAGTTGGACTAACTCCATTTCTCTCTATTGAATCATTCAACAATATTTCCAGAGAAAATTGATAATAACCGTCACATTCCTCAGCAAATTTATATAGGGCATAAAGAATTATTTCTGGTATCGGATCGCTCCAAGATTTTCGGATAATACCGGTTGCCTTTTCCTTATCTTTTATTATTTTCCCAAACCCAATCCGACCCATCGGAAGTTCTGAAAGACGATTTAAAGAAGCAAATATATCATTCGTCCAAGATTCTTTTGCCCCCGCATTAACCATCATAGAGGCCAGCAATGGCCTTGAATACTCTACATCAAAATCAACATTTTTCACATACCAATTCACCTGTGGGGAATAGCACAAATTGGTAAATATAATCCCCCAGCTTTGATCCTTTTCATATCCCAGTTGCTGAACTAATTTTGCTGTCTCTGAGAATCCGCTTTTATCCAGCAAATCTGCATCTCGTAAAAAACTCCTGAAAAAATTATACATCTGTGAACCAAGTGTATGATTCTCGTCAAATTCGTCTTTATATTCAAAATACTGCTTTATCCAATCCCATTTTGGTGCATGATGGGAATAAGTATTCAAACTCCGTTTTTTTCCAGTCACCATAATTCCTCCTTTTGGCTGTTCCAGTGATTTGTATATCAAACACCCTTTTTCAACTTTATGGCATTTCGCACAATGATAACAACTGTCACTAATTTTTACCTGTCCATTCTCAAAGTTCATATTTCCATAAGGACAATCCACCTGGCACTCCTGGCATCCAATACAGCATGCTGCTCTCCGAAACACATTCTTCAGTAGCTTTACAAATTCAGGCTCTCTCCTTCCTGTTTCATAATCAACAAAAATGTGAAGCCCTTTTTCTTTGTCTTCCACAGAAAAATGTAAAAGTTTTCCCTGAAAATCTATAACATATGGTGAATGGTCATTAGCAACAACTCCGATTGTTTTTATCCATTCGTGCCAATCAGTCCTTGGGCTTTCCAGATAAATATCTGTTCCGTTTGATTTAGTATCTATTTCTTTGTAACCTATTGGAATATCAATATCTCTGCCATTTTTTCTTGCCTTCCACCCTCCGCTTCCAATAAACTCTTCTAAACGCTCCTCCGATAAAAACGCTCTTTTATAAGCATTTCGGATGGAATTTACAAATGGCTCTGCTTCATCTGTATAACAAAAATAATTCATAAAATCATTTCTGTCTGCTGCACGTGGACATACCAAACAACCTGCCCTTCGGTTCCCCTTTTTATAGGTCTCATTAAATACAAGATTTTGGGAATATAGATACAAAAAAATCTCCGCTGAACTCCATTCTAAGATTACATTACAGCTATACTGTCCTTTATGTTTCCCGCCATATGAAATATAATCATATTTTCCACGTGCCACGCTTTCATCTGCCCTGACACCAACAAATGCCATTCCAGTAAAGTCCGGTTTATCCAACAAATCACGCAAAAGCAAGATCTGAGGTACTGTCTTATGAACACTGCAGCACCATCTGGTTACAGTACAGGGCGGGCCAAATTTTGACCACGAGTCTAAGGGCTTAAATTTAGATCGGGATTCATGAAACTCAATATTCTGTTCCTCACATATTTTTCGCACATTTTCTACTGTGTCATAAGTATCACTAAACTCCATTCTTGTATCCCCAAACAAAACTTTGAAGCTGTCATGGGGAAGTGCCCTCTGCACAATGTCCAATGTAACAATACTATCTTTCCCGCCACTAAAAGCCACATAAAAAACATCTATTTTCTTTTGGTATTGCCGATATGCATTGTAAACCTCTTTTATACTTTCTTGTGCCAATGTTTCTATCAAACCCCGGTTTTTTTGACACATTAGATCAATATCAACAAATTGAAGCAGCTCACCTCCTACTTCTGGCTCCTCCATTAAAATCAACTCGGGCTTTGTAAATAAAGAACCACCTTTTGTTTTTGCAACTGTTCGTCCCTTATATATGTAATTATTCGCCTCTGCCCACATAAGAGGCGCTTTATCATCCTTCAAATAATTCCAGTGCTGATCAAATCCCAATGCATCCAATTCTTTATAGTAAACAGGACGTGGCTCTTTACTAAATTTCGCTTGTTCTGTCGTTAAAAGTAATCCTCCAGTTTCCGTGTCCCAAATATATTGATACATATCCTATCCTCGTTTCCTCTCGTCTTTTATCTGCATACGCCGAAGGTCAGCTTTTTTTAAAATTTCATCAAAACCACTCCAACGTTTTCTTGCCTGAAATCCTTTTTGGACAATCCAACTCAATGCTGTTTTCTCATCCTCCCATTCATTTGAATGTGCAAGTGCATCAATTACCACGTCCTGATAGGATTGATATTCAGATTCTTTACGAACCATGACTCCATAATATCCCCCCTCAGTAATGCCCGTTTGTAACAACTGAAATTGTTTGCTGAAATTAATCAGATAAGATTCCAAAACAAATCCATTCCACGGTACTCCAATTCCGGGGAATTGCAAAAAAACACCAATTTCACGAATCGGTATGTATGAATGAATTCCACATATGGAATTTAAAATCATATCTGTACTTTCAATATTGAATACAATCTGATCTTTTCTCATAAAATCAGATTTTGAAACGCGAATCATTTCATGCATAACAGTTTTCCAAGCTATAGAAATTCCTGTTTGTTCAGAAATTTCTTTCAACTCTTTTAAACTAATATTTTTCCTCTTATTGCAAAAATCACAATAAATCTGTTGTGTGGTGTTTTGCTTTCCTTTTTTACAAAGGAGAGCACCATTAACATCAACTTGATCACGCAAAAGATAGCCTATGATATTCTTTACCCCCCGATCAGTAAATCTTTGTATATCACTTGCTACTGCTGGACAGTTTTCTTCAATAAGCTTTCTTAAATTCTCCCCCGATAAAAAATCTGCATCTTCAATTTCCTTTTGAATAATATTTTGAAGTAAGTGCAATTCTTCTTCACTTATTGGAAAATTCGGCGCATAATAATAGGTTTCTTTTTCAACATTTACTAAAGTGGGCTCTGCACGAAGCGCATATTTAATATTATCTAATGGAATATACCATAATTCTTGCTGCATTTCATCATATGTCATTGGTTTATAGTGCTTTTTTAAAACTGCCAAAACGTCTTCTTTGTAATCCGCATCGCTATTTGTTCTTTTTATATAACCATAGATATAGCTATAGTTATTTTCATTATTCGTTTTAAGTAAATCTACCAAAGCTTTTTCATTGTAAATACACAACTTTGATGCCAATTCCTGCCGGTAACGTTCCAATAATCTCTCAACATAAATACAATGTGCACCAGAATCAAAGACATTCTCCATGTCCTCAATCATTCTTCCCATAATATCTTCCTGAATTTGCGGCTTTTTGGCATAAAGACGATTTTCCCGAAGTACTCCTATCACTCTTAATTTTTTCAGGAGTTCATCATCTTCTAGTTTTAACTCTTTCTCATATTTTTGAAAAAAATGCAACCTGAATTTATCAAGATGAATTCCTCGTAACTGCAAACCGTCTGGAAAATATTCATTCAAAACAGCACTACATTTCTCTTCCATTTCTTCAATAGAGTTATCATTCCCAACCATTTCTCTGAACGGCTCGCACTCATTGTTACTATCCGATAAGATTTTGACTTTCTCTATTCCATTTAAACTAATTTTTTGTAATGTTTCCTGCAATATTTTATTATATTTATCAGAATTATTTCGATATAAATCAACTACATCATAATACCATCCAGACTCTGTAGGAAAACCTGATTTTTTTCCTGTATATACATACTCTAACTTTGACATCTGCATAGCAATCCCATTTTCATTTCGATATTTACTGTCAATTTCTATTCCACCCCGAATTGCCAATTCTCTCAAAGCTACAGAAATATCTTTAATCGCTTGCTTTCTATCTAATTGGCCAATTAAAATTTTCTGGAACATACCAAGTAAAAACACTTGTTCATAAATACTCCACGATACTCTTATTCCCATCTTATTATCAGGTAAACTATATCCCTTTTCCTGCCTTTCATTTAAATTCTTATAATCTTCTAAGAATTTCCTCTATTGCTCTTTTTGTATTATATGTGATTTTTCTACAAAATACAAGCAAGTGTTGCAACACAAAAGACCTTTGCAAGTATTAAAAATCCCGGG
>Ga0137297_11506_pt1 | contig 13263 bp, 13 predicted proteins | sample RamsorincwithD2O_FD_97191 | JGI IMG/M metagenome (GOLD analysis project Ga0137297, IMG submission 97191) | Mouse cecal microbial communities from Vienna, Austria - Mucin amended with D2O | ecosystem: Host-associated > Mammals > Digestive system > Large intestine > Cecum | place: Austria: Vienna... | reverse complement strand
AGTGTCAACCGCCGGGTGGTAGAACTGGCAGAGGAACACAGAGTCAATATTCTGACTTATGAAGGAGACAGTATTATTACCTCAAAAAAGGAGGATCCGTATGTGGAGCTGGAGGCTGGAATTAATCACATGAATGTCCGGGAGATCAGGAATATGGGAGAATATGTGGAACATTTGCAGGTTCCCAAATTCCTTATGGTAGATGACGGCGGATATCTGTCTACTGTAGAACCGAAAGTGAAGGCGGCCCTGGGAAGAGATTTTAGCGTATACCGGTCAGAACCGTTTTTCCTGGAGATTCTCCCCAAAGGAATTGACAAGGCGCAGCGTCTGGAGGTATTGCTGGGAATCCTGGGCATCTCGAGGGAGGAAATGATAGCCTGTGGAGACGGCTATAACGATTTAACCATGATCAAGTATGCCGGTCTGGGAGTTGCCATGGAAAATGCAGTATTTCCGGTACGGAAAGCAGCAGACTATATAACTGCCTCCAATAACGAAGACGGGGTGGCCCTGGTGGTAGAAAAATTCCTGCTTTCTTAAGTTAAAACTGTGGACTTTCAAACTTTAGTATGCTAAAATAGCAACATAGGAAAATGAATGTCAAAAGGGGCGTCAATCTATGAATAAAAAACTTAGAACAGAAGCAGTCAGCCACTTATTTCAGGCTATTTTAACATTAAAGTCACCGGAGGAGTGTTACATTTTTTTTGAGGATGTGTGCACCATCAATGAACTGCTTTCCCTGTCTCAACGCTATGAGGTAGCTAAGATGCTGCGGGAGGGCAGGACTTATCTGGAAATCGCCGAAAAAACCGGAGCCTCTACAGCCACCATCAGCCGTGTGAACCGTTCCCTGAATTATGGAAATGATGGATACGATATGGTATTTGCAAGACTAGAAGAAAAAGACGAGTGAGAAGCGGCAGCTTTTTGCCCGTCTTTTTATACCATAGGGAAGTCTGCCAAGCAGAATTCTTTTTTGCAGAGGAGGAATTAAGATGCGTCTGGAAGAATTGGTGGATCAACATTATCAGCAACTCTCGGCCAATGACCGGGAGCTGGTGACTTCTATTTTTCGGGAGAAAGCTGCCATTAGTGCTATGAACAGTACACAAGCGGCGGCATTTCTCCATATTTCCCGTACGACTCTGGTTCGGCTGCTGAAAAAGCTTGGGCTGGATACTTATGCCCAATTTAAGCTGCTGCTTACACAGAAAGAGCATGCTGGGGCGGAAAGCCGTTTTAATATGCCGGAGATTGCAGAAAACTACCGGCTTCTCCTGAATGAATTAAAAAAGTACGATTACACTGCCATCTGCCAAATGCTATACCAGGCAGACACCATTTAACTCTATGGTTCTGGCAATGAGCAGAAGGCGATTGCGGAGGAGCTGAAACGAGTCCTGCTAATTTTAGGAAAATGCTGTGTTACTTTGTTTGATTATGGAGAAGTAGAATTTGCTTGTCAGCGCTTTTCCCCAAAGGACCTGTTTGTGACGATCTCTCTGTCCGGGGAAGGCGCGGAAACTCTGCGTGTGGTACGATGCGCCCAGGCAGGCAATATTCAAACCCTCTCTGTCACCCGTTGGGAGAATAACGCGCTGGCCCGGATGTGTCAGGAAAGCTTGTATGTGGGGACGCGCAGGGTACGGCAGTCTGTGGGGCAGTCCTATGAGCTGGTGTCTCCCATCTTGCCCAATGCTTATTCTGTAGCCGATCCCAACAGCGGAGTAAACGCGGTCATGGCTTTTGGGGGTACTCCCATTGTAGGATGCCAGGGCAGCGTCCTCACAGCGATCCTGACTGCGCTAATCGGCGCAACATTGGAAAAGAAGCTGCGTAAGGTTATGCCCAACGCTCTGGATCTTATTATGACCCCCTTTGTGGAATTTCTGGTCACCATCCCCTTTGGAATTGGCGGATTCATTATTGGCGCTACATATCTGCTGCTGGTCATTACCGGCCTGCATCATACCTATACTATGATAGAGACCTCGCTGCTGGCGAATACAGGATTTAACCCGGTTATTACCCTGTGCGCCATATACGGTTTTGCTAACGTGGGAACCTGTCTGGCTTTCTTTGTCAAATCCAAAAAAGAAAGCATCCGGCAGACAAGCATCGGCGCAATGCTCTCCCAGCTGTTCGGGATTAGTGAGCCTGTGCTGTTTGGTATTCAGCTGCGGTTCAATTTGCGTCAGCTGCTGTGGTACTTTATGATTTCAATATTTTCTGTGGCTATGTGTTTTGTCCTGACCACCCTGTTCGCCATTCCAAAGGAAGTGCTGGAAGAGGAAGATTCTGAGCCGGTACAGCAAGGCGGGATCACCCGGACAGCCGGCGAAAACAATGAGGCCGGCAGGGATAACTAATCAATAGGAGGCTATTATGGAGCAGAAGCTGATTTTTTTGGATATTGACGGGACTCTTACCGAGCCAGGAAAGAACACGCCTCCAGATTCCGCGCTGGCGGCAATTCGCCGGGCCAGGGCCAATGGACATCGGGTAGTATTATGTACCGGACGGAATTATGGGATGTTATCCCCGTTGCTTCAATATGGTTTTGACGGACTGGCAGGCAGCGGGGGAGGATATATTGAGTGCCATGGAACAGTGGTCTATGACTGCCCCATGACCTCTGAGCAGCAAAAACAAGCTATGGCGGTGCTGAAGGATAACGGCGTTTTTCGTACCATAGAAGGGAAAAACGGCAGTTATACAGATGAGGGATTTAAAGACTTTCTGCGGGAAAACGCCGGGATAAACGGGAATAGCGAGCTGCTGCGCTGGCGGGAGCAAATCGAAGCTGCGCTGGGGATCGGCCCCATGGAACGATATGACGGCGAACCAATCTATAAAATCGTATTTATGTGCAGGAGCTCAGAGGATCTCCTGGAACCTAAGAGGCAGTTGGAAAGTACCTTCAATTTTTGCATACAGGATGCGGATCAGTATGGTATCATCAATGGAGAGCTGATTAATAAGGCGTTTAACAAAGGGACAGCGGTCATGCGGCTGTGTAAATATCTGCATATCTCTCAGGAAGATACCATTGCTTTCGGGGACAGTATGAATGATCTGGAAATGCTCCAGGCCGCCCGTTTAGGCATTTGCATGGACAACGGCAGCTCTGTCTTAAAAGAAGCAGCGGACATGATCTGTCCGGCTGTTTTAGAAGATGGCCTTTATAAGGCTTTTGAAAAACTTGGTCTGATTTAGAACCTACAACCCGGAATATAGATGCTTTACAAAACAGGAAAAGAGTGTGGTAAAATAAAACCAGGCGGCCTTCGATTAGCGCTGCCTGGTTTCATTTTGTCACCAGCGTCTCCCCCTACTTTTTCTTTTTGGAAAAGTCCGTATGCTCTTCCCTCAGCTGGTCGGTCAGCATTTCAATCATCTGATTCTTTAAATACACATCAAAAGAAAGCTCACAGATAAAGGCGAATAGCTGAAGATACTCCTGATCCTCCGGGGCAGCGTACTGAAAAGTCTGGGTGGCCAGGTTAAATTTCTCCTTCACATCAGCCTTCAGATTCTCCATCTGTTCGTGCTCTAAGGCAAAAACCTCATTATAAATCTTCTCCAGAGATAAATCAGTCTGACCATTAAAATGTTCTCCGGTAATAGGGCGGAACAACTCTTCAATATCATTGAAGGAAAGAAGATTCTTAAAGTAGTAGATGAAAATCAGCATTAACATATGTTCTTTGGAATACTTCTTCTTTACCGGAGGGGGCAGGAGATTATTTTTTGCGTAATTGTTAATCATAGTTTTGGTTAAAACCTTGTCATCTGAATAGCGCTTGGTATGCCCCAGATGTTCATCCATAAAGGTAGTCACCTGATCCATATACAAAGGGATATCCGGAATGGTATCCGGCTTAATATAGGACATAGAATCCAGCCGGGCAAACAGCTTTTTTAAACGTTCTTCATTTGTCTTGCTCATGTCGTCACCTCTTTGTTTTATTATATAGTATTAAAAACTAGATAGCAAGAGAAAAAAACTAAAAATACTGGTTCAAGCGCAAGGGATATGGTATAATGTCCACGAAAGCAATCGCCCTTTTTCATAGGGCGCCGCGCTGCCAGATAGAAAAGTGCGCCACACCATTTAGTGAAGAACGAAACAGTTACAGACAAGGAGCAGTTTATGAGCATTTACGATACCTTAAACCCGGCCCAGAAAGAAGCAGTATTCTGCACAGAAGGGCCTCTTTTAGTTCTCGCGGGAGCCGGATCCGGCAAAACCAGAGTCCTTACCCACAGGGTAGCCTACTTAATAGAGGAAAAAGGCGTGAACCCCTGGAACATCATGGCCATTACCTTTACCAACAAGGCAGCCGGAGAAATGCGGGAGCGTGTAGATAAGCTGGTAAGCTTTGGAGCGGAAAGCGTTTGGGTCAGCACCTTTCACTCCTCCTGCGTACGGATCCTGCGCCGGCACATAGAAGCTCTGGGATATTCCGGAAATTTCACCATATATGACAGCGACGACCAGAAAACCCTGATGAAGCAGGTATTAAAAAAGCTGGATGTAGACACCAAGCTCTACAAAGAGAGGGCTATGCTAAATCACATTTCCTCAGCCAAGGATCAGCTGATAACTCCGGAAGAAATGGAACTTAACGCAGGAATGGAGATGCGTCAGAAAAAGATTGCTCAGATTTACAAAGCCTATCAGGACGAGCTGAAAAAGAACAATGCTATGGACTTTGACGACTTAATCGTCAAAACCGTAGAACTTTTTCAAAACAATGGGGATATTCTGGACTATTACCAGGAAAGATTCCGCTACATAATGGTGGATGAATATCAGGACACCAACTATGCCCAGTTTAAGCTGGTAAGCCTTTTGGCCAAAAAATACCGTAACCTCTGTGTAGTAGGAGACGACGATCAGTCTATCTACAAATTCCGGGGAGCTGACGTCCGAAATATTCTGGATTTTGAAGAAGCATTTCCCGGCGCAAAGGTAATCAAGCTGGAGCAGAATTACCGTTCCACCCAAAATATCCTCAATGCCGCCAATCAGGTAATCTGTCACAATCGGGACAGAAAAGACAAGACCCTGTGGACCGCCAATGGAGAAGGAAACCTGGTAAAGATCCGTCAGTACAACACCGCTGACGAGGAAGCAGAAGCCATTGCCAAATCCATAAAAAACACCGGCAGATCCTGGAAAGAGACGGCAGTGCTGTACCGTACCAATGCCCAGTCCCGCCTTTTGGAGGAACGGTGTATTGCCCACAATATTCCCTACCGTCTGGTAGGCGGCGTTAACTTTTACCAGAGAAAAGAAATCAAGGACATTTTAGCCTATTTAAAGACCATATCCAATGGGGTAGATGACCTGGCTGTGCTGCGGATCATCAATGTGCCCAAGAGGGGAATCGGAGCCACCACCATAGGACGGGTAACTGCTTTTGCATCAGAACATGGATTAAGTATCTATGACGCACTGGAAGAAGCCAGAATGGTTCCGGATATTGGAAAAGCGGCCGGAAAGATAGACGCGTTTACCAAACAGATAGAAGAGCTCCGCCGCATGATAATAGAGGAAAATTATACTATTAAGGAATTAATCGGGGCAATCATGGAAGACACAGGCTACCGCAAGGAGCTGGAGGCAGAGGGAGAAGTAGAATCCGAGACCCGTTTAGAAAATATCGAGGAATTAATCAACAAGGCAGTAAGCTACGAAGACGGCAGCGAAAATCCCACTCTGGAAGAATTTCTGGAAGAAGTTGCCCTGGTGGCAGATATTGACCGGATGGATGATTCGGAGGAACGGGTGACTCTCATGACCCTTCACAGCGCCAAGGGCCTGGAGTTCCCTCTGGTTTACCTGGCCGGTATGGAGGACGGGCTTTTCCCGGGAATGATGTCCATTTCTTCGGATGACAAATCCGAGCTGGAAGAAGAGCGCCGCCTGTGCTATGTAGGAATTACCAGGGCAAAAGAAGAATTGGTAATGACCGGAGCCAGGATGCGAATGATTAACGGAGAAACCAGATATTCTAAGGCCAGCCGGTTTATAGAAGAGATCCCGGAAGAATATTTGGATAAAGAACTGCTGGAGCCCAGGCTTACAGGTTGGGAAAGCAGGCAGGATGATTTTGATGACAGCGGTCTTCCATGGGGAGACGGGACGTCAAAATCCTGGAGCAAAGAAGGAAACCGCTCCTGGGGGTCTGACAGCTTAAATGGAAAATCCAGGGAAGAAGGAGGGGTAAGAGGCTGGGGAAGAAGCGGCGGCACATTAGGCGGCGGCTTTGGCGGTGGATTCAGCGCCGGATCTTACAATGCCTATGCATCCAAAACCGCTTCTCCGGCTGCCACTCCCGGATTTGGAAAAGCCTTTACCGTAGAAAAGGCAGGAGCTTTGGATTACGCAGAAGGAGACAGGGTCCGCCATATCAAATTTGGCGAAGGAACGGTTACAGCCATCCGGGATGGAGGAAAAGACTTTGAAGTAACCGTTCAGTTTGACAGCGCAGGAGTCAAAAAGATGTTTGCTTCTTTTGCCAAGCTTAAGAAACTGTAAAGATAAAAGTGAAATTCGCATTTTTTTCATAATTTTGTATAAAATAAGATAGAAAAAATAATCATTTAATGGTATACTAAGAGTAAACAGAACGCCATATGGAATTGGATAGAGAAAGGACGTGCCACTATGAACAAATTTGACTTAATGGGAAAAGAGGCAAAGGAAGCCCTTGCCCGCATGGAAGAGATGATGACTACCAGCAGATTAAGCGATCTTCTTCACAAAAAAGAAGAGGAAGAAAAGAAGAAAAACTGTATTTTATGGATTCTGGCCATTATCGGCGCAGTAGCAGCAGTAGCCGGCATTGCATATGCTGTATATCGTTTCTTTACTCCGGATTATCTGGAAGATTTTGAGGACGACTTTGACGACGATTTCGATGACGATTTCTTTGAAGATGAGGAAGAGGAAAGCGCTCCGGCAGCAAAAGAAGCAGCCGCAGAGGATGCAGAAGCTTAAAATTAAAAAAGATAGAAGAGAGCCTTGGGAATGTTTTGATGACAGCCCCAAGGCTTTTTAAGATCATATCCCATTTATTCTAATTTGCCGGGGGGAGCCTCTGTCAGCTTCTTTTTCCTTGAAAAACCTGTTTTTGACAGTTATAATACCCTCAGTGGACAAGAAAAACCGGACAGTTCTCTACAAAAGCGGAGGAACTGAAAAAATCAAAATAAGGAGCAGAAGAAGTGAAAAAAGGCACAGTATTAGAAGGCATTGTAAATAAAATTCAATTTCCAAATAAAGGGATTGTAGAGGTAGACGGAGAAAAAGCAATTGTTAAAAACGCCCTTCCGGGCCAGAATGTGCGCTTTGTGGTAAACAAAAGCCGGAAAGGAAAAGGAGAAGGAAGGCTTTTAGAGGTATTAGAGCGCTCTCCAAGAGAGTGGGACAAGGAAAGCTGGAAAGAGCAGGTATGCCCTCATTTTGAAATCTGCGGCGGATGTCTCTACCAGAGCCTGCCCTATGAGGAACAGCTTAAAATTAAAGAAGAACAGGTAAAGGAGCTGATTGACAGCGTCTGCGCCAATCCGGAGTATGAATTTCAGGGAATTAAAGCCAGCCCCCTGTACCAGGGCTACCGTAATAAAATGGAATTCTCCTTTGGAGATGAATATAAAGGAGGGCCTCTGTCCCTGGGGATGCATAAAAGGGGAAGCTTTTATGATATTGTATCCACCCCGGAGTGTCGAATTGTTCACCCGGATTTCCGGAAGCTTTTGGTGGCAACAAAAGAGTATTTTTCTCAAAAAGGCATTGATTTTTATAAAAAGCTGGCCCATACAGGATATCTGCGCCATCTCCTGGTTCGCCGGGCCGTAAAAACCGGAGAGATTTTGGTAGTACTGGTGACCAGCAGCCAGATGGATAAGGGAGAGACAGAGCTTTTGGAAGGCTGGAAGGAAGGGATTTTGGCGCTTCCTCTGGAGGGAACCCTGTCTGGAATTCTCCATACCGTAAACGACAGCCTGGCAGATGTGGTTCAAAGCGACCGCACCGATATTCTTTACGGAAGGGACTATTTCTATGAGGAACTGCTGGGGCTGAAGTTTAAAATTTCCCCCTTTTCCTTTTTCCAGACCAATTCTCTTGGCGCCGAAGTCCTCTATGAAGCTGCCCGCAGCTATGTAGGGGAAACAAAGGATAAAGTGGTATTCGATCTCTACAGCGGAACCGGCACCATCGCCCAGATCCTGGCTCCGGTGGCTCAAAAGGTAGTGGGTGTGGAGATTGTAGAAGAAGCTGTGGCGGCTGCTGAAATAAACGCAGAACTCAACGGCCTTGCCAATTGCCGGTTTATAGCCGGGGATGTGCTGAAGGTCATTGATAATCCATGGTTTACTCTATCGCTTTTCCCTTATTCCTTTGCTCGGTTCCGGTTATAGTTGATAAGGCAGCCGGCCTTGACAATCTCCCTCTCCTCCCGGGTCATATCGGCAATGAAAAGGTCCATTTCCTTAATCCGGCTTCCCAGCAGGTAAGCCTTAATATTCTTCAGATCTCCGTCCAGGGCCTTGCGGATGCCTGGAATGTAGATGTAATCTCCTACCTGGAATTCCGGTTCTGCTTCCATCTGGAAGGGCAGCATCCCCCAGTTCATCACATTGGAGCGGTAACGCTTGGTGGCAAACTCTTTGCAGATGTTGGCAAGTCCGCCGATAACTCTCTGGCAGCTTGCAGCCTGCTCTCTGGCAGAGCCGTCCCCGGGCTTTACTGCGTAAACCATACTTCCAATCTCCGTATCCATCACTTTTACTTCCTCATTGCCGGGGATGGCGCGGATCTGATCAAATACATTTTTCAGCTCCGGGCTCAGACACAGCGGATCGGTTCCGGCTGTCCTGGCCTTTTCCAGCTTGTCCACCTCTTTGGTACGGCTTACATATTCCGGATCCCTTCTGGATAAGGTAAATTCTGCCAGTCCCAGAGGATTGGAACGGTAGGATGAGGTCTCCCCGGAAGGAATCAGCTCATCTGTAGTGGTCACTGCATCCATAATCTTGGAGCAGACCTTTAATACAATATTATCAGCCAGAGGGCTCATTTCCGGCCAGTCCTTAATATTGGGGCCATAAATCAGCTCTGCCTTATCATCGCCTTTTTCAAATCCGAAATATACTCTGTGATCATAGGAAGTCCGGTCAAATTCATACGCAGGAACCTTTTCGAAACATTCCATTCCCTCTGCAGAGGTCAGAATCCCGCCGTTAGCAGCCGTTGCCGCAATGGAGCGGGCATCCATTAAAGCCACTGCCGCCATCTGACCGTTTCCGGGTTTGGATCCTTCCCGGTTGGGGAAGTTTCTGGTGGTGTGGCGGATGCTTAAGCCATTGTTGCAGGGGGTATCGCCTGCACCGAAGCAGGGGCCGCAGAAGGCAGTGCGGATAATGGCTCCCGCTGCCATCAAATCTGATACTGCCCCCTTCTTTACCAGATCCGCAAATACCGGCTGGGAGGAAGGGTAAACGGCTAAGGAAAACTCGTCACAGCCGCAGTTCTTGCCTCTCAAAGCATTGGCCGCCTGGATAACATTAGTGTAATTTCCGCCTGCACAGCCGGCAATAATTCCCTGCTGTACCAAAAGTTTTCCGTCTTTGATCTTATCGGTTAAAGTAAAGCCGGCCTTACCGCCGCCTATCTTCTCCCCTTCTTTTTCCACCTCTCTTAAGATATCGGAAAGGTTGGCATTAAGCTCATCGATCTCATAAGTGTTGCTGGGATGGAAAGGCAGGGCAATCATGGGCTTTACTGTAGATAAATCTACATAAACACAGCCTTCATAGTAAGCCACATCCGCCGGGTTTAATTCTTTATAGTCACCGCCTCTGCCGTGCATGGCCAGGTATGCCCTGGTATCCTCGTCAGTCTTCCAGATGGAGGTGAGGCAGGTGGTCTCGGTAGTCATAACATCCACGCCATTTCTAAAATCCGTGTCCATGGAGGCGATACCGGGGCCTACAAACTCCATTACTTTATTCTTTACATAGCCGCTTTTAAACACAGCGCCAATAATGGCCAGGGCAATATCCTGAGGGCCTACGCCCGGATTTGGCTTCCCGTCTAAGTAAATGGCAACTACACCGGGATATGCCACATCATAGGTATCAAGGAGAAGCTGCTTTACCAGCTCGCCGCCGCCCTCCCCTATAGCCATGGTGCCCAAAGCGCCGTAGCGGGTATGGCTGTCAGAACCTAAAATCATTTTGCCGCAGCCTGCCATCATTTCACGCATATACTGGTGAATAACCGCAATATGGGGCGGAACATAGATGCCGCCGTATTTTTTTGCTGCAGAGAGTCCAAACATATGGTCGTCTTCATTGATAGTACCGCCTACGGCGCACAGGGTATTGTGGCAGTTGGTCAGCACGTAGGGAATGGGGAACTTCTCCATACCGGAAGCCTTGGCGGTCTGGACAATCCCTACAAAAGTAATGTCGTGGGATGCCATGGCATCAAACCGCAGCTTTAAGTGTTCCATGTCTGCCCCGGTATTGTGGGCCTCTAAAATTGAATAGGCAATTGTGCCTTTTTTTGCTGTCTCTTTATCTGCGGCCTTTCCGGTCATAGCCTCTACCTTAGCCGGTTCCCCTTCCGGAATCAGGGTAGCGCCGTTTACCAGATACACACCGCCGTTATATAATGATACCATATCAAATCCTCCTAATCCGTCATAGACGTACATGCGTTAGCGAGAGCTGGCGGACAGCGCAAATGGAAGACCGCCGGGTTTGATGTTGCAACGCCCCCGCCTTTACCTTTTGACCTCAACATCATAACATTAATGCGATAAATTTACAAGAGCATCCGGGAAGGAATCCCTTGTTTATTTCCCCTGGCTGGCACCTGGCTGTATCTTTCCACATAAGATAGAATTAGAAAATTCACCACTTGGAGGTTTTATGAAACATTTTGACTTTTTAGGCTCCCGGCTGCTCCCCTTAAGCCTTGCCGCAGCTGTTTCCCTGTTTTCCCTCACCGCCTGTTCCTCCGGCAATAACCCAGGCCCCAGCACCGGCAGGGAAACGGTTCCGGTTACCTTAAGCGAAGTAGCTCATTCCATATTTTATGCCCCTCAGTACGCTGCCATTGAACTGGGATATTTCCATGAAGAAGGCATTGATTTAACCCTGGTAAACGGAGCCGGGGCGGATAAGGTTATGACTGCTTTAGTATCCGGAGATGCAGATATCGGTTTTATGGGATCAGAAGCCAGCATCTATACCTATGCCAACGGCGCTGAGGACTATGCGGTCAACTTTGCCCAGCTTACCCAGCGGGCCGGAAACTTCCTGGTGGCCAAAGAGCCGGATCCGGACTTTTCCTGGGAGAAGCTTTCCGGGGCCTCTGTTCTTGGTGGGAGGGCAGGCGGTATGCCCAGCCACGATGTAACATGGGAACACATCAAAGGGATTTATGAGTGGACAAGCCGGAAAGCCCCGGATTTAAAGGTTTTTAAATATGAGGAAAAGGTTGTTTCCGTCTCATAGCATAACTGCATTTACTCACTTTGCCAGAAAAAGGAGCGGTCGCTTTTTGCCGCCAGAGCGTCAAATTCCTCCTGTAATTCCCGGTCTATCCGCAACGTCATGACCACTGACTTATCTTCCTTCTTGTCGGGCTTCTTCTGACGCCCCACAAATTTATCTGCCATGTTACACCTCCGTATTACGTTTCTGCAACCATTATAAACGATTCCCCTTGACTTTTATGTAACACATGATGAAATACAAATATATAATACATAAAAATATTACAAAACAAAAAGGAAGTCATGGAAGTGAAGAACATACTACAACAGCTTATAACGGTGAAATCTTCCCGGCGGAACAGTATGCCCCCAGAGGTGAAGAATACCGGAAAATCTATCAGGGGAATTACCACCACTACGAGGACTTTATTGAGTTACTGGCTAATCCGGAACCGCCCCTTGACAAGCGGTTCGTTAAAATCATGGACGAACAGCTTGGCGTAATCCCGTTTGAGTTCTCGGAAATGTTCATTGACGGTTTTAAGCTGGGGCAAAGATGATGGCGGAGGTTTTCAGAAGTGAGTAGAAGGACGAGGGACAGGAAAAGGCAGATGCTTTGAGGGAACGGCTACCTTTTTTTGGGGGGGGTGCTGACAAGCTGGAAGTTGTCTAACGCCCCATAGAATTAGGTATCAATTCTATTTAATACATGAATATTTTTATTCCTATATACCAAATCATCTCGATCCACAAATCCGATATTTTCCCAAAACTGATTTCCTATATCATTCTTTTTAAAAGCAACTAATGCCACTTTGTTTATGCCTTCCCCTTCCAAAGCAGACATCGCACAGTCAACAAGCCTTTTTGCTATTCCTTGATTTCTATATGCGGGTAACACAGCAGTATGATGAATATATCCTCTTCTCCCATCATGCCCTGCCATAATCACTCCTATTATTTTCCCATCACACTCTGCTATAAAACTTGACGTGGGATTGCGTTTTAAATACTTTTCAATACCCTCCCTACTATCGTCTGTTGAATTTAATCCCATTCCCGGAGTATTAATCCATAAATTATATACTCCGTCATAATCAGTTATTGACATTACCCTAATATTTATCATTACTTTTACCTCCACAAATTTCAATTTTCTTGATAAAATTAGGAAGTTGTTATTTTAATTTCACATTATTTGTGTACCTTTTTCTTGTTATTGCTTACTTGTATTAAACATTTAATCAGTGGAAATATCATATAAATAATATAGATACTACCCATTATTTTTGTACCTGTATCTCCAAATAATCCTTCAAACTCTCTATTAAAATAGTGGGTAAATGCCATAATTAGAATAATAACTGCTCCAACATAGCCTACTACATCTTTTAGTTTTAGATTGAATGCAGTCCTCTTTAAGGTTATTCTATCTTTTGCAAAATCATATATAACATCTATAATTAATTGAAGAATCATGTTAAAGAAAGCTACAATATATGTATCTGCAAAAATTCCTATAATTAGGTTCATATAATCTTTTTTATAGATTTCGAAGTTCTTAAATTGCAAGTAAATAGAAATTGGTATAGCTATAATATAAAATAAACTAGCTAGAAAAATCTGCATTCCAATAAAATTCCAGCCACCAATTTGAGGAAAAAAGTTGGCTCCATTCTTACTTGAAAAAAAGGTTTCGATGAAGATAGAATAATAAAAATATAAGAAAGAAGCAGAT
>Ga0137297_11505_pt1 | contig 13275 bp, 13 predicted proteins | sample RamsorincwithD2O_FD_97191 | JGI IMG/M metagenome (GOLD analysis project Ga0137297, IMG submission 97191) | Mouse cecal microbial communities from Vienna, Austria - Mucin amended with D2O | ecosystem: Host-associated > Mammals > Digestive system > Large intestine > Cecum | place: Austria: Vienna... | reverse complement strand
AAGACCTCAATCCCCTCCACAAGCACATCCTCGTCAAAATCAAAAGCGGTTGTATGCTGGGCCGATGCCGTAGGCGTCACGGACCGCATATAGACAGCCTTCCCTCCATGGGCCTGAACCCGGTTCATCATCAGGGAAATATCCTCGCTTCCCCAGTTTTTGGCATTTTTACAGCTGCTGACTTTCAGATGAGGCAGCTCTCTCTCCACGATTCCCGCTATCTGCTCCAGGAAATCCACATCGCTGTGCTGGGACTCCCCGCCGCCCTGAAGAATCAGTTCACACCGGCATCCGGTGATCTGTGCCGCTCCCTGGCAGATTCTCACCGCCTCATCAGCCATATACTGATTGATCTCTGTAGTCTCTCCGCGCACCTCAAACTGAATCACCGCATGATTTGGAATCACATTTCTCCCTGTTCCTCCCTGGATCACTCCTACGTTGACTCTGGTAATGCCTTCGCTGTGCCGGGGAATAGCCGTCAATCCCAGAACTGCATGGGCCGCCGCTGCTATGGCGCTTCTTCCCTTCTCCGGAAATCCCCCTGCATGAGCGGCCTCCCCGTAAAAGTGGGCGTCATACTTGTAATTGGCAAGAGAACCCCAGGTTCCCGGAGTCACATCTCCGTCATCAGGCCCGCCTGATGGCGCAATATGAGTCCCTGCAAAATAATCCACATCGTCAAGATGGCCGTGAGCCACGATAGCCCTGGCTCCTCTTCCGCCTTCTTCCCCCGGCTGGAAGATCAGCTTAATGGTGCCTCTCATCTCACTTTTAAGCTTCATGAGAACCTCCGCCACCCCCAAACCTATGGCTCCGTGTCCGTCATGGCCGCAGGCATGCATCATCCCCTTGTTCACGGAAGAGAATCTCTCCCTAAAAGGCCGGTGGCTCTCCTTTTCATCCTCCACAAGGCCAAGAGCATCAATGTCAAACCGCAGGGCCACCACAGGACCCTCCCCGCAGCGCAGAATTCCTATGACTCCCGTATATCCTTCCTTCATGTCCTTCGTCAGATACTCCGCCGGCGCCCCCTGGGAAAGAACCAGCTCTCCATGAGCCCTCATCTCCTCCTCCTCTGGCAGCCCCAGCCTTGCTCCCTCCAGACACACTTCCCTGCCTGTCAGGACCTCATACCCCAACTCCTTAAGGGTTCTATGGATCATAGCCGAGGTCCTCATCTCCAGCCATCCCGTCTCGGCAAACCGATGAAAATCCCTCCTTCTCTCCCGGCTGATCCCATCCAGTTCCCTGGCATATTCGATGATTCTGTCGTTCATTTTCCTTCCCCTTTCTTTCCGCGGGTATTTAAGCCATTGTACCCATTCCTGTCTTATTGTATATCCTATCATATCGGCCTATAATTTTCCACCAAATGTCACCGGTAAACAGGAACTAAAAAAGGTGTAAAGCCCCTGACCATTCAGAAAAGACCTTACACCTTACATTTAATTGTTCCTCATTTTTTTCTACACCACACTCTTAAGCCCCAGGGTTTTCTCGATCACCAGCATAACCCCCAGGGTAATCACCATCAAAAGCGTGGCAAGCGCCGCGATGGTGGGATCAAAGTGGTACTCCACATAAGCCATCATCTCAATCGGCAGCATGGATACTCCCGCGCTGGTGAGAAAGGCTGACAGGGACACATTGTTGAAGGAGTTGATGATTGCCATAATACAGGCGGACACAATACCCGACTTAATATTAGGCAGCAGGATATGGAAAAACGTATATACATTGCCTGCCCCCAGAATCCTTGCCGCCTCCTCCATGGAGAAATCAAAATTGGCAAGACTGGAGGTCACCACCCTCATGACATAGGGAATAGACAAAATAGTATGGCCGATCAAAAGGCTGGGCAGAGCCGGAAGCTTAAACCGGTTTACCACATACCGAAGCATAACAAAACCCAGCACAATCACCGGAATGAGAACCGGTGACAAGAACAGGCTCTTGATCAGTTCCTTACCCTTAAACCGGTAGCGGTTCAGGGCATAAGCCGCCGGCAGTCCCAGAAGCAGTGCCACAAAAGTGCCTCCAAAGGCAATGATAATACTGTTTTTTGCCGCGCTTCCAAAGCTTTTCACCTGCATGATCTGCTGATACCACCGCAGGGTAAAGCCCTCTCCCGGAAACTTCAGATAAGTGGTGTCGCTGAAAGAGGCCGCCATAATCACAAGCAGAGGGCCGATCAGGAACACATATACCAGCAACGTAACAACAAACAGAGATTTGCTCTTTTTCATGGATAACTCCTTCCCGGACAGCCGGCGCCAGGGATAAGCCCCCGGCATCCGGCTTTCATAGGGTAATGAACGCAGTGTCAGACACTGCTTTTTGACTTACTGTACAGAGAACAGCTCGTTCCACTTGGCGGTCCAGTCGGCCTTGTTGACATTGATTGCAGTCCAATCTGGAATCAGCAGATTGTCGATCATTTCCTTGCCGTAAGTAAAGTTTGCCGCCTGCTCCGGTGTCAGTTCCACATCCGTTCTGACAGGAGAATCCACACCGTCAAGAGCCTCGGCCAGCTGCACTTCTTTGGAGATATAGAAATCAATAAATGCCTCAGCCAGTTCCTTGTTGGGGCTGCCCTTGATAATATTCAGAGTGTTAAAGCCGCTGTATACGCCTTCCTCCGGATCTACCCATACATAATCCTCGGAAGCAGACTTTGCAGCAGTGTAGGAGTAGTCAAGAAGCACGGCCACGGAGATCTCGCCCTGGTTCAGCATGGTAATGGTGTCATTGGCGCTGGTGTAGGTCTTCATAATGTTGGGCTTTAACTCCTCAAATTTTGCAAAGATAGCATCATCATCCGCTCCCGGAGTCAGACCCAGCATCTTGGCTACAGAGTAATATAACAAGGGGCCGGAAGTTGTAGTGATATCAGGAATGGCAATGCTGTCTTCCAGTTCCGGATTCCACAGATCTTCCCAGGAAGTAATCTCAACAGGGCAGGTAGACTTGTCATACACAATCCCCAGTCTGTTAAATGTATAGGCAGGTCCGTACTCCTCACCTAAAGGAGCCTTCGCATTGTCATAGATATAGTCCAAATTAGTCAGTTTGCTGGAATCTATGGTATCAATGAGCCCGTCAGCAATCATATCCGCAACAAAGGCATCACCGATAATTACCACATCGTAATTCTCAGGCGTCTCTTTAATCTTAGTCACACGCTCTGCATTCTTGCCGCCTTCCACGATGAGTTCGCAGCCTGTGGCCTCCATAAAAGGATCATACACATTCTTCTGAAGCAGTTCCGCATTAAAGGAAAATGTGGACACTCTCAGCTGCTGTCCCTCAAAAGAAGGAAGTTCGGCACCCGGCGCTTCCGTCTCCACTGCCTGGCTCTCATCCGCCGCCTTAGGTTCCTCGGCCTTTGCCGCCGTGGTCTCCGCCGCCGTAGTCGCGGCTGCTGTGGTCTCCGCCTGATTGGAACCGCCGCAGGCTGTCAGTGACGCTGTCACAGCAGCAGCCATCACAACACTTAACAATCTTTTTTTCATAACTGTTTCTCTCCTTTTCTTTAAAGCAAGATAATTTTCCCCGGAGTCATGGATAATGTCACCCTGTCTCCTATTTTGTAAACACTCTCCTGGTCTGTGCTTACCTCGAACTCACCGATTGCAGTGCGCACGTTATACTGGTTGCGCTTTCCAAGAAATGTACTTACCATAACCTCACCAGTCAGCGGATTGGGGGCATCGGTTCCATCAGACACGATGCTGATATCCTCCGGCCGGATACAGGCCTTAAAGGACTCCCCGCTTTTTCCTCCCTCTGCCTGAATTCTGCTTCCGTCAGACAGAACGTAGATACCGTCCCTGTCCGTCCGCTTCAAGTCCATAAAATTCTCAAATCCCACAAACCGGGCGATAAACTCGGTCTTAGGGTGATTATAGATCACAGAAGGGCTGTCCATCTGCTCGATAACTCCGTGGTTCATAATGGCCACTTTGTCGGAGATAGCAAAACACTCCTCCTGGTCATGGGTAACATAGATGGCTGTGAAACCGAACTTCTGCTGAAGGCGTCTGATCTCCACACGCATCTTCACACGAAGCTTGGCGTCCAAGTTGCTCAAAGGCTCGTCCAAAAGCAGCAGGTCCGGCTTGATCACCAGAGCTCTTGCAAGAGCCACCCTCTGCCGCTGACCGCCTGACATCTCCTTGGGAAAACGATTCTCAAATCCGCCCAGATCCACTGTCTCAAGCATCTCCATAACCTCTTTTTTCATCTGGTCCTGGGGAACCCTGCGCATCTTAAGGCCGAATGCCACATTGTCAAAAACCGTCATATGGGGAAACAGAGCATAGCTCTGAAACACAAAGCCGAAGTTTCTCTTATTTAACGGAACCTGAGTATAATCCTTTCCATCAAACATGAATTTACCAGCCATGGGAGTGGAAAACCCAGCGATCAGACGCAGAGTTGTGGTCTTCCCGCATCCGCTGGAACCTAAAAGAGAGACAAGCTCCCCTTTCTCTACCTGAAAATCCAGATCCTTCAGTATCACATTCTTGTCATATCCGGCAGTTATATTCTGCAATTCCAAAAGCGCCATATCCTTCTCCTTTACCTTTCCCCATGGGAGTTATCGAACCTATATGGTCGGGTTCAGCTTCCGGCTGATCCCGTTAATCACACTTGACACTGCGATGGTAACCACAATCATCACCACTGCCACCACAGAGGCCTGGGTCCAGTCGCCAAGAGACATGGCCTGCTGATAGATCATGGTGGCCAAAACCCTGGTATCCGTTCCCCCCAGCAGCTGGGGTGTAGTATAAGCCGTCAGACACCCGGTAAACACCAGCACGCTCCCCGTCACCAAGCCGGGAATGCTCAAAGGCAGAACCACATGCCGAAACGTCCCTAATCTGGAAGCGCCCAGACTTCCCGCCGCCAGATTCAGATCTTCGGAAATATTATCCATAATTCCGATGAGGGATAAGATCATCAGAGGCAGAAACAGCTGGATAAATCCAACGATCATGGAAAATTCGTTATACAAAAGGCCAATGGGCTTTGACACGATTCCTGACTTCACCAGAAGGTCATTGACGATTCCCTTCTTGCCCAGGATTACCATCCAGCTGAAGGAACGGATCACAGGGCTTGTAAACATGGGGAACACGGCAAGAGCCATAAGCACGCCTTTATTCTTTGAATATTTGGAGATATAATAAGCGGTGGGAAACCCTAAAAAGGCGCACACAACCGTGCTTGTCAGACTCAGACGGATACTCCTTAAGAATACCTGTTTAAAATAAGTGCTTTCAAACAACGCAAAATAGTTGGCCAGCGAGAATCTGCCGCCTTCATCGACAAAAGATTTAAATAACAGGGAAAACAGGGGTATCAGCATGAAAAATGCCAGAAACAGACAGCCTGGCAGGATAAACAGCCAGTATATTTTTGTTTTTTTCTCAAGCAAGGGGAGTCCCACCTTTCTTTTGTTGCTTTTATAAATATCTGACTAAATTAACATATCATTCCTGTCAGAAAATGTCAATGGGTTCATGGCTTCAAACTGAATATTTTGGCCCCGATTCCATTGCCTGCCGCCATAACCAGCAGATAGGCAAAAGCCCTGAGACTATAGGCGCCTGCCAGGTGGAAATAAAACATGTTTGCCACGGAATGTTCAAAGCCGGACAGAATAAATATCATAACCGGCGCTATGATGAAAACGATATTTTTCGACTTATTATAATTGTCTATGGCCAGATACATCATAATTCCGCAGAGAACGGACAGAAAAAACACGCTGGGAACGGCAGCTGCAAGTTTTTTCTCCGCCAGCTGCACCGTGCTGATATTCACATTGGCCAGGCGGGCAAGAAGGGCCGCCACATAGGTGCCCGCGTAATTTCCCAGAATAATTATGCCCATATCCGGAAGTTCCTTTACACTTTTTACAAATCCGATCTTCCCCGTGTAAAGAAAAAAGCCCTGGGTCACAATGGTCAGAAGGCCGAAGGAAAATAAAAGGGAACCCACTGTCTTACTCTCCGCCGACAGATACACCATCCCCCCTATACCGATCATAAATCCTGCGTAAACCCCTTTTATCAATGTCTGAATTCTGCCCATGTCTTTTTGTCCTCCTGAATCCATCTTTCACTTCGCTCAAAAGAAAAAATCGCCTGAATTCGAAAATGTCCCGAATCTCCAGCGATTTTGCCCCTGCCAAGGAGTGCCGGCCGCGGGACTTGAACCCGCACGGTATTGCTACCAATGGATTTTGAGTCCACCTCGTCTGCCATTCCGACAGGCCGGCTTTCACTTCTTGCAACGTTAGTTATTCTAGCATAGATTTATTGGTTTGACAAGCATATTTTTCCTCAATTAACAGATTTTTTTATATTGGCAACCGTTGGGACAGTCTGAACGGTTACTTGTATTGGTCATACAATCCGGCAAATCTGCCTCTCATCTCTTCATAGAGGCTTACATGTCCGTCCACAGGAAATAGGGGTTCCGCTTCCAATCCGGCCCTATGCTCCACGCCCTCCTTCACTGACGAATACCACCCCAAAGCTGCTGCCGCCATAAGGGCCGCCCCGGCACATGCCTCCTCTGTACCTTTCGTCCTGTATACCGGAAGCCGGAACACATCTGCAAAAATCCGCCGCCAGGTCTCTCCCTTGGCACCTCCGCCGGACATCACCAGATACTTCTTTGAACCCAGCCCCATATCATAAAACAGATCATAGCACAGCCTGAGATTCATGGCCACACCCTCCATAACCGCTCTCACCAAATGGGCCTGCTCCGTCTCCATGGAAAGCCCGGAAAATACTCCCCTGGCATAAGGATTCTCAAAAGGCGCTCTCTCTCCTGCCAGGTGGGGGAGAAACACAAGACCTTTGCAGCCGCAGGCTGTCTCTCCGGCTTCCCGGTCTAACTGTTCATAGCTTTTTTCTGTCTTTAATATCTTTTTTCTCAGCCACCCTAAGGCGCTTCCTCCGTTTAAACTGCCGCACTGAACATACCAGAATCCGGGAATGCTGTGACATAAGGTCTGGGTCCGCAGTTCCTTGTCATACAGAGGCTTTGAGGAAACCGCCAGAATCTGGGAAGCGGTTCCGATATTGCAGCACAGGCATTCCTCACTGACGATTCCGTTTCCCGTCAGCTGCATGGCTGAATCGGCCCCTCCCGCTGCCAGCATGGTTCCCTCCTTAAGTCCGGTCTCGCGGGCTGCTTCCTCTGACACCATGCCTGCCGGTTCATAAGGTCTTAGGACCTCGGGGAACAGCTCCGGTGAAATTTCCAAAGCTTCCAGCAGTTTTACGCACCATTTCCGGTCTCTTACGGAAAACGCCAGGCTTCCTCCCGCATCGGTCTCGTCCGTGTCATAACCGCCGCCAAACCGATATCGGATGTAGTCCTTAGGAAGGAGCACATGGGCGATTTTCCTGTAGATATCCGGCTCATTGTCCTTTACCCATAAAAGGGAACAGATCATCATTCCCGTCAAAGGCTTATTCATCAATTCCTTCTCAAGCCCCTTCTCCCTGACCAGTTCCATGATCCGCTTCTGCTGGGCTCCTGCTCTCTGGTCCATCCAGATGACGGCAGGCATCAGCGGCTTTCCCTCTCTGTCCAAAGCCACCAGGCCGTGCATCTGACCGGAAAAGCCGATTCCTTTCACGGAATCCGGCAAAGCCCTCTCATGAGCAAGGACCTGGACTGCCGCTTCTTTTGTCTTCCTCCACCAGTCCTCCGGATCCTGAACGGCATACCCGGCATGGGAAATCATAATCTCGTATTCCCGGCCTGCTGCCACTGTTGTCTTTCCCTCCTGGTTCATCAAAACCGCCTTCACTGACGAAGTTCCCAGATCAATTCCCATGACATATTCCATAGAGGGCCTTCTCCTTCCTTTTCTTACATATATTCTTTCACAGAGTGAATCCTGTGTCAATACCTGCCGCCTCTTTTTCCTTTCCGCACATAGTGAACCGCTGTAGCCCCAAGGGCCAATGCCGTCACAACATAAAGAACCGCCGGTCTTCCCACCCGTCCTGCCACAAAGACGCTGGTAGGTCCGTCACCTCCGCCCACATAAAAAGAAATGCTATGGCTTAATTTAATAAATATGAGCGTAGCGGTTACACAAACCAGACTGGCGCAGCACAGTATCACTCCCCTCACATCCATCTTTCTAAAACTCTCTTTCGGCATCTGTTCCAGAATACTCCCCGCCAGGTCTCTAGGCTGTCCCAACTTTTCCACCGCCTCTTCCTCGCTCATGCCCCCTTCCGCCATATCTTTTAAGAGCTCGTCAAAATACTCCAGCTGCCGCCTTCTCTCCTCTCTCTTCAGCTTCCCCAGACTCCTGCCTAAATCCTTTAAAAACGCTTCTTTCCTCATCCTTCTTCCTTTCCTTCTATGTATCTCAAAATTTTTCGGAGTTTCCACTGTTCCCGGTTAAATTCCGCCAGACGTTCCCTGCCCTTTTGGGTAATTCTGTAATACCGCCTTATCCTGCTGTTATATTCCCTGCTGTAAGTATCCACATCTCCTCCTCCTTCCAAACGCCTGAGAATGGGATACAAAGTAGACTCTGATATCTCCACTAAATCCGCCAGATCCTTTATCATCTGATACCCATAAGACTCTTCCCTGGAAAGTTTTGAAAGTATATAAAACTCTAAAAGCCCTTTCTTCACCTGAGAGTCCATTCTGCCACCTCCTATGTATAACACTATACTATATAATACATAGTATTTTGTCAAGAATAATCTGTCATCATCTATGATTTTTCCCTACAGCATCCGGGAAAAACCCTTTGCAGTTCAAAAGAACCGCAGACCGGCAAATGCCCGGCCTGCGGTTTTCCCTGCATTCTCTTTAAAAATTACTCCCGTTCCATCCCCAGTCCGACACCGGATGGTATGTGACATAGACAGACGAACCGGGAATCCCAAGTTCCTCCTCCAATATGCCGCATATTTTCCCTGTCATGCTGTCATAATCCGACGGCGACGCGCTGCCATAAAGGCTGACAGACACATAGGCGCCCCTTTCCAGCTTTTTGCCGGCCAGCCACAGGTCATAGTCGCTCTCAATGCCCACCATCAGATAGTTCTCCGTCTTGTGAAGAGCGGAAATTGCCTGGCCTAATTTGGCCTTAATCTTTTCCTTCTTTTCTTTGGTAACCGGTACTGTGATTTTGGAATCAATAAATGGCATTAGTTCTTCCCCCACTCCTTCAGCAGTATCTCGCCGTTGGTCTCGCAGATCTCCTTATAACGGTAATAGGAATTCTTGATCTTTCTCTCCAGGGTTCCTGTTCCGTCATTGAACCTGTCCACATACACAAAACCATAGCGTTTTCTCATCTCGCCCGTTCCTGCGGAAACCACATCAATGGGACCCCAGTACAGATAGCCCATAACCTCTACGCCGTCCAGAATGGCCTCATGAATATATTTCAGATGATCTTCCACATATTCCATACGGAAGGGATCGTCGATCTTGCCGTTCTCGTCCAGATTCTCGTCAAGGCCTATTCCGTTCTCCACGATGAACAGAGGCAGATGATACCGGTCATAATATACATTCAGCACATAGCGGATTCCCTTGGGATCAATAGGCCAGCACCAGGGTTCCGGGGAGCATCCGGTCAGATAGGGATTCTCCTTGCCCAGAAGTCCGCCTGTGTCTCCGCTGAGGGCGTAGTCTTTGTCATAAGTGGATGAGCGGTAGTAGCTGAAGGACAGATAAGATACGGGATAGTCCTTGATCAGCTTGATCTCCTCGTCATCCATCACAGGCGTACAGTCATGCTCTCTCCAGATACGCTTCACATATCCGGGAATGATCCCCAAGCAGAACGGATCCGCAAAATAGAAGTTCGCCATTCTCACAGACTCATAGGCGCCCATTACATTGTCGGGATCGCAGTTATATGGATAGGTCGCTACGCTGGAAGCGGTCATCATACAGCCCACCTTAGCCTGTGGGTCAATCTCCCTGCACAGCTTTACGGTCCATGCATTGGCCACCAGAATGTTGTAATAACCCTGCCATTTTTCCTTCTCCGTGGTGGAGCCGATGGGATCGGAAGGATCCGCCGGATCCGTAGCCAGGACACCGCCTGCAACCAGAGGATTGCGCAGCAGATTATTTACCTCGTTAAAGGTGAGCCAATATTTTACTTTGCCTTTGTAGCGCTCAAACACGGTGGACACATAGCGGTTCCAGAACCCGATGAGCTTATGATTGCTCCAGCCGCCGTACTCTGTCACCAGATGAAGCGGAGTCTCATAGTGGCTTAAGGTAATCACCGGCTCCATACCCAGTTCCAGCATGGTGTCGATTACCTTGTCATAGAACTCCAGTCCCTTCTCGTTGGGGGTCTCCTCGTCTCCGTTGGGGAAGATTCTGCCCCACGCAAAGGAAGTCCTGAAACAGTTATACCCCATACCTGCCATCAGTTCCAGATCTTCTCTGTAGCGATGATAGAAATCAATTCCCTCATGACTCAGATATTTCTTGTCCGGGTCAAGGGCCATCTCATATTTCTTCTTCTCCTCATTCCACTTGATTCCCGGATTCCTGGACATAATGCCCACTAACACATCGGTAACATTGGGCTCCTTGCCGTCTTCTAACCAGGCTCCCTCGCACTGATTGGCGGCTACTGCTCCTCCCCATAAAAAACCTTTTGGAAAACTCATGATTTTCTCTCTCCCTCCAAATTTTGGTATAATAAAAGTTTAATACACCGGCCCGTTCTTTGTCAAGGAATTCAGGCATTTTCCTTGTGCCGCCGGCTTTTTATTTCTTTTTCTTTCGCTCCGTACTTTTAAAATCTTCTTCCATATGATATAATCAGGAAAACGCACAAAGGAGAATCATCTTATGAAACATACCTATAGATTGCCCGTACTGGTTTTCGCCTCGGCCCTGTCCATGTTCGGGTGCACGAAAAAGCACGAGGAAGTGGACTTATCCGGCATCCACGGCACTACTGCCGCTGTCCGTGAGACCATGGCTCCCACTACGGCTGCCGTGGAGGTAACTACTGCCCCTGAGACGAAAGACAGCGCTCAGACCCTTCCCGATTCCTCCGCCAATGTATCGGCCAGAATCGAGACATTTAAGGAAGACAACGTTTCCATAGAATATCCCGTGGTTTCCAATCTTACGGATTCCAAGATCCAGGAGGGGGTCAATGAGCTGCTCCGATCCAATGCCATCGCCATCAAAGATTATTATACAGCGGAAGATCCCGTGACCTTAGATGTCACATGCAAAGTCATATCCGTGGACCGGAGCCGGCTGACAGCGGTGTATAAAGGCACCTGCAAGACAGAGTCAGCCGCCTATCCCACCAATATCTTCTACACCAATACCCTGGACTTAAAGCAGGTGAAAAGCCTTGGATTCAATGACTACTCCGATGCCTACACCATGGCCGGGTATCTGATGTCAGACGATGTACGGTTCTATCAGTCCACGCCAGATTTGACCCAGGCCCTGCTGGCTCACCGGGCCGCTTCTTCCATAGAAGAATATACGAAACTTTTCAATCAGGCCGACTTCCCCTTAAGCTCCGCGCCTGACGCCCTTTTCCCGGAATCTTTCAGTTATACCCATGAAGGAACCCTCTACTTCTCCATCCCGGTTCCTCATGCCCTGGGAGATTACGCCATTGTAACCTTTGATATTGACGGAAAATAAGAGAATAAAGAAAGGACTTTCTACCATGGATAACGTAACGATTTTCAGCCACCCTCTGATCCAGCACAAGATCTCCAAACTGCGGGACAAGAACACGGGAACCAATGAGTTCCGTTCTCTCATTGAAGAGATCGCCATGCTCATGGGATATGAAGCCCTCCGTGATCTTCCCTTGGAAGACGTGGAGGTAGAGACCCCCATCGAGACCTGCATGACTCCCATGATCGCCGGCAAGAAACTGGCAATTGTCCCCATTCTCCGAGCGGGCCTGGGTATGGTTAACGGCATTCTTGCCCTGGTGCCTTCCGCCAAAGTGGGACATATCGGCCTTTATCGGGATGAAGAGACTCACGAGCCTCATGAATACTACTGCAAGCTCCCAAGCCCTATTGATCAGCGGACCATCGTAGTCACGGATCCCATGCTGGCCACCGGCGGTTCCGGCGTAGCTGCCGTTGACTTTATCAAGGAGCATGGCGGCAGACATATCAAATTCATGTCCATCATCGCCGCCCCCGAAGGCTTAAAACGCCTCCACGAGGCTCATCCGGACATCCATATCTATGTGGGCCACTTAGACCGCTGCCTCAATGAAAACGCCTATATCTGTCCCGGGCTGGGAGACGCAGGCGATCGAATCTTCGGAACCAAATAAGTGCCGTTGCAAAGGCCGGATGCTCTCACGCCTCCGGCCTTCTTTTTACCCCTCTCTTTTTTTTGCAATCTCTCCCTCTCTCTTGTAGATAGAGTTTTTATCCACACATCCCCTGACGCTGGACAGAGGGTAAATGTTGCTGTGTCTTCCCACTACTGTTCCGGGATTGAGGACAGAGCCGCAGCCCACCTCCACATAATCGCCGACGGCAGCGCCGAATTTTTTAAGCCCTGTCTCAATGTCGCCGTCTTCCCCGTGAACCTTCACTAAAGTCTTATCGGATTTCACATTGGAGGTGAGAGATGACGCGCCCATATGAGACTTATATCCCAAGATGGAATCCCCCACATAATTGTAATGAGGCACCTGAACGCTGTCAAAGATGATCACATTCTTAAGCTCCGTAGAATTTCCCACTACAGAGCCCTCTCCTACCAGTACATTTCCCCTGATAAATGCTCCTGGCCGCACTTCCACATTCTTTCCCAGAATTACCGGCCCCTTAAGAGTCGCCGTATGGGGAATCTCCACGGTCTTGTGAACCCAGATGGTTTCCCCTTTCTGCTCGTACTCATCTTCCGGCAGATTCTTTCCCAGCTCCTTCACGATCTCACCGATATGGGGCAGCACCTCCCATGGATAGGTATATTTCTCCAGGTACTCTCCTGCCATACTCTTATGCAGGTCAAACAGTTCCTTTATGGTCATCTGATCTTTTTTCATGTCAATGAACTCCTTTCCAAACTTCTGTTTATTAACGGTTCAGGCGGGCAGAAAGACGCACCGTCTGAACCGCCGCCTATTTATAATATTTGGCCGCCGCGTCAAAATATTCTCTCAGCTCATACTGATTATGAATCCTCAGCACGTTGTAAGTCCGCCCTGCCACGAAGCGTTCCAGTTTATCCATA
>Ga0137297_11503_pt1 | contig 13330 bp, 18 predicted proteins | sample RamsorincwithD2O_FD_97191 | JGI IMG/M metagenome (GOLD analysis project Ga0137297, IMG submission 97191) | Mouse cecal microbial communities from Vienna, Austria - Mucin amended with D2O | ecosystem: Host-associated > Mammals > Digestive system > Large intestine > Cecum | place: Austria: Vienna... | reverse complement strand
ATTTCTGCCGATATAAAAGGTGAATGCCTATATGGAATTTGAGGTGATGGATTTTGGATATAGCAGTTGTAGATGATGAAAAAACGATAAGGGAGCATATATGCGCCCTGATTGAAAAACAGAAACCGGGGAGCCATATAGAAGCCTATGCCACGGGCGAGGAGCTGCTTGCGTCGGGGAAACGGTTTGACATTGTTTTCCTCGACATACAGATGGACGGCATGAACGGCATTGAGGCGGCGAGGAAACTGCGGGAACGGCAGGAGGACACCGTCCTCATATTCATCACGGGCATTAAGGAGTATGTGTTCGATGCCCTTGACCTTTATGCGTTTCACTACCTGTTAAAGCCCGTGGACGAGGGGAAATTTGCGGAAGTGCTTCAAAGGGCGGCGGGGGAGGCAAAGAAAAAGAAGGAAAAGAAATGCCTTTTCATCAGGACAAAGAACCTTACCCTTGACCAGTCTGACATCCTGTATATTGAGAGCAGGGCAAAGAAGCTGGAGATACACACCACCGGGGCGGATAAGGCCATAGAGATTTATGCGGCCATGGATGAACTGGAAGGGCAGCTTGGGGAGGACTTTTACCGCTGCCACCGGGCATACATCGTGAACATGGCGCAGATCACGGAGTATGACAATGAGAGCATAACCCTTACGAATGGCGACAAGGTATATCTGGCCAAAAAGAAATATGGCGAATTTGTAAAGGCGTATATGTGGTTTTTGCAGAACGGGGGTGTGTCCAGTGTTTAAGATGGCAGATGTGCTATATGCGGCGCTGACGGTGTTCCAGGGGTACTGCCTGCAGTATTTTTTAGGTAACTTTCTGGAAAGCAGGCTGAAAAGCAGATGGAACGGGCCGAGTGTGATCGCCTTGTATGTGCTTTTTAGAATGGCGATGATGTGGGTTTCACCGCCGGGATATGAAGATTATAAGGTGGCAGTCGGGACGCTGGCATTGTCGCTCTGTATTTTATCATTCATTGCTTTATGTTTTTATAAAGCGTTCCGCCCTGTTACGGTATTCCTTGTGGTTTCATTTCAGGCGGTTCTGGATATCAGCATATATGCGGCAGTTATATTGTTGAATGCGGTGGACGGGTGGGTGCTTGATGTCATTAACTGGTGTTCAGGGAAAGGGATGCTTGCATCGGAAAAAGCCTTCGGTATGGCAATAAAAGCGGGTATTGCCGGAACGCAGTTGCTCCAGTATGCGGCTATTGCCCTGCTGCTGTACTTTTCACTGAAAAAGATTGTGCGGGATTTCCATGAAAAGGATTATGGCATCAACAGGACGGAACTGCTTTTCATCCTTACCCCGGCAGCAGTGGGGCTGATGATCTGTATGCTGTTGCGCATCATCATGATTACAGTGGAGGACAGCGTACCCAAAATGCTGTATGACAGATACCCCGTTCTGATTGTGGTGCTTCCCGCAATCCTGCTCCTTTCACTGCTTTCCATCCTATATAGTGTGAAGCTGTTTCAGGATATGATCTGCTGGAACAGGGAAAAGAACGGCAGGATTGTCCTCGAAAAACAGATAAGCAGCCTGCAGGAGCATATGGAGGAGGTGGAGCGCATCTATTCCGGCATAAGGGGCATGAAGCATGACATGAAGAACACCATTTCCGTCATCCAGCGCCTTTCCGCAGGGGAAGGGAACGGCGAGCTGGAGGAGTACCTGTCGGAACTGAACCGTGGACTTGAAAAGCTGGAAGTCCGTTTTAAGACGGGGAACACAGTGGTGGATACCCTGCTGAACATGAAATACCATGAGGCGGTGCGGGATGTGCCAGACCTTAAAATGGATGCCGATAAGCTGATGCTCCCGCAGGGGCTTGAAATACACAGCTATGACATAGGCATTGTCCTGGGGAATGCCGTTGATAATGCGATGGAAGCCTGCAGGAAGCTGAAAGCAAAGGAGCCGGAGGCGGATGCCTTTATCCGGCTGTGTTCCCTGCAGAAAGGCAATCTGCTGATCTTGAAAGTGGAGAACAGTTTTGACGGGCGGCTGGTGCGGAGGCGGCAGGAGGAATTTCCCATGACGGATAAAGCAGACAGGGAGAACCACGGGATAGGGCTTGCGAACATCAAAAGCACGGCTGAAAAGTATCAGGGAACTATGGATTTTAAAGTAAAGGGCAGGGTGTTCATCCTGTCGGTGATGATGAAAAATGAAAGGAGAGAAGAAGATGGATTTTGGAGTGACAGGTAAATCAGGAGGGTACTATCTGGCAGAGCAGTACCGGAAGAATGCGGCAGGCAAGAGCGGGGGCATGAGTTTTGCGGAGCTTGCGGCTGCGAAGGCAGTGGAGAAAGGAACTGCGGCGGGAATGAGTTTCAAGGATATGTGGCAGGCGAGGTTTCCGGGTGCGTACTACCATGTGATGGACGGTTCAAAGATATCACAAGGAGCATGGGATAGAAATGACTTTCCGTTTGAGCGGTTCTTTTCAGATAGTGTGGGTGAATCTATCCTGAATTGGACTCCTTCTGGAGCGGAACCGTCAGCTAACAGTCCGGAAGTGCAGTCAAGGTGGAGTGCAACGGCTGGAAAGAAGGCAGTCATTGTACCTCCTGCTTTGGAACAGAAAATGCAGGACAATCCTGAACTTGCAGAGAAGGTGATGGCCACCGTTGAGAATTTTATCGCCACATATCCGGCGACTCCGGGTTGTTCCTATCTGATTGAATTGGATGAAAACGGAGAAATCTCCAAGTATCGTGTAACCAGCCCCGGAACAATTACTGTTTCGTCATCAGAATTTGTTGAAGCCCGCAAAGCAAGAGAAGCAAAGCACGCAGAATATGAGAGGCTGGCGGAGGAAAGCGCATTGAAACGCAAAATGCTGGCGCAGGAAGTGGACAGGAGGTTTTACCAGAGCAAGGCGGTTTCGGTTGCGGCATATGAAGCAGTGGGCATTTTGAAATAAAGCAGGATATGCCCGGACTTACCGTAAGGGGGCATGGGCGGCTCCGAATGACAGAGGAGCCGCCGTTGAAATATTTTATCAAGGAGGATGATATTTATGGCAATTTCAGGAGTAACGGATTACACGAACGCTTATGCGGCAGACAGGGCAAACGGGAGCAGCACCCTTAATGGGGATTCGCAGGCTTACCTGAATAGTCTGAAAGAGAAATACCCGGATGTGAACATAACGGTGGCGGATTTCAAGAATGGGAAACAGGAAGATGCCTATATGCTTGGGAGCAGGGGCTATAACAACATAGCGGTTTCTTCCAGCATTGTAGAGAAGATGGCATCAGACCCGGCAGTGGCGGCAAAGTATGAGAAAGTCTTTGCAGAAATGTCCGGCAATTCGGAGCGTATAGAGAAGTTCGCAAGGGAGAACAATGACGAGATACTCAGTGCAGGTGCCCTTATTGACAAGAATGGGAAAGTATCTTACTGGATGGTCGGCAGGAGCAGGGACACAATGGAGAACCCTGGCACGGTCTATAAAGAAAAGGTACAGAAGCAGATTGCGGAAAAACGTGCGAAGAAAAAAGAGGAGGAAGCCTTAAAGGAGAAGAAACTGGCAAAGGCGGAATCCGTGGAAAAACTGATGGAGCAGATAAAGGCGGGAACAAGCCAGCCTGCAAAAATGCAGGAAGAAGGCAAAGGCGCACAGTTGGATTTGACCATATAACGAGGGAGGTATTTATGATGCGTATAGGAAATAACAGTCAGGGAATCTGGCAGCTCTTTTCAAGGATGAACGGTGGCAAAGCAAATACGAATATGCTTTTCGGCAGTGGGGCATCGAAAGGCAACTATTGTGGCAATACCATTGATGACTTGCGTTCCGGACACTTCAAAAATTCTTATGGCGTAGAGGGCATGGGAATTACAGGAAGAACAGATTGGAAACGAATTGTCAACGTATCAGAAGAAATGAAGCAGCACGTTTATGAAGATGTTAAAAAGGGGTTTTATAAGTATGGTGGAATGTCTGGTGATAATACTGCTGAGACGGATGCATATTATGATAAGATTCATTCCTATGTGAAGTCATTAGATTTAAGTACCCGCCGTGCTGCACCGTGGACGTTGAGCCAGCTTCATTTAGAAATTTCTGGAAGGGTAACACAGGCTGTAAAGGAAAAAGACCCAACATGGACAGCCGGAAAGCCAATTTCCCATGAGATACTGGATGAGATTTTTGCAGGTGATGCTATCTATCAGGACAGTGTAAATGCCTTGTACTCTAAAGGCAGCAAAGGGCTGGACATACAGATATAATCCTTACACCCTATTCCGCAGAGGCGCATAAACCTTTGCCTCTGCGGACTGCAAGGGGGCAGGGAAGGCTCTGAACGAGAGAGCGGCGAAGGGAGGTGTTTGCCATGAAGTTTGACAGGGGAAGTTAGGATATAGGAAACAATGGACTGCTCGGACTTACATCAAGAGAGCAGAGATGGCTCTGAATGACAGATGAGCCGCAATACTAAAAATAATGGAGGAGATTTAGAGATGAATGTTAATGGAATAGGAACAGCAGGGTATCCGGCATGGCAGGGAGCAAGAAAAGCAGAAAGCAGTACGAAGGGTGACTTCGGGGCGAATGTGAAAGCAACAGGAAATGTGGTACATATTGACCCGGACGCATTATTTTCTATCCATCATGTAAAGACAGGGGAGAGCGCAAATGTATACAGAGCGGATGATTATTCAGAGGATAATCCGGTTTATCTTGTGAAGGGCGCTGACAAAACGGAAAAGAGTATGAGCAGATAGTGGATGTGAGCAAGGTAAATCCGAGTAGCTGTTCTTATACGGAGATGCTTGCGTTAAACGCTCATACCGGGAATAAATCAGACAGTAATTTCATGACTATGTCAATATTGAAGGATAAGATGAGTGGTACTTTCTACCACGAAAAAGCAGACTATATGGCAATGGCGCACGAGCTTATGAACGATATGAAAACACTTGGGAATTGGGACGGGTATCTGCGGTATGGAAAATGGATCAATGATATCCTTACTTTCTGTAAAAGCAAAGGTAGTGTAAAATAGTTTGTGTCTTTGGAAAAAAATATCTCCTTTTTGGTAAGAATTCAGATATGACAATTCTTATCGAAAAGGAGTATTTTTATGGCAGTAGCTAAGGAGCAAATTCGACAGATTATCTCAGAAAACAACATTTCCAGCGTCGCGGATGTTTATTCCCTTCTCAAAGAAAGTTTTAAGGACATCCTTCAGGAGCTTATGGAGGCGGAGCTGGATGCCTCCCTCGGTTATCAGAAAAATCAGAAAGGGGATCTGCTGACTAGCAATAAACGGAACGGACATTCTCCAAAGACCCTCAAAAGTCAGTTCGGGGAATTTCAGGTGGATGTTCCCAGGGACCGCAACGGCGAGTTTGAGCCAAAGCTGATTCCCAAATATCAGCGGGATATTTCCGGTATTGAAGAAAAAGTCATCTCTCTGTACGCGAGGGGAATGAGCACACGGGATATCCATGACCAGCCGCGGGACTTCTATGGAATCGAATTGTCCGCGGAGATGGTCAGCAAAATTACGGATAAGATTCTGCCACAGGTTAAGGAATGGCAGTCCTGGCTCCTGCCTATCCCTTTGTGTTTATGGACTGTATCCATTATAAGGTAAGGGAAGAGGGACGGATTCTCACCAAGGCGGCTTATGTTGTACTGGGGGTTACGACGGAAGGCTATAAAGAGATTCTCAGCGTCACAGTTGGAGCCAATGAGTCCAGCAAGTTCTGGCTGGGGATGTTAAATGACCTGAAAAACCGCGGATTAAAGGATGTTTTGTTTTTCTGTGTCGATGGGCTGGCTGGATTTAAGGAAGCCATCGGCGCTGTTTACCCCCAGGCTCAGATCCAGAGACGCGTGATCCATATGCCGCGCAACTCCTTCAAGTATGTCAACTACAGCGACTTAAAGAAGTTTTCCAATGATTTCAAAGCGGTTTATAACGCGCCAAATGAAACGGCGGCATATTCCGAACTGGAAGGGCTGAAAGAGAAATGGGGAAAGAAATATCCTTACGCGATCAGTAACTGGGAAAACAATTGGGAAGATGTGAGTTCTTTCTTTCAGTTTTCAGAGGAGATCAGAAAGATTATGTACACCACAAATATTATTGAAGGGTTAAACCGTCAGTACCGAAAAGCAACGAAAACCAAGAGTGTGTTTCCCAGTGACCAGTCCCTAGAGAAGATGCTGTATCTGGCCAGTGAGAATATCACCAAAAAATGGACCCAAAGATACCGTGGCTGGGATCAGGTGCTGAACCAGTTGATCGTCCTGTATGGGGAAAGGCTGACCCAGTATTTATAAAAAGAAAAAGCTAGGGCGGCTCCAAGTGAAAGGACAGCCGCCCCAGCCTTATTCCATCGGCATTCAGAGTATTGCCAGAAAACCCCAGCCTTATTCCTGAGGCCGGGTGTGGGCAGAGCCCACAAAAAGCAGTCTTTGATATGCCTTTCTTTTGATGCAAAAAATTTTGGACAGGGTGTATAAACAAACCAGTGGTGGTTATACTATAAATAGAAAGAACAATCGACAACAAGAAATTCAAGGAATCGACACCCCAAATTTACATATCGAATTCTTATCAGGGAACTTAAATTTCCATAGACACAAAATTTCTTACATCCTCCGTGAAACGGCAGCTTCATTTTTTCTGTTTTTATATGTTAGAAACGTCTTGGCGGCTTGAAGTGTTTTCGTCCTTTCTTCCAGCGGCGTTTTACAATTGTTGCCCTTGATGCGTTCAGCTTTATACGGACATCCGCCGCGGTCCTCACATTTGTAAATCGTCTTCTCACTTATATAACCTGTTTTGCTTTTGGAATGTCTCACATGGTCTGGCACCAGCCTTTTCGCATATCGGCAGATATAGGCATCCGATTCCGCGTCATACTCCATATTTTCCATTCTTCCTATGTCATTCCTGTACCTGCGTGTTTTTGAAATCTCATAGTTGGCAGGCTTTATATAGGAAAGCTGCCCGTTTTCTTCAAGAAACACATAGTTTTCTTCACTTTCATATCCGGCATCCGTAGTTATGTTTTTATATTCGAATTTCAAATGTTCTTAGGATTATATGTATTACTTGTCCAGCGGTTTCAGTAACGATGATGATTATATCTATTTTTCAGGCTACCGGGCAAAAAACGAGACCGATGGTTCTGTCATTGTTGCGTAAGGGTGGGTTGGATGTTCCGTTTATGTTCCTTATGAATGCAGTGGCTGGCGCAGACGGTATACCGTGGGCAACGCCGATTGCGGACAGTCTTGCGATGGGGATGGCATTTATTTTGTTTATTCCATATAGGAGACAGTTAGAGGAAACTATGGAGAATTTTTCGGAGAAAGAATGATTATGGAATCATATTATGATGGCGGAGAAGAACGGGAATTTCGGGCACAATGCGAGCGGAGAAAGCGTATGTATTTACCATTTAGAATATAACTGGGGATGAGTGGAAGGAGGGAGTGGCAGTGACCGCCGCGGATTAGAGATTATCAGGTTTTACGTTTCCCCTGCGTGGGATTTCCGCAGGTCTTTGAGTTTTCCGGCAAAGTAAGTTTACATTTCATTGATAATCACTCCAATCAGACATACTCCCCCTTACAAACCTCTTAGCGACAGGATATTTTGCGTCTGTCTTTCTGTCAAGTCTGGGCTGAAAGCTCATTCATTTCAGACTGAAAGGCAAGGGGCATAAATACAATGGCTGGGGAGGTTGCAAGGGGCGGTTTACGGTAAAACAGATATTCCAATTCTACCACGAATTTTATATTTATGTGTAAGAATTATGTGGAATAACAAAAATAATCATTTCCACAATTATGGAAATTGAATGCTTTTGTGGCGAATTTCCATATTTCAGGAAATACAGAAGGAAAGGGGATTTTTATGTGATAATGCTTATACAGACGAACATTGAAAACTGAATGACCGTCCGAAAGGATACTGCAAGCGAAAAAGTGGGCGATGACCGATAAAAGAGCCTGCCAAGCTGCATGGAAACGCCATACGTCACAAAAGGCGAACTGGCAGGAACAAATAAGGGGAAAACGGCAATTAAAGAGGGAAAAGGAGGAAATATGAACCTTGCGAGGTATGAGCAGGAAGTAGTGATTAATCTTAATGCGGATGAGGAGATGGCAACGGTTTACAGTGACAATCCCGCAAGGATTAGAAAAATGGATGCGCTGGTAAAAGAGTTCCCTGATGTTTTCCGTATTAAGCGATGGACGGAAGTCAGCAAGACCTATGAGATGCCTAAGAAGTATATACGCATAGGCAGACCAAGGGAATATTAGATGTGAGAACTTTATCTTGACATTTGAGACTGTCTGGTGTAGTCTGTAATAAAGACCACTACGAGTAGTCTGTGAAAGGAGAAGGAAACACATGGCGGAAATACAACTGGGTGTTATTGAGGCACGATATGCAGATATGATTTGGTCGCATGAGCCGGTTACTTCGTCTGAACTGGTAAAGATGACAGCGGTAGAATTTAACTGGAAGAGAACAACGGCACATAATGTATTGCGGAGGTTAATAGACAAAGGATTGTTCCGTAATGAAAACGGAGTGGTAACTGCTGTGATTTCCAGAGATGAATTTTATTCCATGCAGAGCAGACAATATGTGGAAGATACTTTTGCTGGCTCTCTTCCGGCATTTATTGCGGCATTTATGCAGGGTTCCAAGATTACTGCGGATGAAGCGGAAGCTATCCGCAGGATGATTGACAAGGCAGAGGAGTAAAGGGTATGGGCGATATTTTCCTGAAATTATTAAATATGAGCATTACTGCCGGATGGTTAATATTGGCGGTTTTATGTATCAGGGTGTTATTTTGAAAAATTCCCAAATGGGTGAATTGTTTGTTATGGGGAGTAGTAGCAATCAGGCTGATTTGTCCGTTTTCCATTGAAAGTCCGTTCAGTATACTGCCAAGTACAGAACCTATAAAATCCAGTACAGTTGTGGAAGGGGAGGTACAAAATTATATACCGTCCATAGACAGCCGCCTGACGATTGTAAAAAATACAATAAACCCAATGCTGACAGAAACTTTTGCGTATAATGAATCAGATAGCGTGGCTCCCCTGCAGGCAGTTACATATGCTGCCGGTCTTATCTGGTGCTGTGGTATGGTTCTATTAATAATTTGTGCCTTGGGCAGTGCTGTAAAGCTGCATAAACTTGTAAGAGAAGCGGTATGCGTCAGGGATAATATTTACATTTGTGATGCCGTAAAATCGCCGTTTATTATGGGGATTTTCAGACCAAGGGTTTATCTTTCTTCTGCACTGTGTGAGAGAGAGATGGACTATATCCTTGCACATGAATCCGCGCATCTTAAAAGGAAAGACCATTGGTGGAAAGCGCTGGGTTATTTATTGTTGTGTATCCATTGGTTTAATCCTCTCTGCTGGATGGCATATTCCCTGCTCTGCAAGGACATTGAACTGGCATGTGACGAAAAAGCAGCCAAAAATATGACATTCCATGAGAAAAAAGAGTATTCTAAAGTGTTGTTATCCTGTGCGGGACAGAGGAGTATGATTATGGTGTGTCCATTGGCTTTTGGGGAAGTGGGGGTAAAGGAAAGAGTGAAATCCGTGTTAAATTATAAAAAACCCACATTATGGATTATGATAGCAACGGCAGCAGTATTAGTGATATTGACAGTATGCTTTTTGACGAATCCCACAAAAGAATATCAGATCAGAATTACAATCCCTGCAGGAAGTACAGAACCCGTTTGCTATTCGGACGAAGAAATCAGTCCCAAAGGTAATACGCTTACCTTTTATGCCGGTGAAGGACTAGGGGATACGGAAATTAAATTGCTGCCGATAGAGGTCAGGGAAGAAAACGCTTACGATGAAACCACCTATATCACACCGGGAATGCCTGTGACAATGGATGTGGAAAAAGGCGCATGGTTTAAAATAGGTGTGAACATACAGAATCCAACAGATGAAACTAAGGAGGTATCTATATCTGTAAGGAATGTGGAAGTGCGGATCGCTTCCTCAGATGAAGCTAAGGATAGCGGTCTGCTTTCGGAGCAGATGCCAAGTGGGGAAGATGCGCTAATCTTTCGTGCCTTTATTGCGGCAGGGGAAATGCCAGTAGAACATGATGCGATACAGAATATCCTGCTTTATGAACGGCCGGAATCCGACAAGGTATGTATAAAAGTACAGCCTTCCATGATAATGGAGTACGCTTATTATTATTATATTCCTACAGATAAAGACCAGGAATGGCTGTCAGCACAAGTAGAGGCGTTGGATTTGGAAGGACAGCCGTTTGGCAGACGTTGGGAAGGTCATAAAGAAAAAGGCTGGCAGATAATCTATAACGATATGGAAATCCGAGTGTTTGAAGAAGGGTATTTATACTATACTTATGATGACGATAAGGGAATGATGGAGTGCTTCATAGAAGCGCCTAAGTTATGTGATTATATACAGATTATGTTGACAGAAAAGATAGGTTATCAAAATTATGATGTTTCTGATATAAAAGATATTGTATCCGCTAAGTTGGATGTTAAGTCTGCTTTTACCGGCGGGCAATTTTATAGTCAGACCATTACAGATGCAGAGACATTGCAAAAGTTTGAAGAGTGGTTTAGTAACGCGGAATATATATATGGCGGGACAGAGTGTGGAACACAATGTGCCTGTTTGGAATTGACATTGGCAAACGGGGATGTAGTGAAGCTGTCTATGGCTACAGACAGTTGTCCGAATTTCCATATAAATGGAGTTGCCTATGATTATCGTCCGGTGTCAGATTGGAATAATAGCGAGTTTTACAAATGTTTCAATGAAATACCGTGGGAATATGAGTAGGTTATGATATGGGATAATCTGTAGTTCTAAAGATAAAAACCGCAAATAAGAGTTATGAACAACCGAATGATTGAGCATTTGGGAGAAATCTTAAATGCTTTTTTCATGTAAAAATGTCACAATTTCTTGCATAGCACAGTGAGCAAAACTATATCTGTCCATCAGGGCAGATACAGAAGCCGAAGCCCTTTGTGCAAGGGTACAGGGAGCGCGACTTCCCTGTGCGGGTCAAGGGCGGCAGCCATTGCCCAGTAGAAGTGATGCCTGCGTCACTTCATACTGGGTATTGCCTGACGTTGAAATCGGCAGCAAAGCTGCCTTCTCCCAAGCTGAGCTATGGGAGAAAATGAAAGGAAATGATTATTCATTTGAAAAGATTGAACAGCTTTATTATTTCGAGCATTACGCAGACCACATACAGGCACAGAACGAACGGAATGAAAAAACAAGACACACAGAACGTAACAGGACGGTGAATGATTTACTGATAAATAACAAGACCTGTCCAGAGGAAAGCGTTTATCAGATTGGCATAATTGATGAGTCTGTATCAGGAGAAGTGTTAGCCAGGATTGCTACAGAATTTTTTGCGGAGATGGAAGAAAAATTTGGTTCTCATGTACACATATTAGACTGGGCATTACATCTTGACGAGGGCACTTCGCATATCCATGAAAGGCACGTATTTGACTGTGAAAAAACCAAGCCAAAAAAGAGGAACAGTTTTTTAAATGGCAGAATTACGCGGCGTTAATCGCTGCGTACACACAGCGTCAGGGCAATTATAAACCTACAAGGATGAAACATACCTTTGCAGGCTTTATGGTTGTTCTGTTATTATTTGCAAAAAAGGAGGATTTTTTAACCAGCGGGAGATTGTGGTACTAGAAGGCTCAAAGGACGGCATTTTATACGTGAATATCCTGCTCAAACTGTATCTGAAATCATTGCGGCATAACGGGAAACTGCTCTTAAACGAACAGACACCGCTTTCGGCGGAGATGATAGCACTGCTTACAAGACATGAGGTAGGCACTGTCGAGAGAGCAATGCGGGCATTTATGCAGCCTGGGCTTGTGGTAGTGCGGGAAAATGACATTTACTATATGCCTGAAATTGAGCAGAAAACAGGAAGTGGGTATTCCTATAACGGTAATTTCAAAGAGGGGGAGAGTTTATGATTAAGGCTGTTGTTGATGAAGTGCTGAAAGAAATGGAAAATGCCACGAATGAGGGAATAAAAGAGGCTGATGATTACATGGACACTGAAACAGGGCTTTTGATGTGCGGGCAATGCCATACCAGAAAGCAGAAAAAGCTGTAAATCCGCAGGACTTGGAACACGCGAGGATTTATGACCGCATCATGGAGCGTTGTATGCCCGTATTCTTCGGCGGTAAGAATTACCGTTCTGAACTGGGGCAGGGCAACAGGGATACGGCAAAAAAGATACTAACAGGAGCAAAAATATAGTGTGATGTTCAGCATTGGGGAAAGGGTATCTTCAATGCTGTTTTATGCAGATTTATCTTTCTGTACAGAGAGATAAAACGGATTGTGATATTATTGGCGGGAAATGACCGCAGAAAGGGTAAGGGTGATTTTATGGTTGAAAATAGAGAGGAAAAAAGCAATAAAAAAGCAATAAAAAAGAAACAAGTGGGAAAGGCAGGAAAGAGCCGGTGAAAATCGTTGTAAAGCCTGTTTATGTCGGGAAACAGGAAATGACAGAGGTATTCGGCAGTGTTGCGCTTGATAACATTAGACGGAAAATGCAGGGGAGCTAAAAACAGAAATTTCCACGAATATTACAGAAAATATAGAAAAACAGCGGAAATTCAACAAAAATCAACTGTGTAATCACAAAAGACCTTTCCAGACTGGGGAGGAATTACCTTGAAACAGAAGTTTTCATTGAGGTATATTTCCCTGAACATAATGTACGCTACATTGAGGTAAATGACGTGGTGGACACCGATGAGCAGTAGTCAGCGGATTTTACACCTTTCCGCAACATCATCAAATAGTCGCGGATCATGGGAAAGGGGAGGCACAGGGCAATTCAATGGACTTGGGTATTTTTGATGTTGGAAAGCCCGTCTTAGAGACTATCGGATGCAACAGGACAGGGTGTGTGTCTACTGTGGTTTCGGCTGTCACCGGGAGAAATCACCGAACCGGTGGGAGTTTGCCGAGAAGCTCTCAAACCCTGCAATCATAGATTGTATGATGCGAGGAGGGGCGTTTGATGGAAAAGGCATCTGGAAGCCGGATGACCGGGGGCTTGGCTTCTGGTTTGTGGCAGAATGGATCAACGTGCATGGGAAGCCGCATATTGTCGTGCTGCGCCGGGAGGAATATCTTGGGCGGTATGTGACGGGAGATGCGGAGAAATATCTTGCGGCATAAAAATAAAAGTATGGGAAGGAGAACCAAAATGGGAAAAAGAAAGCGGATCAG
>Ga0137297_11499_pt1 | contig 13356 bp, 8 predicted proteins | sample RamsorincwithD2O_FD_97191 | JGI IMG/M metagenome (GOLD analysis project Ga0137297, IMG submission 97191) | Mouse cecal microbial communities from Vienna, Austria - Mucin amended with D2O | ecosystem: Host-associated > Mammals > Digestive system > Large intestine > Cecum | place: Austria: Vienna... | reverse complement strand
GATGGCCACGCCATTGATGATATAAGGCATAAACACCATGGTCTTATAAAACTTTGCCCCTTTAAGCTTAGACACCAGCAGCACGGCAAATGCCAGCTCAATGGGAATCATGCATAAATGCACCACGAAATACACGGCATTGTTCATCAGGGACTGCCACAAATCCTTATTCTGGAACATGGAAATGTAATTGCCAAATCCGATAAACTGGCTGCTTTCCGAATAGCCGTCCCAGTTGGTGAAGCTCATGCGCACCAGGTCGATGGCCGGAAATACCACAAACCCGATAAGCAGCAGGGTAGGGACGATTAAGGAAAGCATGATAAACTGCCTTCTTTTCTTTGCCAGAGAACTCATAACGGCTCCTTTCTCTGCGATAAACGCCTGCGTCTGATTCAGAATTGCCGCACCGGGAATCCTTCCGATCCCTGGTGCGGCGATCTACTAAGTTCAATATTAAGATACCAGGGCCAAAAGACTTTTTGATCCCAACATCATATTAAGGTAAAGCAGGAAAGATTACTGGATGCCCAGCTTTTCCCTGGCTGCCTTCCACTTTCCGTTCAGTTCTTCCAGCCTTGCGTCCAGATCGAACCCGTCCGTAAACATCTCGGCTCCTAATTTCTTATAGTCAAATGCCGTCTCATTCTGAATCGCCTGGAAATCATCTCCGCCGCCATCATACATTACCAGCTCCATATTTGGCTGTGCCTGGTCAGACTCTGCCAGTATAGGATCCTTTTCCTTGGGGAAATTGGTCATGGAAGAAGCGCTGGTTACATAGTTAATGTAGCCGGGATACCATTCTTCGCTGTAGAACCATTCCACAAACGCCTTTGCCAGCTCCGGGTTTTTGCTGTGGGTGGTTATGCCCATAAAGGAATCGCCCTGCACAATCACCCGGAAGGGATCGCTTTCGCTGTCCCTGGCGGGAAGGTAGAAGGTTCCCAGCTGATCCACGCTGTCCGCGCCGCTTTGGATGTTCTGCAGCCCCCAGTCCCCCAGGGCAATCATAGCCGCTTCCTTCTGGGCAAAAAGGGTCGTTACCTGGTCATTGCCAAGGCCTAAGGGATCCTTTCCGAATACGCCGGAGGTAAAGAGGCTGTTGGCCTTCTTATACGCTTTATAAATGTCTGTCCCTTCCGCAAAAGGCTCGTCCGCCTTCGCCATATCATTCCAGTTCTGCCCATTGCCGCCTTCCAGGGCAGGCATAAACTCCATAAAGGGGTAATCCGGCCACTCATCCTTTGCCCCTAAGGCAATGGCCATAAAATCAGGATTTTCCTGGCCGTAGAATTCCTGCAGCTTCGTGGCCGCATCCTGAAGCTCCTGCCAGGTATCCGGCACTTCCACCCCGGCATCCGCAAACATATCCTTCCAGTAGTACACATACTCATAGCCTGCGGTCATGGGCACGCCTAAAACCTTACCGTCCAGTGCATAGCCTGATGCCAGCTCATTATTTTTCGCCGCCTCCAAGTCGGATAAATCCAGCAGGTAATCCTTAAACCGGGATAAGGTAAAAGGCTTGTTAAACATAACATCCGGAAGCTGGTTTGCCGAAGCGCGCATCTTCATGGCGTTCCAGTACTCCGAATCGTCTTTAATCTTCTCTACTTCAATATTGGCATCCGGGTATTTTTCCTGGAACTTCCCAACCATATCGTTTTCATCGATATAATCCATCAGGTTATTGTCCCAAATGGCAAAAACCAGATCGCCGCTTAACTCGGCGCCATCCCCGCCGGAAGCCTCGCTCTGCCCTCCGTCGCTTTTCGTCTCTCCAGCCGGCGCTGCCGCTGTGGTCTGCTCTCCCGCTCCTGCTGTCGGCGCCGGAGCCTTCTCCCCGCATCCTGCAAGCGTCCCGGCTGCCATAACCGTTCCCAAAGTAAGAGCCAAAATTCTTTTCTTCATAAAAATCCCCCGTCCTTTCGTAATCATTAAGCCTCGCCTTACCTTCCGGCAGGCTTTCCTTTTGATGGCTTAATCATAACAAAACGGCGGGGAAACTTCCATGAAATACCGTTAGATTTCTTGATGTTTGGTTAGGGACTTGCGGTAATCCCCAGGGCTGACGCCGAAGGAACGCTTAAACATCCGGTTAAAATGCTCCACATTGTGATAGCCCACCCGTTCACTCACCTCATACATCCTAAAATCCGTGGAAGCCATTAAGGCCTTGGCCTGCTGCATCCGGATATCCGTCAGGCAGGAGGAAAAGGTCATCCCGGACTCCTTGGTAAACCGGGAACTGAAGTATTTTTCATTCAGGCCCACAAAATCCGCCACGCTCTTTAAGGTCAGCTCCGGGTTGGCATAGTTGTCTGCCATAAACTGCCTGGCCTTTACGATTGCATCCGCCGCCTGGCCGCCTGCGCTGCGATTTTTCGTATAATCCATCACCCAGCGGAAGTAATTATTCAGCCAAAGCTCCAGCTCCCGGTAGGATTTCAGCCTGCCAAGCTTTTCCCGGTAGGAAAATTCTTCTGCAAAGAGGGCAGAAAAATCATCCTCATACTGGCGGAAGCGCTCCGCCAAAAGGGCGATAAAGCCCAGGCTGTACAGGAAAGCCGCCTGGAACTCCATCCTGGAAAGCTTGGTAAAAAAAAGCTTCCTTTCCTGCTGAAAAAATACCGGATCGGCCTGATAAAGGGCGGAGGCTAGGCCGTTCTCCTCACGCCTGCAGGCAAGGAAAGCCTCAAGCTCCTTTTCCTGCTCCCATTCCGTGCACACTGCGCCGCGCCCGTACAGCACGGACAGCTTTACCATATCGCTGTTTTTCTGGAGAGCCGCATACATCCCTTCCCCCTCGCAGGGTTCGCTTACCGCCGCCGAAAGGGTAAGGTTCATGTAATCCCGCCAGACTGACTGAAGCTGGCGGACAATGGAACAGATGGTATGGTGGTACTGATGTTTATCCCCTACCTGGTAAGCCAAAAGATAATGAAGGGGATCGATGGCTTCTAATCGCCCCCTGGCCGCTACCCGGGGAAGCTGCCGGGCCAGCTCCACCACGGGCTTTTCCAGCTGTTCCGCCAAATTCTCCCCAAACCGCGCCGTCTGCCGTTTCCAGTCGTCCACCTCGAACAGCAAAATGCCGTAAAGTCCGGAAAGCTCTTCTAAGCAAAACAGATGGCTTCCCCCTGCCGCCGCCTTCTTTTCCCCGGCTGTTTCCAGAAAAATCTGCCCGTTCAGCTTTTCCAAAAGCTTTGCCAGGGAACCAGCGGTTAAGTCCGACTTTAGCAGATAGTCAAAGGCTCCCAGCCGGAAAGCCTGGCGCACCAGGGCAAATTCATTGTACCCGGACAGGGCCACCGTAACCGGAAGCTTTCCCGCAGCCTGCAGCTGCTCCATCAGGGAAATCCCATCCAGATCCGGCATCTTCATATCCACGATCAACAGATCCGCCCTGTGGCTTTTAAAATACTCCAAAGCCGCCTTCCCCCCGCTGAAATCCGCCCCCACGGCAAAACCGAAATCCTCCCATTTCACCAGGGAGCGCAAGGTAACGCGGACGATCATATCGTCATCAACGATTATCACCCGATTCATGGCCTTCCTCCTGCTTCTTTTCAGCCGGGATTAAAATCCGTGTTTTCGTGTAAACCCCCGGCTCGCTTTCCATCTCCATCTGAAACGCTTCCTTAAAATGAAGGGACAGGCGGCTAAACACGTTTTCTATGCCAATGCTGTAATTGTCATCCGGCCTGCGCACTTTCCCTTTTAAAATCTGGGCAATCTTTTCCGGCCCCATCCCTGCCCCGTTGTCCTCCACCTCCAGGCATAGCCTCTCTTCTTCCAGGCAAAATCTCTCTTCCTCCATGGACACCCGAATAATTAGCTGCCCAATGCCTTCTCCCATGTCGGCAAAGCCATGGACAATGGAATTTTCCACCACCGGCTGGAGCACCAGGCGGGGCATCATCCGATCAAGGCAGGCCGGATCCACCTGATAAGACACCTCAAACCCATCAGAATACCGGATTTTCATCAGGTATAAGTAGCTGTCCAAAACCTCCAATTCCTCCCTGACCGTATAAAAGCTGCTGTTGCTGCGGAAGGAGCAGGTAAGAATCTGGATCAGCGCCTCCGCCATCCGCCGGATGCCGTCGAATTTGGATACCTGAGCCATGAAGCGGATGGAGGTCAATGAATTCACCAAAAAATGGGGGTTGATCTGGGACTGCAGGGCCCGCACCTGTGCCTCCAGCTTTTTCTCCTGAGCCTTTTCCCTCTCCTCCACCGAGGTTTTCAGCTGCCGCACCGTCCGGTTAAAGGAATGGATCATCTGGCGGATCTCCGCCTGCCCTGCCGGCTCAATATGGGTTTCCAAATTTCCTTCCTCCACCTGGCGCAGCCCCTCCACCATGGTATGGACAGGCCGGATAATGCTCTGCAAAAAGAACCGGGAGAAGGAAGCATACAAAAGGAACAGGCCGCCGATCACCGCAAGCATCAGGCTGGCTACCCGGTTAAAGCCTGCCGTCAGGGAATGGGTTTTCACGCAGGAGGCAAGCTTCCAGCCCATTTCCGGGATGTCTGAGATCACCAAGGTATAGTTTCCGCCGCCTCTTAGCCCATTCCCAGGCAGCCGCCTTTGATACACCCCGGCGGCAGGCTCAGGGCTGTATTTCACGCTTCCGGCCTGTGCTTCTTCTAAAATGGCAGCAGATACCTTGCCGCCCATCCTTCCTCCTTTTTCCTTCCCGGAAACCATCAGGGACAGAAAATCCTGTGCCGTATCCCCGCTTCCTCCGCGAAAAACCAGGTTTCCCTCTTCATCCAAAAGCACCGTATCCCCCAGGCCCTCCCTGTAGGCCTTATCAGCCAGCAGGCTTCCTATGCGCGTGCGGAAAAACAGCACGATCATATCGATCTTTTCCGAACGGTCAACCCCAATATCCGGGGAAAGGGCTACCGCAATCACCAATTCCCTGCTCCTTCCCCCCGTAAGGGTTACTTTCTTATGGGAAGTGTCGTAGCAGCCTACCGTTACCGTATTAGGCATTTCCTGGGCTTTTTCGTACCAGCGGGAGGCCATCACCTCTTCCCGGGGGATGGCCAGCTCCTGCTTAATATACGTATATCTGCCGTCATTCATATAAACCATGCCGGAGATCACCGTCTGCTTAGGAGCCATGGCTACCTGGAACAGCTGATCTAACTGGCTTGCATACTTATTGCGCACCTTCGGGTCTGCGGTATCCGTCATGGACGCCGTCTCCACCAATTCATTATTATTCACGTAAACCATATGGGAAAGCTGCAAAGACGCATCCTGCACGCTTTCCGTCAGGCTGGAAATCACCGTATTCTGCCTGCTTTTAATGGCCGATATGGCGGAATTCTGCATCATCAGCCGGATAACGCTTAAAGAAAGGACAAAGACCAAAAGGATAGGAACCACCACCATGGCGGCAAAGCTAAAGTAGTACACTTTTCTTAAGGAATAGTATTTTTTCGCCTTATCCATACTCAGCCATCCTCCAGCAGCTTAAGGATCTCTTCCTTCCCAAGGCTTGCAAAATCCAAGGTTCCCCTGGCGATAATCTGATCGGCCAGATGCTTCTTTAACCCCTGGAGATGAAGGATATTTTCCTCGATTGTCCCTTTCATGATCAGCTTAAACACTGTCACCTGCTTCTCCTGGCCGATCCGGTGCGCCCTGTCCGTAGCCTGATCCTGTGCCGCCACGTTCCACCAGGGATCGTAGTGGATTACCATATCCGCCGCCGTTAAGTTAAGACCCGTTCCCCCGGCCTTTAAGGAAATCAGGAACACCGGCACGCCGCCGTTTTCAAAGGCCTGAACCATCTGCATCCTGCCCTCCTTGGGCGTGCTTCCGGTCAGCGTATAATAGGGAATCTCCTCTGCCGAAAGCCGTTTGCCAATGATCGCCAGCATGGAGGTAAACTGGGAAAACAGCAGGATCTTATGCCCGCCCTGAATCCCGTTGCGCACCAAATCAATGCAGGTTTCCAGCTTGGCCGAACCGCCCTTGTAGTTTTCATAGCAAAGCCCTGGGTCGCAGCAAAGCTGCCTTAGGCGGGTAAGACCGGCCAAAATCTGCAGCTTGTCTGCCGGATGCTCCCCATCCTCAAGCTCTGCCTTAAGCTTTGCCGCATTGGCCATATAAAGCTCCTTCTGCTTTTCCTTAAATTTGGAATAAACTTCCATCTCCATTTTTTCCGGCAGCTCCCTAAGCACATCCGCTTTTAAGCGGCGCAGGACAAATGGGCCTGTAAGCCTGCCTAAGGTGGCAAGGGCTTCCCTGTCCCCGTCCTTTGCGATGGGCGTCTCATAAGAGCGTTTAAACTTTGCGTAAGAAAACAAAAACCCCGGCATCAGGAAGTCGAAAATGCTCCAAAGCTCGCTTAACCGGTTCTCCACCGGCGTCCCCGTCAGGGCAAACCTGGTTTGGGCACGGATGGCCTTCACCGCCCTGGCGCTTTGGGTGGAAGCGTTCTTGATAAACTGTGCCTCATCGATCACCTGGAAACGGAAGGACATTTTCTGGTAATGCTCCATATCCCGCTTTAGCAGCTCATAGGAGGTAATCAGCACCTGGCAGGGCATCTCCGTCTTATCCAGCGCTTCAAAGGCTTCCCTTCTCTGGGCGGCGCTGCCCGCTATGGTGCGGATGCGGATGCCCGGGGCAAACTTTTTAAATTCGTTCTCCCAGTTGTACACCAGGGACGCCGGACATACGATCAGGGAAGGCTTGCTTTTCTCGCCGCCTTCTTTGCCTTCCCGGTACTCGTCCGCAAACAGTGCAATCACCTGCACCGTTTTTCCCAGCCCCATATCGTCCGCCAGGATCCCGCCAAATCCCCAGCCATCCAGCGTCCTAAGCCACCGGTAGCCGATTTTCTGGTATCCCCGAAGCACGTCCTGCAAAACCGGGGGGACGGCATAATCGCTGTCCTCCACGGCCTTCATTCCCCGCACCATGGCCTTAAACAGCTGATCCCGGTAAAAGGCAATCCCCGGCCCCTCTTTTAACAGGCTGTCCAAGTACAAGGCGCGGTAAGCGGGTAGGCGCACCCCTTTATCCAAAAGCTCCTCCCCGGACAAGGAAAGACCTGTCCCAAGGCGGAGCACCGCCAAAAGCCCGTCATCCTCCAGCTTTAAAAATTCCCCGGATTTTAACCGGCAAAATTTCCGCTTTTGCTGGTAAGCTTCCAAAACCTTGGCAAAATCGCTTCCCTTCAGCCCTTCCATGTCCACCTGGATATCCAGCCAGCCGCCATCCATGGATACCTTGGCCGTCACCTTGGCCTGGGGGCGGATTTTAAACCGGTTAAGGCTTTCTGACACCGTAACCTGACCCAGCCTGGAAAACTCCTTTATCCCCTGGTCAAACAGCTTAAACATCAGTTCCTCATCGTCCCGGATCACAAACTTTTTCTGGCTGCCTTCCTGGATATAGAAATATTTGGCAATTAACTGATTGACCCGGAATTCCCCCGGCACATCACGGCACACCGTTTTCGGCAAAGTTTCATCTTCCGCCGGGTGGAAGGAAAAATCCCCATAGGAAAGAACCGGCTCCAACTCCACCTCCCCCGGCCCTTTGGAATCAAACCGGAAACAAGCCTTTAAAGGCTCCGGGCGGTAGCTAAGCCAGTCAATCTCATCCCCTTCAATAATGCAGAATTCTTCGATTTTCTTTAGCACCCGCTGGTAAAACAGCGGGATGTCCTTTTCATTAACCGTTACCTGGAAATCCCTGCTGCGGTTCATCTGATCCATAAACACGCCTAATGTGCGGCTGCACCGCTCATCGCAGAGATAAAGCCTTTCCTCGTCCGCCACATACAGCCTCCGCTCCCCAAAAAAGGCAATGTAATTCTCCTTTAAGGCCACAAAAAGGCCGGTTTCATTCCGGCGGCAGACGGATATGCGAAATCGTGGATTTTGGCGGCACACATAAAGCATCCCTTTCACCCTGCCGCCCGCTTCCGTTTCCAGAACCGTCCCCTCCGCAATGGCAAAAAAGCGATCCCGGTTCTCCCGGTTTAAGCTAAGCTCCTTTAGGGGAGGCTGGGTTTCAAAGGAAGAACGGCAAAACTGGGCGAAATACTCCCGGTATGTATTGGCAAGCTCTGCGGCAAACTCCACCAAAGGGCGGCACTCCGGCTTAAACACATCTAAACTGTGGTGAAAAGCAAAATCCTTTCCGTACTCCACAAACGTGCCCCCAGCCACTGCCTGGGCAAATGCCGCCAGATCTTTCACCGGGAGCTGGCGTTTCCTAGCCAGCTTAAAGCTTACCCTTACCTCCCGGCCGCCGGAGGATAAAATAAGCTTGGGGATAAAGGCCACCTGAGCCTCCTGCCCCTCCAGTTTAATCTGCTCCACCTCCCGGTTCGTATACTCCCGGATCATGGCCCGGACCTCCGGGGAGGTATAGACCAGGAAAGAGCCTGCCCCGGTCTTTACGGGATATTCCTTCCGGTAAGCCTCCCAGGAGGCGGCAGCGTGGGGGCACAGCTCCTGCCCCCCGCCCTGTCCCCCGCAGGAGCAGGCATAGCCGCAAACCTTCCCGTCCCGGCTGTGCAGCCTCACCTGGTATTCCCCCCTGTCCTCCTCCGCCACAGCCTGGATCTTATCTTCCCCTTTCCAAAAATGGCTAACGGTGATATTCCTGATCTTCAAAACGCTCCCCCCTGGCTGGCTTACATCCTTTCCGGCGCCTCAAACCCCAGCACCTGAATGCAGGCGCAGAGCACATCCTTCGCCAAGGTAATCAGCCTGATATAGCTCTTACGCTTCCCTAAATCCTCCTCCGACAGAATCTTTGTATCATGGTAAAAGCGGTTAAAATCATTGGATAAATCATAAATATACTGGCATAGCTTATGGGGAGCCTTCTCCTCAAAAGCGCTTTCCATCACGTCATTGTACCGGGCAATTTCAAGCATCAGCTCCTTCTCCCCATCCGATGCGGCAGGCAGAATCAGACCCTTTCCTGCATCCTTTCCCTGTTCCTTATCCTTATTTAAAATAGACTTAATCCGAACAATCGTATACAGGATATACGGCCCCGTATTCCCCTCAAAAGAGACAAACCGATCAATGTCAAAGATATAATCCTTAGCCGCCTGATTGGACAAATCCCCATACTTCAAGGCAGCCAGACCCACGATCTTAGCCGTATTCCTGGCCTCCTCCTCCGTGGCCGTCCGGTTCTCCATGATCCGCTGGTATCCGGCCTGGTTAATGTCATCCATCAAATGCTCAAGGCGCATCACGCCCCCGTCCCTGGTCTTAAAGGGCTTCCCGTCCTTCCCGTTCATCGTGCCAAACCCCAAAAAGCTCATGGGCTTATCCGGAGCCACAAACCCGGCCTTTTTCGCCACCCGGAACACCTGGGTAAAATGAAGCTCCTGCCGCTTATCCGCGATATAAATATAGGCGTCGGGATGAAGCTCCTTCTCCCGCTCCAAAATCGTCCCCAGATCCGAAGTGGCATATAAAGCCGCCCCGTCCGACTTCTGCACGATGCAGGGAGGAAGCTCCTTGGAATCCCCCGGCTGGCCGATATCCACCACCAAGGCTCCCTGGCTCTCATAGGCAAGCCCCTTTGCTTTCAAATCCTCAATCAGACCGGGGATATACTTCTGGGCATCGCTCTCCCCCTTCCACAGCTCGAAAAACACATTCAGATTCCGGTAATTTTTCTCCAAATCCGCCCGGGAAACCCTCATGATATGCTGCCAAATCGCCATAAACGGCTTGTAGCCCTCCTGCAGCTTCCTGGTAGCCAGATGGGCCCTCTCGGCAAAAGCCGCAGACTCCGCCTCCCTTTTGGCAACCTCCTCTTCAGCCATCCCCGCCTTCCTGGCATCCTCCGCCTTAAACTTGGCCTTCAGGCTTGCCGTGGGGTAAATCTCCTCCAGCTCACTGATGGTAAAGGGAGACTCCTCGGGATAATTTCCCTCAAACCCTTCGTCAAAATAAGGCAGATCCGGCTTCCGATCCCTAAGCTCCTCGATAATCAGCCCCATCTGCAGCCCCCAGTCCCCCAAATGGATATCGCCCACCATCCGGTGGCCCAGGGCAAGGCCCATCCGCTTAATGCTTTCGCCGATCACCGCCGAGCGCAAATGCCCCACATGGAGGGGCTTGGCCACGTTCGGGCCGCCGTAATCCACCACAATCGTTTTCGGCTCCTTCTGCCGCTCAAGTCCCAGCCGCCCATCCACCGCCATCCGGTTTAAATAATCCGCCATAAAGCCTTCGTCCAGCTTTAAATTAATAAACCCGGGCATCACTGCCTGGCAAAGGGAAAATACCTCCCCTTCCCCCAGATTTTCCACCACCTGGGCAGCAATTTCCATAGGCTTTTTCCTATACGCTTTAGCCGCCGCCATAGCGCCATTGCACTGGTATTCGCAAAGATCCGGCCTGTTGGACAAAACTGCCTTGGCAAACCGCTCCTCATAGCCACAGGCCAAAAAGGCTTTTTTCAGTTCCCCTTCTATCCGTTCTAGAATTTTTTCCATGATTTCCTCCAAATTAAAGCTATCGATGTTTCCTGGTTTTTTTCCTTAATATTGCCATCCCGCAGCGCCCTCCACTGAGATAAAAAGCCTGCGTCCGAAGACACAGGCCCTAAAAACCAACTTACCTCACCACGGCAGCCCAGAATGTGTTTTAAAATGCCCTAACAAACAGCCTTCCCTCTGCACGCCGCGATTCACGCATACCTTATCTTATGCTCGTCCCAAATATTCGCTGGTTCTGGTATCAATTTTTACCTTATCGCCTACATTAATAAACAACGGCACATTGATCTGCGCACCGGTTTCCACGGTGGCCGGCTTGGATGCGCCTGTTGCCGTATCGCCCTTAAAGCCCGGCTCGGTATCCGTGATTTCCAGCTCTACAAACAGCGGAGGTTCGATGGAGAATACGCTGCCGTTGTAAGAACATACCTTAACCATCTCATTTTCCTTTACGAATTTTAATGCGTCCCCGATTAACTCCGAGTTTAAGGCAACCTGATCGTAGGTCTCTACGTTCATGAAATTATATAAGTCACCGTCTGCATACAGATACTGCATATCCACACGGTCAATCCTGGCTGCCGGGAATTTTTCCGTGGGGCGGAAGGTGCGCTCTACCACGCCGCCGTTAATGACATTTTTTAATTTGGTGCGGACGAATGCCGCGCCCTTGCCCGGTTTTACGTGCTGGAACTCCAAAATCTGAACTACCTGCCCATCAATTTCCAACGTAATGCCGTTTCTGAAATCACCTGCTGATATCATAAAGATATTCCTCCTTAACTTCGTTCATCTCTCATTTTCGTTTCTATTCTAAACGATATCTCCTGTATTTTCAACCTTTTTCGTCTTGTTGGCAAAAATTAATTTCCTGATGGAGGTTAAATGGCGGCGGCCCGCCGATTTCGGCAAAACGCGGCGCAGCCTTAAGGTTAAACGCTCATCCCCTTATGTATGGCTTCCAGCACCTGGCAAAGCTCCCTGGCTTCCATCTGCCCTGGGGCCGAGAGCTGTCCGGCGCTTCCGAAGGTCATGCAGGAACCAAAGGCTTCCCCGCAAAGACGGGTAATTACGCCTTCCGATGCCATGGACATGGTGACGATAGGGCGATCCGCATACCTTTCCCGCATAGTCAGCGTGGCCTCTAAAAGCTTAAGCACATCCCAGCGGCTTTTGGGCATGACCGCCAGCTTGGGGATATCCGCATTCCACTCCTGCATCCTTTTTAATGCGGCAAGCATTTCCTCCACCTCGGGAGTGCGGTAAAAGTCATGGCTGGACATCACCACCTTTTTTCCCAGCTGATGGGCTTTATCCACAATCACAGCCACGTCCTCTTTCCCGGCGGAAAGCTCTGCGTCTACCAGATCGATAAAACCGGACTCCAACGCCTGGCAGTTTGCCTCCACGTATTCGGCAGGGGAAAGCTCCGCCTGACCCCCTTCCTTCTTCGTGCGGATAGTAAACAAAAGAGCCAGCTCCTCCCCCAGCGCCTGCCTTAATGCCTTAAGGGCTTCAGCCAGGCTTTCAGGCTCCTTTAAGCCTTCATACCAGTCCGCCCTCCATTCCACCAGATCGGCGGGAAGCGCCCTTATCTCTTCTGCCGCCTGCCTTATCCCTTCCCTGGACTGGGCCACAATGGGGATGCAGATCTTAGGCCTTCCCTGCCCCAGAACCAAATTCCGTATCTTTACTGTCGTAACCATAATCTCTCCTTATCCCTTTCCTGCCTTCGGCTCCCCGGGATGGCTTTTCTTGTAGGCAAGCAGGATGGGGCGTTCCAGAAAACGCTTTAGCACTATCTGAATCTCTTCTTTTGGGTTCATAGGCGTCACCAGTATGCTGTAAATGCCAGCCCGGTTAGCTCCCCAGATATCGGTAAACAGCTGATCGCCCACCGCTGCCGTGTCTTTCCTTTCCGTCCCTAAAAGCTCCATGGATTTTTGATATCCTTTTATCCCTGGCTTCCCCCCCTTAAACACATAAGAAGCGCCTACCGCCTGGGCAAAAGCCTTCACCCGAGGTTCTTGATTATTCGACAGCAGGCAGGTTTTAAAGCCCAGGCCGTGAAGCCTGGCAAACAGCTCCACGGCTTTTTCATCCGCCGGGACATCATGGAAAGCCAAGGTATTGTCCACATCAAAAATCAATCCCCGGATTCCTTTTTCGGCCATCCGCTCATAAGGAAGGCCGTAAGCGCTGTCCGCCCACACACGGGGATAAAAAGGGGTAAACCAGTTAAATGTCATACGCTCTCCTTAAACTCTACCGTTTATTTAGCCTGCGCTCTAAAGTGGCATTAATCTTGAAGCAAACCATGCTTTACGGCACTCTTTTCCTCTTACTTTTTCAGCAATTTTCCAATTTCTTCCATAAACGTATTTACATCCTTAAACTCCCGGTACACCGACGCAAAGCGCACGTAAGCTACCTCATCCAAATCCTGCAGCTTTTTCATCACCAGCTCGCCGATGACAAAAGAGGGGACTTCCTTTTCTTCTTTATTAAAAATCTCGTTTTCAATTTCATCAATCATACCTTTGATCTGCTGGATGGAAATCGGCCGCTTATGGCAGGAATGGATAATCCCTGCTTCCAGCTTGGAACGGTCATAGGATTCCCGGGAATTATCTTTTTTAATGACCATCAGGGGCATGGTTTCCAGCTTTTCGTAAGTGGTAAACCGCTTCCCGCAGCTTTCACACTGCCTGCGTCTGCGGATAGAGCTGTTGTCATCTGCCGGCCTGGAATCGATTACCTTAGTATCCACTGCATTGCAATATGGGCATTTCACGTCTTTTTCCTCCTGGGTATCCACCGTCATTGTCATACGCCCGCTTTTGGG
>Ga0137297_11498_pt1 | contig 13357 bp, 8 predicted proteins | sample RamsorincwithD2O_FD_97191 | JGI IMG/M metagenome (GOLD analysis project Ga0137297, IMG submission 97191) | Mouse cecal microbial communities from Vienna, Austria - Mucin amended with D2O | ecosystem: Host-associated > Mammals > Digestive system > Large intestine > Cecum | place: Austria: Vienna... | reverse complement strand
TTGTCGGTTCTGTAATGTAAATCAGATATTTGCATATTAAACCCTACGCCGTTGCCGGCAATGAGGCTTTAGAATGAGCCTTTATTCCGGAGGATGAGGTGGGTTTATGTGTTGCCATCCCTCCCATAGCCGGAGCAATGGCAACGTTATCGGCTTGCCACTGAGCTTGCCAAGACATATTAGTAAAAAGCGTTATTGACGCTTGGTTTCTGACCGTATGAAACTTCGCAACTTTCAGTCAATCGAGAAACCATGCAACGATGATGCTCATGGGTATGTAGTATCCTCATGCTCCGCGATGGAGCATGCCGATTATATACATACGGCGTGGGGTCAGCGTTGCTCGTTTCGATTGACAGGGCAATGCGAAGGCCTCATACGGTGAAGCGAGCAACAATCGGCTTCACGCTTTTTCCGTTTAATCATTGCCCGACCGGAAGCCATTGGGTTGTGTAATCAATGGAAAGTAAAATGCTGTCTGATTTCAAAAAATGGCTTCTTTCTAAGAGAGGTCTGACCACCGCGAAGAGCGCCGATTCTTATGTCAGCCGTTTGAAAAGGGCATTCCGGCTATGGGACAATCAATCCTCTTTTATGACGCCGATCGAATCCAATCTAAACGTATTGGGTGTATTGTGCTGTACCAACGCCACCGCTTGTGAAAAAATATTCACAACGATTCTCGGATACATCGGCGCGGAATATGCCGCCGGCCGTTGGCTCTATGGCCCCGCAAATGATGTGGCAACAGCCGTAAGGACATTTCATGAATTCCTTCAGAGCCGTTGTGCTGCCCTGTCGGCCGACAGTAATGAAAAGGTGGAGGCTTCCTCACTCGCAATAAAAGCGCAGGAGATTGAGCTGGCAGATGTGTTCTATCCGGTGCAGCTGAATTTGGCCGGACGCGTAGCTTCACGCAACAGCAAAGACTGGCCGGCATCAAAGCTTTCAGGAATAATCGGCAAAACCGACGAGGGATCGTGGATTGCCAGAACTGTAAAAAACATTATCGTATTGACCGATAAAGGCATTCACCATGTAGTTGACATCGCTGAATTCAGGGTTGGCAGTAACAATATTCTCATGGCTCGCCCAGCCGTTTACGACACATACGCCAAAGTATATAGCTACCATGCGAATGGCTCGATAGCACCCTTTAAGGTACAAAGAAATGCCGATGGCAGCCTCGACCTTTCAAGCATTTCTATTGATCACTCCCCTGCAATTTCGATTGCCATAAACAGCGGTCGCTTCCCCGAATTTCAGAAGCTCAACAAGGGTCTGAAACCCGATGCTGCAAAGCTGAAAGCCGAATTCAACGAACTCAACAAAATGGTTACCTATATGCTGATGGAGCGAGGCCAAAACAGCGCCAAAGGAAACAAGTGGTAAGCCCCGGAAATACACAAAAGAAAGAACTGGCATATCAGTATCTCTGCTGCTGACCATATCCATGATCAGCGGCATCAGGCAAGAACAATATCAACATTATCAACAAAAAATTAATAAAATGAAAAGACTTTTACTACTCTTGTGTGGGTTAATGTCTTTGGTGATGTCCGTACACGCAGCGGATCAAGACGAGTTTACCTACAGACACAAAGGACACACGCTAAATTACCTCGTCTTAAGCGAGTCAAAAAGAACATGCGCGGTTATCGGCTCTACTTCCGGGCCTGTTGGAGCGCTGGAATTGCCCGATTTTCCTGTTAAAAACGGTATCGAGTACACTCTTGTTGAAATAGCCGACTATGCTTTCTATTATTGCCGCGGACTTACATCGGTTGAAATACCGAATTCGGTAAAAACTATAGGTGACCGTGCTTTCTACATGTGCACCGGACTCACCTCCGTTGTTATCGGTAATTCGGTTATGAGTATCGGGTACGAAGCTTTCGCAGATTGTTCGGGGCTAAAAAAATCGGCGTACCCCGATAACATTCCCAATCCTTTTAGCACCGGCATAGCCTTTGCGTATTCTGCTCAAGGAACGACTATAGAGGACGGTGTCATTTTTGACCGCGCGAAAACTACCATCTACTTTGCACCTGTAACGCTATCGGGCGAATACACCATCCCGGAATCAGTAACATCTATCGACCAATACGCTTTCTACTACTGCACCAAACTTACCTCCGTAGTTATCGGTAATTCGGTTATGAGTATCGGGTACAGCGCTTTTGCAAATTGTTCGGGGCTAAAAAAATCGGCGTATCCCGATAACATTCCCAACCCATTTAGTAATTACGTCACCTCTATTGCGTATCCTGCTCAAGAAACGACTATAGAGGACGGCGTCATTTTTGACCGCGCGAAAACTACCATCTACTTTGCACCTGTAACGCTATCGGGCGAATACACCGTACCGAGTACGGTAAAAACAATCGCCGATGATGCTTTCTCATATTGCACCGAACTCACATCGGTTGAAATACCGAATTCGGTAAAAATTATAGGTGACGGTGCTTTCTTCTCTTGCACAGGTCTCATCTCCGTTATTATAGGTAATTCAGTTGATGATATCGGGATCGGGGCTTTCAATGGTTGCACCGGCCTCACCTCTGTTGTTATCGGCAATTCGGTTAAGAGTATTGGAAACAGCGCTTTCGCATATTGTTCCGGACTCACATCGGTTGTAATACCGAATTCGGTACAAACTATAGGTTACGGTACTTTCTACGGCTGCTCCGGACTCACCTCCGTTGTCATCGGTAATTCGGTTAAGAGTATCGGGAACGACGCTTTCGCATATTGTTCGGGGCTAAAAAAATCGGCGTATCCCGATAACATTCCCAACCCATTTAGTTACGGCAGAGCCATTGCGTATTCTGCTCAAGAAACGACTATAGAGGACGGTGTCATTTTTGACCAGGCGAAAACTACCCTCTACTTTGCCCCTGCAACACTAGCGGGCGAATACACCGTACCGAGTACGGTAAAAACAATCGCCGATAATGCTTTCTCATATTGCGAAGACATTACGTATGTACGCATGCCTGCTACTTTGTCAAGCATCGGCAAAAATGCATTTTTGGGCTGTAGACTTTACGACTTCACTATTCCAAACGCAGTCAAGTCATTTGATATGGCAACATTATCGGGTAATCCCTTGAAATCGTTAACTGTTGGATCAGGCGTGACGCAGATTTCAGGTGCTGCCTATTTTTTGAATGGCATCGAAAAGATTTTTTGGCTTGGGAACAATCCCCCTGAAGGATGTTATTCATTTAATAATACTATTGTCAATTTTGTCTCCAACGACCAGTATGAATTCGGAAATCAAATTTTATATCCATTCTTAAGCTCGATGTTCGATGTTGAGGGAATCGTATATGTCCCTGTCAGCCCGTCTGAAAGAACCTGCAATGTCGTAGACTATTTCTATGCACCCTCTAATGCTGTATTCTCAGTTCCACCAACCGTTACAAATAAGGGAATTCAGCTGAAAGTGATTGACGTAGGAGCGTACGCCTTCTACCACCACGACTATCTCACAGATATTACTTTGGATAACAACGGTGTCATAGACGACTATGCATTCTATAACTGCATAAAATTGCAGTCGGTGACATTTGGAAACAATATCCCGGAAATCAAAAACCATACGTTTGAAAATTGTGAGGTTCTGAAAAAAGTAGAGAATTCGCCGGCTTTGATATCAATTGGTGAATGGGCATTCTCCGGTTGCGTTGGAATGGAATACTTTTCAGTCGGAGATAAAGCCACATCTTTTGGCGAAGAGGCATTCTCTGACTGCACCGGATTGACAGAATTCTACTCGTATGCAGCCACACCTCCTGTATGCGGCAAGCAGGCACTCGACGATATAATCAAATGGAACTGTAAGCTGTATGTACCCATAGGAAGTGAAACCCTGTATGCCTCCGCACCTCAATGGAAAGATTTCTTCTACATCGATGGTGTTGAATCAGGGATCGATACTATCTTTATCGACCCCCAAAATAATAATATCGAGATCTTTGATATTAACGGTATAAAGCTGACTACACGCCTGGAAGATCTCCCGGCAGGCATTTATATTGTCCGTCAGGGCAAAAATGTAAAGAAGATAGCCGTTAAGTAATTATCCTCGGCACCAATCATTCTTTACGCTACGAAAAATCTGCTGCGGCCCCCAAGGAGCCGCAGCAGATTTTATTTCATACCCACCCTTTCCGGTTATCCCGCTACATGGTTTAGCGGACAGTAAGAATATCACATAGATCTCCATTTGTCCTGACACACCTCCCCACAAGATGCATCACAGCCTTCGAAACATCCTGATGATTTCCTGACATATCGGATCTGATTTAGAGTTCGTTGTTTAAAAATTCTCAAACATAAAATTACTAAAGGGAAAAAAGAGTTGGGCTGTCGCATGACGCGAAGCTCAACTCTTTGGTATTCTTTTGGTTAATCCTTTTGTGCAGGCTTAGTACTCCTCCTCGTTGAAAAGTCATACATACTATGTATGTCAATCAGTTATAAAATATGTGGTGTAATATGGACAAACATATTTCACGATCTGACAGCGTGAAATCGAATGGACAAACAAATGGGTAGGGCAATGGATACATATCACAAAAATCAAAAATAAATCACCGCAAAAAACATAAACATATTACCACAAAAACCAAAAGTATTTTGTCGCAAAAATCAAAATTACACTTTGACAATAAAGAAATTCTCACTATCTTTGCAGAAACAAATGTCAGTAAAGAAATGCCATATTTACCTCGCATTGCGGATACTACACTGCGTGAACATCTTGACGCGTTTGGAGCTGTACTCATAGAAGGCCCCAAATGGTGTGGCAAAACAACTACCGCAGAACAACAGGCCAATAGTGAACTTAAACTTCAGTTGCCCGACACTCGTGACGGCTATCTTGCCACAGCCGCAACCAAGCCTTCTCTTCTTTTGGATGGTGCCACTCCACGACTTATTGACGAGTGGCAGGATGCTCCGACGTTGTGGGATGCCGTAAGAAGTGTTGTGGATGAGAGACAGAAGGTTGGGCAGTTTATCCTTACAGGATCGAATTCTGTAGACAAGTCAAATATATTACACACCGGAACCGGCAGGATTGCAAGGATAAGGATGGCGCCTATGAGCCTTTGGGAATCCGATGAATCCACAGGCGAAATCTCTCTCATGGAACTGTTCGACAATCCCGAACTTGAGATTGACGGCAAGATGTCATGTCTCGATATAAAGCAGTTGATTTTCGCATCCTGCAGGGGCGGTTGGCCGGCTTCGCTATCTCTTCCGACAACAAGGGGAAAGCTGTTGGTGGCCAAGAATTATGTTCAAAGTGTATGCTCTACGGATATATCCACTGTCGACGGCGTTGCTCGCAGTGAAAAGCTCGCACGTGAGATTCTGCGCACCTATGCAAGAAACATCTCGACTCTTGCGAAGAAACAGAAAATGATAAAGGATGTTGTGGCTACAACAGAAAGCTGCACAGAGCCAACGTTCGACAGTTATGTATTGGCTTTGGAGAAACTGTTTGTTATTCAGGACATTGATTCATGGTCGCCTGCCGTGCGTTCTGCCACAGCAATCAGAAGAGGGAAGAAAAGAGGCTTTACAGATCCATCCATCGCAGTTGCGGCATTAGGACTTTCACCAGAACGGCTGCAAATGGATTTGAAAACCTATGGTTTCATATTCGAGTGTATGGCAATGAGGGATCTTCGCGCGTATTCCCAATCATGCTTTGGAGCTATATCGTATTATCATGACAGGTATGATCTTGAAGCAGACGCAGTCCTGCATCTCGACGACGGCAGATATGCGCTGATTGAGTTTAAGCTCGGTGGTGCTGAAATAGACAAAGGTGCAGAGCATCTTCTTGAAATCCGAAATCTTGTAAGAAAAATGAATGAGCGCGAAAAGCAGATTGTAATGGAAGAGCCTGCACTGTTGCTGGTAATAACAGGTGGCCCAATGGCATATACTCGGCCCGATGGCGTAAAAGTTATTCCTCTTGCCTGTTTGAAGGACTAATAATCGTTGTCACAACATATCACCGCCCAAATTAACATGAAATCGTTTTCCAATATACCGGAACTTCTCGGTCGCCTGCATACGGAGCGGCAACTTCTGCATGCTCTTTTTCCTGACTTCATTACTCAAAAAATTGAGTGATGAAGTCAGGAATGGATACTGAGTCAGCCGAAAAACGACTGTCAGATGGTGGAATACGACAAGGGATACGGCAAACGTCTGCTGGTGGGATATAACGCCGACCGCGCCCGCAAGGATGCGTATAACCGCGAGAAAGGACTCCGCAGGCTTGAAAAGGCATACCGCAGAGGCACACTCACTAAGATGACTTTACCACAGAGCAAGCAGGCGATATCCCGAACGCATCAACGCATCGCACCTTTCTTCTCGGATGATTTTTGGGGTACGCGTTGACGAAGTCAGGAGTTATACGACAGTTTATCCCGATTGTTTATATTCCTTTTTTATCGGTGCGATAATTTTACGCCGGTTTATTATGCTGTAAAAGGGGGTAAAATGCAAGAAAAAAGAGTTGGGCTGTCGCGTAGTGCGAAGCTCAACTCTTTGGTATTCTTTGGGTTAATCCTTTTGCGTGGGCTTAGTACTCCTCCTCGTTGAAGAAGAAGTCTTCTTTCTGGGGGTAGTCGGGCCAGATGTCTTCGATACATTCATATGTGTCGCCCTCGTCCTCCATCTCCTGAAGGTTTTCTATTACCTCCAGCGGAGCGCCGGAACGCATGGCGTAGTCTATCAGCTCCTCTTTGGTTGCGGGCCAGGGTGCGTCTTCAAGTTTTGATGCTAATTCGAGTGTCCAGTACATGGTTGTGAAGTGTTTATGTGTATGTTCGTTTTTTGTGGGCGCAAAGGTAAGAATTTTATCTATATATACAATCGAATTCGCTTCTTGATTTGTTAAATCTTCTAAATGGCATCAAATGGCATCATCACCCGGCGTTAAACCGCAAATTATTCTCTAATTTTGCATCCGGACCGTCCTGATGGTCCCGGTGTTTTACGCCATAGCAACCGTATAATCAGCCCAATGCCATGATCACATTTCCTACCTCGTGGCTCTCCCGTCTGTTTGCTGCCATCTGTCTGACACTCACTATCCTCACGGCCTCTGCCGCCGAACGCCCCTGGACTCACGGACCGCTGAAAGTCTCTGCCAACAACCGCTTCCTCTGCCACTCCGACGGCACCCCATTCTTCTGGCTCGGAGACACCGGCTGGCTTCTCCCTCAGAGGCTCGACCGCGATGAAGCCGCCCACTACCTGCGCCGATCCGCTGCCGACGGCTACAATGTTGTCCAGATCCAGGTCATCAACGGTGTGCCCTCATTCAATACATACGGTGCCCCTTCCCATCCCCGACGGCACTGAAGAAGATGTCTGGATGTACGTCGACTCTGCCACCGTCCGCCAGCCCCTGCGCCCCGTCCTCGACGGCGAGCCAAGCTACGAAGACATCCCCTAGGGACTCCACTCCGATCTCGAACCGCGCTGGAACGACCTCGACATCCGCCGCGACGCCTACTGGTCAGTCTTCGCCGGATCATGCGGACATACCTACGGCCACAATGCCATCATGCAGTTCGTCCGCCCCGGAGTCAACGGTGCCTACTTTGCCGACGGCGAAGCCAAACCCTGGTGGAAAGCCCTCTCCGACCCCGGACGCGGCCAGATGAAACACCTCAAACACCTCATGCTTGCTTTCCCCTACTTCGAGCGCCGCCCTGACAGCCTCATAGTCCGCGACAACGGCATCCACTACCAGCGCCTCCTCGCCACCCGTGGCTCCGACTGGCTCATGGTCTACAACCACACCTCCCGCCCGATGAATCTCGACCTCAGCCGTATCAGCGGCTCCGGCAAACACATCTGGCTCATGAACCCCGCCGACGGCAGCCTCCTCTACATCGGCACCCACAGCGGGTCCCACCTTACCATCGACCCTCGCAAAATCCCCGGCGCCCCCCCTTTTCTTACTCTGCCCTACCGGCCACCCTCTATGTCATAAATACAATAAGCACACAACCCGACAGAACTCACAATTAACCTATTTTAACTATTCGGGGGGGTAATTTGTCTAATTTTATCTAATTTTGCGCAAAATTTGTGCGTCTCGGAACCGTTTTTAAGATTTCTAATACCATTTTTTACCTTAATAACAGCACAAGAAGGTGCTACATTCTAATTGTTTTTAACCAATACCATTATGAGAGACAAGCAATGTTTTGTTTCAGCCGTCTGCTCCTCACTGATCCGGCGGTTGTACATCTTTATGCTTCTGACCATGACAGGCATCACTGTCAACGCCCAGACTCTTTCGGTAAGCGGAACGGTGATCGACACCGAAGGCGAACCGATGATCGGAGCCAACGTAATAATCAAGGGAACCACCACAGGAGTGGCCACCGACGTTGACGGCAAGTATTCACTCAAAAACGTCCCCGCAGACGCCACACTCCGTTTCAGCTACATCGGCTACCAGACCCAGGAAGTAGCGGTCAAAGGCCGCAGCGTCATTGACGTAACCCTCCAGCCCGAAGCAGCCATGCTCGACGAAGTAGTGGCCATCGGCTACGCCACAGTGCGCCGCAAAGACCTCACCGCCGCCACCTCATCGGTAGGAGGCGCCGAACTCGCCAAAATGCCCGTGACAACAGCCGCCCAGGCCCTCACCGGCAAAGCCGCAGGTGTCAACGTAATCACCCAGAGCGGCGCGCCCGGTGCCGACATCAACATCACCGTCCGCGGCGGAACATCAATCACCCAGGGCTCAGAACCACTCTATATCGTCGATGGCTTCCAGATGGAATCAGGCCTCCAGAACGTCGACATCAATGACATCGAGACAATCGACGTGATGAAAGACGCCTCGGCCACAGCCATCTACGGTTCCGCAGGTGCCAACGGTGTGATCCTCATCACAACCAAATCCGGAAAATCAGGCAAAAGCGAAGTAAGCTACAACGGCTACGTCAGCTTCAGCCGTCTCGGCAAAAAGCTCGACCTCCTCGGAGTGGAAGACTACGTACGCTACCAGTATGAATTCCAGGCACTCCGCGGCAACCTCGACAACTTCGCCAACATATTCGGCGGAAGCGTCAGCGACCCCGACTTCTACACCGGAGCCGACAGCCGCATAGCCGAAATGTACCGCACACGCCAGGGCATCGACTGGCAGGACGAAGTATTCGGCAAAACCGGCATCACCCAGAACCACAACGTAAGCATCACCGGCGGCAACGACCGCACCAACTTCATGGTCAGCTACAACTACACCGGTGAAGACGGCATCATGGACCGCCACAACTACAGCAAGAACAGCGTCCGTGCAAAACTCAACCACAAGATCTTTGACAACGTCCGCTTCAACTTCGCCACCTCGCTTCAGTCAACCACAACCGAAGGCGGCGGATCGCTCGGAGGCACCCTCAAGCAGACCATCCTCCAGCCCATCACAGGCGGTGTGCTCTGGACCAACGACCAGATGCTCAACCAGGACCTCGCCGACGAATTCCTCGCAATGCCCGGCGGAACAAACTATGATGCAAACAACCCCATCATCAACAACCGCTCGATCGACAACAAAAAGTTCAAGCGCATGGCCACCGTCAACGCCGGACTCGAAATCGACATCATCAAAGGACTGACATTCCGCACAGCCGGCAGCTACATGTGGACCCAGACCCGCAAAGACTACTGGGACAACGGCAACACAAAGACCGCCGCTTCCAACAAGAGCCCCTACGGCTACGGTTCGCGCGACAACTTCGAAGACTCCAACTGGCAGATCACCAACACACTCAACTACTCCTTCGACCTCAACAAGAAGCACAACTTCACAGTGCTCGTCGGCCAGGAGACCTCTCACTGGGAGTCGATGAAACTTGAAAACGAATACCGCTCATTCCCTGACGGCAACTTCGGGCTCAATGATGTCAGCATCGCCACCCCCTACCAGTGGAAATCATCCAAATCTCAGATCGGCCTCGTGTCTGTATTCGGCCGTCTCTCCTACAGCTTCGAAGGAAAATACCTTCTGAACGCCACAGTCCGCGGCGACGGCTCCTCGAAATTTGCCAGAGGCCACAAATGGGACAGCTTCCCCTCCGTCTCCGCCGCATGGCGCATCTCTGAAGAGAAATTCATGGAAGCCACGCGCAACTACATCCAGAACCTCAAGCTCCGCGCAGGCTACGGCGTGGCCGGCAACAACAAGATCGACAACAACATGTATGCCACCGAATACGGCTCAGGCCACTACGGCAACGGATCTTCTGACTTCCCGACCTTCGTCCCCGGAACCACCCTCGGCAACCCCGAACTCGTATGGGAAAAGACCAAGACTTTCAACGTCGGTCTCGACCTCTCAGCCTTCAACAGCCGCGTAAACCTCCAGCTCGACTGGTACAACAACCAGTCTGACAACCTGCTCATCAAAAACAAGATTCCCAGCTCGACAGGCTACACCCACCAGTTCCAGAACATCGGCTCCATCCGCAACCGCGGTGTCGAAGTAGTGCTCAACACAGTCAACATCGCCACCCGTGACTTCTCATGGACAATGGACTTCAACATAGCCTTCAACCGCTCGAAAGTCCTCTCCATCTACGGCAATGCCGAAAATGACTTCTTCATCCAGGACTACGAATCGCGCATGGGCTTCAAGATCGAAAAAGGCAAACCCCTCGGACAGTTCTACGGACTTGTCTATGACGGCATCTACACCACCGACGACTTTGACCAGCTCTCTGACGGCACCTACAAGCTCAAAGACGGAGTGGCACGCCTCAAAGGCTTCAACGGATTAGTACGTCCTGGCGATGCCAAATACAAAGCCATCTCAGGCGAGACCGATGCCAACGGCAACCCCGTCTGGAGCGTCAACGACCGCACCGTCATCGGCAACGCCTCCCCGAAATTCATCGGCGGCTGGACCAACACCTTCATGTACAAAGGCTTCGACCTCTCGGTGTTCATGAACTTCAGCTACGGCAACAAAGTCTTCAACATGAGCACCCAGCGCTTCATCGGCCCCTACCTCCCCAACCAGAACACCCTCTCCAAGATGGCCAACCGCTTCACCCTCATCGACCCCGCCACAGGTGAAGCCACCACAAACCTCGCCCGCCTGGCCGAACTCAACCCCGGACAGCACAGCGGCAAACTCATGTGGAACATTTCCGAAAACAACAAGACCGCCATCTCTGACCACAGCAGCTACTACATCGAAGACGGATCGTTCCTGCGCATCAACACCATCACCCTCGGCTACACTCTCCCCAAGAAAGCCATCCAGAAGATACGCCTGAGCAACCTGCGCTTCTACGCCACTGCAAACAACATCCACACCTTCACCGACTACACCGGTTATGACCCCGAAGTAGCCGTGTCGGCAAGCGCGCTCACCCCCGGCATCGACAACTCCTCATATCCCCGTGCCAAGAGCTGGGTAATCGGCGTAAACCTCTCATTCTAATCCAAATCAGAACTCTATCATGAAAAAGATATTCAACATAATGGGTGCCGCACTGCTGCTCGGCACTCTGACCACCTCATGCGAGGACTGGCTCGAAATGCCTTCGGAATCAAAGGCCGACAGCGAATCGGTATTCGCCACCGTCAGCCGCGCCGACATGACCGTGGCCGGATGCTACACCTCACTCCACCACCAGGAACTCGGCTACCAGCTCCTCGAAGGCACCGACGAAAGCGCATCGAAGGAAAGCAACTCGAAATACAACGTCAGCAACTACGATTATACCAACCTCACCGGTATGCTCAGCAACGTTTACACTTCGATGTACAAATCCATCGAATACGCCAACGTCTGCATCAGCAAACTCGGCAAAGTGCCCGTATCGTCAGAAGCTGACCGCATCCACGTCAACGGACTCATGGGCGAAGCCCTCGCCGTAAGAGCCTACGCTTACTGGAACCTCGTGCGCTTCTACGGTGATGTACCCTTCAACGAACGCCCCACCTCGGAGCTCAACACCTTCGAATCATCACGCGTGAGCCGCGACACCATCTATGACCACTGCGTACGCGACCTACAGAAAGCCGTCGAACTCCTGCCCTGGCGCAGCGAAAGCTACCTTTCCACCCCCGAACGCTTCACCAAAAACGCAGCCTACGGTATCCTCGCCCGCGTAGCCCTCTACGCCGCCGGACAGTCTCTCAGATGGAACCTCGACCAGGTGCCCTATGACAACTCCACCGTGCGCATAGACCGCCGCGATGACCAGAAACGCGTCCGCGAGCTCTACCAGATCGCAGCCGACGCCTGCTTAGCAGTGATCCAGAAAGGCGAAAACGACCTCGTCAGCAACTACGACCAGCTCTTCCGCGACCTTGCGCTCAAACAGTACAACAGCGAGACCATGTTTGAATACGGCTGGTATGGAGCCAACTCCATTGACTGCCGCACAGGCTACGTCAACGGCCTCCCCGGATCAGGCGAAAGCCTCACCCTCGGCAAACCGGGCTCACAGATGATGGCCATCCCGACATTCTACTTCGAATTCGAAGACGGTGACCAGCGCCGCGACGTGTCGGTCTGCAACTACGCCCTCATCCTAAACAAGGCCGGTGACACATACCGAATGAACACCTACGCCGGAATGGGAGTAGGCAAATACCGCATCAACTGGAAAAGCGAAATCGGCGCCAGCAACTCGCGCCGCGACATCAACTGGCCCATACTCCGCTACTCCGACGTGCTCCTGATGTATGCCGAAGCCCTCAACGAGCTCAACAACGGCGCCACCGACGAAGCCGTCAAAGCCGTCAAGAAAGTGCGCATGCGCGCCTTCCGCAACGATGAAGCCAAAGCAGGCGCCATCCCCACCGGCCACGACGAATTCCTCGACTTCATCATCCAGGAACGCAAGCTCGAACTCAGCAACGAAGGCCTGCGCCGCACCGACCTCACCCGCTGGGGCATACAGTATGAACATCTCATGGCCGAAAAAGCCAAACTCGTGCAGCTCTGCAAGCGCGAAGGCCGCTACGCCGACGTAGCCCCCTACCGCGCCTTCCGCATCACCTCCACTCCCAAGCTCCAGGACCCCAACATCGCACTCCCCTACATCGATGTCAAGGAGTCAGACCTTTCGCAGATGGACCTCACCGCTGACCAGATCTCAGACCTCCACATCCTCAACTCAGCCTCCAAAGGATCTGTAAAATGCAAATTCTATGAAGCCGGCGGCAACGTCTACTTCAACAGCAGCCTCGTGCCTGCCGGAGTCGACGCCGAAGAAGTGGAATACACCGTGCTCAACATGTTCAGCATCAACACCGCCACCCAGAAAGGCAACCTCTCTGTGACAAA
>Ga0137297_11495_pt1 | contig 13361 bp, 17 predicted proteins | sample RamsorincwithD2O_FD_97191 | JGI IMG/M metagenome (GOLD analysis project Ga0137297, IMG submission 97191) | Mouse cecal microbial communities from Vienna, Austria - Mucin amended with D2O | ecosystem: Host-associated > Mammals > Digestive system > Large intestine > Cecum | place: Austria: Vienna... | reverse complement strand
CCCCCAATGTGACCAGCCCCATCAGTGCGGCTTTAATGTTGGATATAATTCCGGGTAAACCTTTTTTTGATTTTATATCCGCGATGGCCTCACGCGCATCCGGCACCTCGGCCCCCTCTTCACTGTAATCATCAAACTCCGGATTCATCAGGCCATCGACCTTCGTATTTGTTTCAGCCAGATCCTCCGCTGAAGCAGCCGCACCGGTTCCTACTGCTATTGTCGCCTTCTCAACATTGGAAACATCCGTGTATACATCAAATGTTCCGGTTGCACCGGCCAGCTCTGTCTCCGATGGCTGGTAATCCATTTTCTGCGGAACCCCCAGGGAGATACTGTACAGTATCTCGCCTTTGTCCGGATCTTCCGCATAGACCCCCAGTTCACTGATATAGTACCCTTCCCCAATTCCCGTATTGTCCGTAACGGTTCTGAGGCGCACCTGCTTTTTGTCAATCACGCAGATGCTGCTGATCCCAAACGACTGCCTGACTGACTTCATCCCGGCGCTCTGGCTGAGATCCTCTGTTCCGTCATACAGGCCATCTCCGAATTTTATACAGGTAAACACAGCGTTTGCAAGGCCCGCCCGGATTTTTGTATCCAGAGCCAGACCATCCATTGTAATAACTCCATCATTAAACATCTGTTACCCCCTCCTTCTGTCTAATAACTGTATGGCCGTATCTGACCACTTTTACAGCAATGTATAGTTTTTCTTGTACATTGTTCAGTCCACCGCCTCTGACTATGACGTGCGGGATGCTTCTGGCATGGACTGCCAGGTAAATGGGGCTGCCTATATCCCGTCTGACTGCAACCGTCACCAGGTGCGATTTCATGTTTTTTACCTTATCAATCACTTCACCCAGCTTTTTCAGGCTGTCTGCTGACAGCTCCATGTCGGTCTCTATGGCAAAAGATCCCGGCTTTGCCCCATTCTCAAACCATTCCACTATCCGTCCGCCGCCGAATATGACTGATACCATCTCATTTACCGCTGAGGCAGTTCCTCCTTTTGTGTACCAGGCCAGCGAGTTCCTGATGATATCCCGCTTCGTTTCCACATCCATTGTTTCATCATAATACTGGCTCCGCAGTTCCACCGCCAGCAGATCCAGGATCTCCTCCGGGATCATAGCCGGATTTCCAAGCAGGCCGGATATACGCGCCCACGCCAGCATCTTTGCCATTCCCATCCGGTATGCATAACTGACTGCCTGGACATCTTCGTTTTCTTTCAGATAGCATGGCAGCACAGAAACCAGTTCCGCATCATCCAGCCTAATCATCTTCCAGTCCTCCGTAGGATATATGCTCAGATTCCAGCGATGCGACAGCAGCCTCCGGAACCACCGTAAATACCGGAAATGATACCTCCAGACGCTTTGCCCCTGCTGCCATGACAAGCCGGATCAGTTCCATCGGATTAATATCCCTTCCCATTTTCGTACGCTGCCACAGCCTGAACCCCTCTACTGCTTCACTGACAGCTTTCTGGATCACCCCTGCTCTTTCACGGTCACTCCGGTTTATGTAATACACAAAATCTATTCCGTACTTCACCAGATCCGGAGCCATGACCCTGATTCTGTCCGACAGCGGGCGAATAGACGGATCTGACAGAAACTCTTCCAGTGCTCTTACGGATTCCTCACCCGGGACTTCTCCCCCGGCAAGCAGATACCGGACTTCCACCACACATTCCTCCGGCGAAGTCACCAGCACATCCGTTATATCCGGATTAAACTGCTTCACAAAATACCGGTATGCATCACCCGTCCCGGCTGTGGAGTAGGCCGAAGGCGCCATGAAGATCCTCTGCCGGAGGGACTCATCATTCTCGGTATCTGTCCCATTCTCCGGTCTGGTTATATTATAAGCCGAGTCTATGTAAGGAACCGGATCCACGATCACACTGATATCCCCCGCTTCATATCTGTTACCCGCGCTTCCAGGCGTCATGCATGTGGCTCCGATATCCACACTCAGTTCCCCGCTTCTGATCTCCCCATATTCGTCCGTGGAAAAATATACCCCGTCACCTGCTGTTATCCGGGTATTCTGTGGTATTCCTGTAGCGTTTTCCCTTGGTTCACCACTCACAAAACGGATTGTCGTTGTGGCTCCTGCTGCCGGTTTCCGGTATATATGTTTCAGGGCGCCCAGGTTTTCCAGGAAATCGCCCCGGCTGTATTTGAGGAGACCCATTTTTCCTGCATCATCCGCAAACATATATCCCTGGTAAATGAAATAAGCCCCGGTCTGCAGCAGGATCCTCCGGTCATCTGCTTCTCCCAGGACAGTATCCTCGCCGGTAAGCTCTTTCCGTTTTTCCCTGAACCAGGCCAGCATGTCTTCTTCCAGTCTGCTAACCGTATAATTGTCTATAAAACTGATATCCGGATATTCCCGGACCGGTTTCAGGTCATCCGTCATAGAATGTCACCCCCTTCTCTATAGAAACAGCAGCTGTCATCTCTCCGTCACTGTCATACTCAAAAGTAACTTCTGATACAGAAACCCGCGGTTCATACTGTTCAATGTTTTCAATAATATCTGTAGCAATATCATTCTCTGCATCCGGAGGAATCTGTGACAGATTTGCCCAGGCAAGGCCAATTCCCCTGCCAAGCGGAATACTCCCCCTCGGAATGTTCATTATATTTGTCAGACACCGGACTATATCCCCGCTCTGCAGTCCGGGATCATCCGAAATAAAACGGAATTTCATCCTGGCCCTCCCTAATACTCTGTCAGCGTTATATCCAGACTGATGGAAAGTACTTCCCCTTTCATGAGCACTATATCATAAGCGCTGCCAACCCCGGTCAGCATCGCCCTGCTGCATATCTTCTTCCCGCCGATCACCAGCGGGGCCACATACCCGATCCGTTTCAGCAGCTTTTCCTCCTCCTTCCGTGGCCGGACACCAAGCATGGCATTCAGTTCGATCCGGAACGTGATGCTCTGCAGGTCCGGACCCAGATATTCCAGCACCGGTTTTCCGGATATGATATTGTGTTTACTCACCCTGGCCGATGCCTTCCGGTTGAAACCGTCAAAGGTCAGTACCTTACTGTCATCTGTCTGGAATTTCAGGTAACTGCCCCAGTTCCCAATCTTTGCCATGTCCTTTGCCTCCTGCTATCTGCATTTTGCGATAATCCTGCTCAGCGGAATGGAACCACTGGCATCCTTAAGTGTCAGCATACCTCCATCCACAAGAATCCCCGCTCCCGGTACATCTCCCCTGACGGAATAGCTTCCCAGGACAATTCCGGCTTCTCCCCCATTGGAAAGATGAAGCACCAGCACCGCATCCCCTTTTTGCAGGACCTGCACAAGTCCGCATGGGGAAAACACCGGCAGTTCCCCGGTCACTTCCCCCATACGGTCCGGATAATAAACCGACGCCATACCGGCAGCCGCATTATAAGAACTCACAAACCCGATCCTCAGTCCGTTTCCCGCCATTTCCGCCCCCTATAATCTGTCAAAAATCCGGTATCCGGACACATTCATGGAACATCCGCTTCCGGACACCTGGTGTGTAACCTGGCTTACAAAGTATTTTCCGCTGCACCTTCCCATCCCGTACAGCTCAATATTACATGTGGCCACGATATCCGGCCTGGACATGGCCGCGAAAGAAACTGTCACTGCCTTTTCATTTTCCCGGTTTACCCTGGCCCTGGCAATCCTCTGGGCTTCGCCCTCACTGTCTGCTTTTTCATTAATATGCAGAAGTCTTGGCCCTTCCCCAACAGTCACCTCAACTGTCTGGTTCTGTGCCCCTTTCTGTTTCCCCTTTGCAGGTTCCGGTGCTGTGTAGGAGATCACGGCACCGGTATAGGTTCCGTTCAGTGTGCTGTTCCACTCCCATCTGCCGTCGAAATCACTTTCCGTAAATCTTCCCGTGATTCCCCGCGGTTCATAGACAGCCTTGTCAAAGATCACAAGGGCTTTTTTGTAAACCTTCAGGTACATTCCCTGCTTCTCACAGAGTTCATACAGGAATGTACTGTCCGCCTGGTTATCCTGCTCCACCGTCTCCAGCACCGGCTCCCCGCCCCAGTAAAACAGATCCTTCATCCCGTATTTTCCCATCATTTCCATGGCAATCTGTTTCAGGGTAATCTGCTTCCAGGTCTTGGACTTCGGATCTGTCTGGAAAGACTCGGAAGCGGGTATGGAAACACCTTTCAGGATGCACCTGCGTGGAACTCCGGAATAAGTAAGGTCATCCAGGGTGAAATTCCCACAGTGGTATCTCAGAAGATCCCCACTCCGGTTCCAGTTGTGGTACCAGAGTGTCACATCCAGATCATGCCCCTTTTCCGGGATAAAATCTGTCATAAGCCAGTCCCGGTTCCGTCCATGGAAGGTCAGTGTGATCTCATCCGATTTGCCGGAGTCATTATCCGTATAAGCCAGGGATTCAATCTTTTGTGACAGTCCGGCATCTTTTCCATCATAAAGAATCTCGCATTCCACATACCTGCCCTTAGCCATCCAGCGCCGCCCTCCAGTCCGGGTACCCTTCCGGAACCCGGATCCTGACCAGACTGTTTTTATCCGGAACATCCAGTACAACACCGGCAGGAAACACAAAGTATTCCAGCAGGCCCCGGTTGGCATCCATAAGCCGGTCACAGTAATGGTCATCCCCATACACCTCGCAGGCGACCTGGTCCCAGGTCTGCCCGCTGACTGTAATATATTTTCCCATGTCCCACCTCCGTCAGAAGCACACTCTCCTGCGGTTCCTCTCGTACTGCTGGAGAAAGTGCTCAAATCGTACATAATCATCGTCCGTTGCCCGTCTCACTGTCTCTTCATCTGCACCGTAAATGTTGTAGGAAGGCGAGTACACAAACTGCCCATGGCTGTCTCCGGTTCCGGAAACTCCTCCTGCTGCCGCCTGGGCACTCACCGGATCCTGGCCACTGTCCAGGACTCCCAGCCGTTTTCCGGCTTCTTCCCAGACCGATACTGCATTCCGGGATCCGTCCAGCGGAATGAAGGCCTCCGGCCCCGCCTCAGCGAATACGCCCCAGTGGGGCGTATCAAATATTCCCCCGTCAGCATGTCTGGCAGCACCTGCATTCTTTCCTGCGGCCGGCGTATATCCCGCAGCAAAAGGAGCACTGTACTGGACGTCCAGGCTTGGGCGCACCGTAATCGGTGTGCTGAACTTCTGGTTTACATACCTCTGTGTATATTCAAAAAGAAAATTGGCCCCGGCTTCCACCCGTGCTGCCTCTTCCCGCATTCCTTCGCTGACAGCCGGTGGAAGTGTTCCTCCGGCCTCCAGGGCCGCATTTACCGCCGCTTCCAGCTCCGGGTTCCCGGACACCTGGGTTCCCACATATTTCCAGACTGCCTCTATATCCCCGGTCAGCATCTCCAGGTTTTCCACCTTTGTCAGGGCTGCATGGAGGGCCTTTGGCGGTTCCTCCCCCAGGGCCTCGTACTGCTTCGCCAGCTCCCCGGTACGCTCCACAGAAGGTTTCATGGCCTCCAGCAGTTCCTCCACAGCCATCCTCGCATCCGGAGCCAGGGTCAGGCCTTCTGACGCGGCATTATTCAGTATCTCATTCAGGGCTCCCATGGGACTGCCCGGATTGCGCCGGAATGCCTCCTCCATCATCCTGCTGATATTTTCCGCAAGCTCCGGAGCCGCCGCTCCGATCTCCTCCTCAAACGCATCATAGATACTCTGGGTCTGGAACCGGATCCCGTTCAGCTCTATCTCGGCCTGCCTGTCCAGGAACCCTTTTTCCAGCTGCTGCTTTATCTCATTGTATGCGGTCTCTGTAAGGTACTCCGGATCCGTGATGCTGATTTCGCCTCCCTGGCTCCGTTCCAGACGCAGGTTCAGGGCTCCCAGGCTGTATTCATGGGCTGACTGCGCGGAAGCCAGATTTTCATCAATGACCGCCTGGATCTCCGACTGGAGGTTCCGGAAAGTTTCTGCATCCAGGTCCTTCCCGCTGAATTTCAGCTTCAGGGTGTCCAGCTTTGCACCGAACTGGGCCTGGGACACCTGCTCCGTCACCCTGGCCAGACTGGCCTGGAGTTCCTGGATGGTCCTGGCCTCATCCACGTCTATGATGCCGTCCTCCATGGCTTTCCGGTATGCATCGCCAAGCTGCTGTCCCAGTGAAGACACCTCTTCATGGATATTGGCATACATGGCATCGAATCCCTGGAGAATCTCCTGGCCCTGGACATTCCCTTCCCCGAAGATGGCATTCACATTTAAGTGGGCGGTATACTGGGCCTGCTCCACCAGACTGACGCTGTCCCGGACCATCCGGTCCACTGCGGATCCGAAATCTGCCTGGTCCGCCTCCGTCAGCGTCATTCCCGTCCCGATCTTCCAGCTTAACTGCCGGACAGTCCCGAATGCCTCTTCCATGGACTCTGCGTAACCAGCCACCTTCTCCATCTCCGCCATGGAAGATGCAAGTTTCCGGATGCTGTCCTCCCCGATCACATACTCTGCTGTATCCTGCAGTTCCCCCAGGGAAAGATTTATCTTCCCGAAGCTGTTCTCCAGCTTCTGTCTTTTCATCTGCTCATTGGCTATCCGTACTTTTACAGCAATTCCCGCCATGGCACCGCCCACCAGCGCCAGACCTCCCAGGGTCGCCGCGGCCGGACTGGCGGTCATGGCCAGCCCGAAAGCCTTTACTGCTGTTGTGGTCTCACTGATGGTTTTTGCAAGCTTCATTGCCGTTATGGTAGTCCCTGCCGCAGTCAGGGTGCCGATGATTTTGTCTGAATTATCCAGCATGAACATTCCGGCTTCCATCAGGGGACCGGAAAACGCGCCAATGCTTTCCCCGGCTTCACCCATAACGCGCTTTATGGTTGGCACGGCCCGCTCCAGTCTGTCCGTAATATCATCCGAAAGACCATAGACCATCTGCGTACCATGCTGTGCGGCCCTCCGCATGGGTTCCTGCAGACTGTCATAGATCCGGATCCCCGTATCCTGCAGGGCTGACTGGAGGATATCCAGATCCCCCTGGAGGTTGTCAAGCTTCATGGCCGCCATCTTTTCCAGGGCGCCATCTGCCCTGTACAGCTCAGTCTCCAGGCTGGCCCACTCACTTACGCCCTCTGCCACCTCGGTATTCAGTCCTGCCATAAGGTCATTCAGTGCGTCCACATGCTGTTTCCCGCCGATTGCTGCCATTGCCGCATTCCGCTGCTCTTCGCTGAGTCCGGAAAGTGACTGGTTCAGAACCTCCAGTGTCTCACGCAGGCCAATAAAATTCCCCTGGGAATCAAACGCTGAAATCCCCAGCGCGTCCATCATCTTCCCTGCCCGGCCGCTTCCCGTGGTCAGATTTACCATAACTGCATTCAGTGCATTACCAGCCTCAGATCCCTTAATACCCCGGTTTGCCAGCACACCCAGGGCTGCTGCCGACTCCTGGACTGGTACCCGGAGATTCTTCATGGTACCTCCGACACCAAGATAAGCCTCCATCAACTGCTCTGCAGTCTGGTTGGATTTATTGTTTGCTTTTGCGGCAACATCCAGATACCCTCCCAGATCCTGGATCCCGACACCAAGAGCTGACATGGAATCTGTCACCAGATCTGATACCCGTGCCAGATCAAGTCCCGTTGCCTCAGACATTCTCAGGATTCCCGGCAGCCCTGCGATGGAATCCTCCACGCTCCACCCTGCCAGGGCCATATACTCAAGGGCCTCCGCAGACTCCGTTGCCGTCCTGGAGGTGGTTCTTCCCATCTCCAGGGCCGCCTCCCTGGCCCTCATGTAATCTGCCTCACTGGCGCTGGCCGTAGCCTTCCAGGAGCTCATGGCGGATTCAAACTCCATTCCCACTTCCGCGCTGGCTGCCCCGACAGCAAGAACAGCCGCCTCCGCGGCAGCCATGGCAGCCACGGTAGTCATGGCTGTCTTTTTCAGGCCACTCCATGCCGCATCAATACCAGGACCGGCCTTTGTCATGGCATCCTGAAAACTGACACTGCTCCGGTTTGCATCTGCTGCCGCTTTTGCAATGTCCCGGAGCTGCTTCTTGGTCAGGCTGCAGGAGGAGGCCAGGGATCCGTCAATCATCCCCGCGATCTTTATTGCAAGTTCGTACTGCTTTCTGTCTGCCATGTCATCCCCCTCCCGTCTTTATCCTTCCTGCCGACTGCATGATCCTGGCCAGTTCATCCAGGGGCAGACCAAAAAGGTAATCCATCCCGGTCTTTGTAAGAAATGAAAGCCTCACAATGCAGTCCCTGACCGCGCCGGCATCGGAAGGCCTCATCCCCTGGCGTAAAAAAAAGTCCGCACCGCCTGCGCTATCCGGATGCAGTCCCTTGCCTTCATCTGGTCACAGTATTCCCAGGGCTTTTTGCCTACCCTGGCAGCCACAAGCATGGCATACCGGCGCGTCACCTCCATCGCCGCACCGCTATATCCCTCCCGCATCATCTGCCGGTCGATCTCACACAGATCCAGGGCCCTCAGATCAAAAAGGCCGGAAAGGTCGATCTCCTTTACTTCTGTACCTTCAAACAGATAAGGGTCGTAAAGCTCTACGACAAGTTCCGGCCTGCTGCCGGTTCCTGCATTCTTTCCTTCTGTCTCCACAGGAACCACATTTCCTGTATTTTCATTCATGGCTTCTTCCTCCTAGCAGAGTCTTCTTACTTTTTCCATCAGATCCACGCCATCGATCCGGTATATGTTGTTGAGCTTGTCTATCTCGATCAGTTTAACACCGTCAATCTCATACAGAATATACACCGCCTCAATGCTGACCTTGGATCCCATCACATCCCCGGGTTTTAAGTTTCCCGGCGTGATCGTCTTGCTGCGCCCCCTGACCACATAGCGGAAACCTGCAAAATCAGATACCCCGGTGCCCTTGTCTGTAACCTGGATGGCTCCGCGCACTACCAGTCCCACCTGCTTCATTGGATTTGCAAACTGGAAGATCGGCTTGTACAGAATCCGGAAAGGGATTTCCTGGGTAATGGAATCAAAATGTCCCAGCACCGGGACATCATAGGAACCGGCAATACCGGCTCCCGTGATTGTCGCCACCCTGCTGGCCAGCTCCGCCATACTCATTTCATCCGTGATACCCACCTGGACATTCCCATCAATATCATAAACATTAAACCCATTAATAACTTCCGGGATAATCATGTTTGTAAATTCCATGAATTACGCACCTCCTAACGCATTCTGAAGGATCGTCGGGTCAAACTCGATCCGGTTTTTGATGTATTCCGCCGGAATAAAAAAAGCAATCTTTGTGTGGAACACAATATTCCCGTCAAGGATTGATGTCACCGGGTTCTCATCCTCACTGAAACTGATCTCTCCCCCGGCAATCTTCTCAGTCCGGCCAAGGCTGTTCAGATAGATATTTTCCGAATCCACTACTGATTCGATCAGACGGTAATTTCCCGGTTCATCCACTTTGGCTTTGTAGGTAAGGATAAAATGGTTGCGGTACCAGCTCATCATCCTGCGGCAGGCGATCCAGCGGTCTTTGGGGTCTGCCGTTCCCGGATAGGCCGCTGTATTATTCCCCCAGGACCTCCATCCGCTGTCATTGATGGCGGTAACGATACCAAAGGAGTTCACCAGCTCTGCCATGGATGTATCCAGTACCAGCTCTGTACTGTCCTCCAGCACGGTAGCGCCCATATTCAGCAGCTCATTGGACGGGCTTTTTACCGGGATGTCCCCGTTCTGTGCATCTGTATATGCAGTCATCGCCGCCCAGACGGCAGAAAAGCAGTATACCTTGTCCCCCAGCTTCAGCTTCGGCCATACCAGGACTGCATGGGGGCTGCTGACAGCCATGGTCTCCTTGGCCTCCTTAAGCCCCGTGTAGACCCTGCATTTCCCGCAGTCCATATCAATCACAGTCTCGCAGGTGAATACCCCGTTGATGCTCTCCGTCTTGGCGCACATAACAGCGGCCACCGCCGTATTGTGGGACCATCCAGGGGCAAGGATCAGTCCCGGAGTCAGTCCCAGCTTCGGATATACCTGGCGGATCACTTCCAGTCCGGTCTCCTTCCCGGTTGCCGCATCATAGCCGCCGATCATATCCAGCTCCGTGACCATATCCGGATCCAGGCAGACGCCCGCCAGGTTCAGGGCGGTCACTCCGGCTGTTTTCTCCGTTGACAGTACGGTTATATCAATGCCTCCTGATGCATTAAAGGATGCGATATAGTCCGTATTTCTCTCCAGGGCATTGTCCTCCTGGTCCTTTACCTCCAGTCTGTCCAGCAGGATCCCGTCATCTTCAATAACCGCCTTCCGCTTTACCACCACAACATTCTTCTCATAGTCCTTCTGGTGCTTTTCCGGATCAAGGACATTGATAAAGATGACCGGCGCAACCGCAAACACACGGAACGATGCGTCCATACTCTGGCACAGGGTATATTTTGTGAAGCTGTCGCTGTATCCCAGCAGCTTCTGCGCCTCTGTAAAGCTGTAGGCAATCACCGGTGTGTTAGTCACTTTATAAGGATCCTCCGCCAGGTTCACCGGGGCGGTCCCAATGACCACCTGGAGACCTGCAGTCCCCTGGACCGGGACTGCAATCTGTGTAGGTATCTCCTCTGTATCAATTCTGTGGCTGTATCCCATGGTCTACTCCCCTTTCTTCCTGATCTGCTCTGCTGCTGCCTGGTAAATGCCTGCCAGGGCGGACTCTGGATCTGATAATTCCCGGCGTGCTCCTGCCAGCCTTTCCACCGGAACTACCAGCTCTGCGGCTGCTGGGAACTCCATGACCAGTCCTTCCAGTGCCGGTGTGAGTCCGTTTGTAAAGACAGTTCCCGGAACGGCGCCCCGGAATCCAGGGCCTATGTAGATCCGGGAAGCGTCCTTCCTGTTCCCGGATGCAGTTCCTGGTTCAGGCCCCTGGTTATCCTCTGGTTTCGCCTGACCGGCACCCTGGTCTTCCGCCTTTACTTCCATACCTCCAGCACTCTTCTCTTCTTCTGCCTGCTGTCCCGTCTCCAGCTTCCCTGCCGGACTTTCTGTGGAAGTTACGCTTTCCGCCTGTGTACCTGCTGCCGTTTCCGTGTTTCCATTTCCTGATTTTTTCATCAAAAGGCCTCCTTGTGTCTGCACCTTGCAGAGTTCACATATATTTTGCCGCATTGGTTCTTTGCAGTCCGGGTAACCGGAACTCCGTCCCGATGGCCCCAAAAAAATAAGGCCAGGTATCTTCATCCTGGAGTTCCCATTCAAATTCCCCGCTACAGGTGTACTGTCTGTCCAGCAGCGGGTCTGTGGCAAACCGCCCGTACACGCGCTGGATCAGGTTCAGCAGTTCTTCATGCCCCCGGTTTTCCGGCGATGGGCTGTAGATACCGAATCCCACCGCCACCTCCACCTGCTGCGGTCCGTTGATGGATGCCACTTTCCCTCCCCCGATCCTTACCAGGCACCAGGGACAGCGGAACACAGCCTGCTCCTCCCCTCCGTCCTGGTATTCGATGGTCCCCATGTCCCCGGCCCCGGCTTCCGGCCTTTCCGGAACCGGAAGACCCTGGCAGAAAACCTGCATGGGTACCGGATCCCCGCCTCCAGGGCTGGCAAACAGCATCCCTTCTGTGATCTTCCTGACCTCATCGGCCAGGGCCCGCTGGAAATACAGCGGGGTTAATGCCCTTGCTGCTTCTGTCATCTGTTACCTCCCAGCACCTGCTGCATGACATTCTTCACCTCCCCGTCCAGGATCTGTGCAATTTCATCTGCATTGTAGACTTTTTCACTGCCGATCATTTTCAGGTAAGACGGGGATATCCATTTTCTCAGTTTCTCGTAATGGGGCTTTTGGGGTTTCCCCTGGTACTTTCTGGCGTTTGTACCTGGAACCCTGCTGACTACTGCAACATGCCCGCTTTCAAACCGCACAACAAAGGCATTGCTGAATTTCTTTGCATTTCCTTTCAGCACATTTCCCTTTGGCCGCCTGCTGCTGTATCTTCCGCCACTGGTAAAGGGACTGGCCACCTTCATCCCTGATACATGAAAGTCCCCGATATCATGCACCGGGGATTTGAATGTTACTGTAGCTTCCGGGCTGGCCGTGGTTGCCTTTATGATGGCTGACGCGCCCTGGATTGTTCCGGGTTTTGCGGCCTTTCCTGCATAAGCACATGCCGCTTTCCGGACCAGAAGCTTCTGCGCTTTCCTGGCAGTATTATTCACCGCCGTTTTCAGGACCCGTTCCTCGGACTGCTCCACATCACGCATGGCCCGGATCACGCTGTCAAATGCCTTTTTATGGATCTCTACTTTCAGGATCATGACCGCACCGCCCCCAGAGTGATGGAGTAGATCCCGCCCTCATCTGCCGCATCCATGACACGGTAAGTACTCTTATCCAGTTTCAGGATCCGGCCGGTGGCCGGAAGAGGGCCAAACTCATTCTTTGCAGCATAAAGAACGATCTGTCTCAGATACACACCCTCAATCCGGCCGCTATCCGCCTGCCTCCGGCTCCGTTCCGTCACTTCATTTCCGTCAATTACAACCGTCATTACTTTTCCATCCACTGTATGCCTTTCCCCAAATTCCTCCGGGTTCATGAACACACTGCGGATATCCTGGTACACCAGATCCTTAAATCCTGCCCCCATGGCGCTCCTTTCTGTCATCCTGCCAGCTTTACGAGTACAGTGGTATCGTCTTCTGCGGCATCCTCCACGGCATATCCGGCCAATACCTGCTCTGTGCCAGTGGTAGCGGCAGGTTCTTCCCCGCCACTGCCCTGGACATCTGCGGTTTCCGCAGAGGCAGTGATCCCGTCCGGTGTATAGTACACATCCATTCCGGCGCTGACTGCCTCCCCGGCCTTTTTGGATAACCGGTATACCTCTGTCATATGGATGCTTCCCAGCTCTCCCGGCGGGATATCGGTTCCTGCCACCCCGATCCTGCTGCCCAGCACCACCACATCACCGGCTCCAATGTATTCCCCGGTTTTATTCCTGAAATCCAGGTTTTCCCCTCTCTGGACATAAACTGCTTTCATCTGCATTCCCCTTTCTATTTGATCACTTCACCCGGATTCATGGCGATTCCACGGAAGTCACGGACTGAGATTCCCCAGTCAGTGTAGATATCCCAGGTGAATCCCAGGACTCCGGGGGCTTCCATTCTCCTGACGATTGGCGTCTCCTGGCCGTTTAAATAATCCACATGGATGTGCTTTGCGCTGGACGGATCCGCTGCCATAAACCACGGTACTGCCTTCCCGTTCGCCAGGGCGTTGAGTACCGGCGTCTGTACCACCTGGAGCGGATAGTTGTACAGCGGGTTGATATCATTGTTGGCT
>Ga0137297_11494_pt1 | contig 13370 bp, 10 predicted proteins | sample RamsorincwithD2O_FD_97191 | JGI IMG/M metagenome (GOLD analysis project Ga0137297, IMG submission 97191) | Mouse cecal microbial communities from Vienna, Austria - Mucin amended with D2O | ecosystem: Host-associated > Mammals > Digestive system > Large intestine > Cecum | place: Austria: Vienna... | reverse complement strand
GGGATCAGTACAATATCATGAAGATTATTTTTGACGGAAAGAGAGAGGTAAAAACCGTATTTCTCGGAGTTGATGTGATCACCTATACAGGAGGGGTTACGGAGACGAAATACCCTATTCCGGAATATCTCTACGATCAGAATTATCTGAACGATATCAAGTATTTATTGAATAAGGACGTGCTCCTGAATTATATTCTGCGGCCGCTTGCGGATCCGGATCCCACGGATCTTGCGACCGTGTACGCAAGCTGGTGGACCGAGGAATATTACAGCGAGCAGTGGGTGCTTCACAATTACACTTCCCCAAAGAAGGTGACGGAAGAGACAAAAAAAGAGGAATACCTTCCCGGCGTGGAGAAGAATCTGGACGTGAATATCTGTCCTTTTATTGAAGAAAACCCGGATACCCGGTTTGTGGTCTTTTTTCCGCCCTACAGCATTCTGTACTGGAATGACGTGCTGCAGGAAAATCACCTGGAGGCGACCATGGAGGAGTACCGGTATCTTGCGCAGAGGCTGAATGCGTATGAGAATGTGGAGGTGTACTTTTTCCCGGACAGGGAGGATATTATCCTGGATCTGAACCACTATGCGGATTACAGCCATTATCATCCGGATTACAACCGGTTTATGGCAGAGTGCTTTGCGGACGGAACCTGCCTGGTGGCGAAAAACGCCGGGGAAGGGGGAAAAACCATTGAGGAATATCTGGCGCATATGAGACAGATTGTGGAGCGGTTTGATTTCGAGGAGCTGCTGTCCAGGAAGTAGACAGCAGCGTATCAATAATTTCTAAGGAGGTTACGAAATGTTACAGAATGCAGTATGGATCAGGTCCCCCTATGAGACGGGGGAGGCATGTCCGGAGTTCTACAGGGAGATTTCGCTGAAAGAGGGCGTAAAAAGTGTGCGTCTTGCAGCCAGCGCCGTGGGCATGTATCTTGCCTTTGTGAACGGCAGGCGGGTGGGAGACGAGCTCTTTGCGCCTTACTGGACACAGTACGAGGCAAGGCTCCAGTATCAGACCTATGATGTCACCACCCTGTTTGCGGTGGGCGGCAGCGTGGAGCTGTGCTTTTTGTGTGCGCAGGGATGGGCCGTGGGAACGATTGGTTTTGACCGTCTGAATCACAATTTCTCGGACCACATCAGTCTGATCTATGAGCTGGAGGTGGAGTATGAGGATGGAAGCAGGGAGCGCTTTTCCTCCGGGGAGGAAACCAAAGTGCGCACCAGCCAGATTCTCTCATCCCAGATCTATGACGGGGAGCTGATTGACCGCACGGCAGAAAAGAAGGAGCTTGGCCCTGCACTGCCGGAAAACCTTACGGTTCATCTGATCTATCAGGAGGGGGAGGCGGTCAGAGAGCAGGAGGCCGTACAGGCGGTAAGATATTTCGTCACTCCGGCCGGGGAGCGGGTCATTGATTTCGGGCAGAACCTTTCCGGCTATGTGGAGATCTGTACGGATGGCATGGGCGGCGGCCGGATCTGCTTAAGCCATGCGGAGGTGCTGGATCGGGAGGGCAATTTTTACACGGAAAACCTGCGGGGGGCAAAGCAGAGGATGACCTACGTCTTTTCCGGGGAGGAAAAGGAATGTCTGAAACCTTTTTTTACATGGCAGGGCTTCCGCTATGTCCGTCTTGACGAATATCCCGCCGGGGAGCCGGATCTGTCCCGGTTTCGGGCAAGAGTGGTGCATTCGGATATGAAGCGCACAGGGCATTTTGTCTGCGGAAATGAAAAGATAAACCAGCTGTACCACAATGTAATCTGGGGGCAGAAGAGCAACTATATCGACGTCCCCACGGACTGTCCCCAGCGGGACGAGCGTCTTGGCTGGACCGGGGACGCCCAGGTGTTTGTGCGCACGGCGGCCATCAATTATGACATTGAAAAATTCTTTAAAAAGTGGCTTAAGGATCTGGCCGCCGGGCAGGGCGAAAAGGGGGAGGTATACGGAATCGCCCCCAATGTGAAGCTTGCGCGCGAGACCAATGTCTCGGCGGCCTGGGGAGATGCGGCAGTGATCTGTCCCTGGGAGATTTATCTCGCCTACGGGGATAAAGAGGTGCTCGAAGCGCAGTTTGAGAGCATGAAGGCGTGGATCGAGTATATGCACGGTGCGGGGGAGGAAGAATATCTGTGGCTTTCAGGCGAACATTACGGCGACTGGCTTGCCATGGACGGCGGCGATTATGTGGGAGCCACCTCGCCGGATTACATAGCCTCTGCCTTCTTTGCCCACAGCACCTTACTGTTTGTCAAGGCTGGAAAGGTTCTCGGACGGGACATGTCCGAATATGAAAGACTGTATGAGAATGTGGTTCGGACCGTGAAGGAGCGTTTTATGGAAAAGGGGATTCCCGTTCAGAGAACCCAGACGGCTTATGTGCTGGCCCTCCATTTCGGGCTGTGTGACGACAGGAAAGCGGCGGCGGACGGACTGGTCCGGATGATTGAGGAGAACGGAATGCGGCTTACCACCGGTTTTGTGGGAACGCCCTATCTGCTGCATGCGCTGACACAGGCGGGAAGAGGCGATATCGCCTATGAGCTTCTGTTCCAGGAAAAGGCACCGTCCTGGCTGTTTGCAATAAACCGGGGAGCCACCACCATGTGGGAGCACTGGGACGGAATCCGAAAGGACGGCTCTTTCTGGAGCAGCGATATGAATTCCTATAACCATTATGCCTACGGCTCCGTGTTTGACTGGATTTTCGGCTCCTGTGTCGGGATCCGGGTGCTGGAGGACGGTGCGGGCTACCGGCATATTTCCATAAAGCCCCTGCCGGATAAGAGAATGGGATTTGTGAAAGCCTCCTTGGAGACAAGGCTGGGGCATCTTGAGAGCTCCTGGTATTATAAAGGAGAGGAAGTCTGCTTTGAGTTTACCGTACCGGAGGGCTGTCTTGCCGAGATCGAGCTTCCGGACGGGCTTACACAGAGCGTCCGGGGCGGAAGGTACGTCTATGCAGACCGGAAGGTACACTAGTATAATCGGGGGATCATACTAGTCGGTTTGCGAAACCGAGGAGGAGACGGTTCCCAGATGGTTGTTGATGATGTCAGCAATCCGGTCGGCCAGCTTTTCCCTTCCTTTCTCGTTGTAGTGCATATGGTCGGTCATGTACTCTCTGTAATTGTCCTCGTTGATGGTTCCAAAATAATTATCTATGATGGAGACGCCGCAGTCCATGGCGGCGTCTACCTCTTTGACCAGATAGTGGTTGAGGGTGCCGTTGCCGATGTCCATGGTGGTTCCGTTGTAAAGCTTTCCGTCCTCGTCCATATACTGGGCGTAAGTGGGGGACATCACGAAAATCCGGATGTAGGGCCAGGTGGACTGGATGTTCTCCAGGGTGGTTCGAAGCCCGCCGGTGAAAGCCGTCACGTCATGGGGATTGTGAAAAAAAGGATCCACCAGAATCACGAGCCCTCCTGCGGCAAGGCACAGAATTGCGGCCATGGCAAGCAGGCCGGCCGTGGCCCTTTTAAATACATTTTTCTCTTTCTGCTCCACTTTTTATCTCCTGACAAAAAATCTTTCCGCCTGTGCGGCCAACGCCGCAATTTGCGGCGGCCCACCCTGCAAAGTTCGCAAAACCTGCAGCGATTCGCTGCCGCACGGTTCAAAAGTTAAAGTAAATAAAGGAGGTGACATTGGAAAAGGTAACGATGCACCAGAGGAACAAAACCGCCATTGCCCCCGTATGGAGAAGCTTGGGCTTCACCCTCTGTGCGCACTCCTGTGCCGTCCGGCCAAAAAACACAAGCCAAAGCAGCCCGGCCAGAATCAGCACCATCAGAATATAATGGGCGTACTGCCAGCGGTCTATGCGAAGCACCTTGATCACATACCAGAACTCGTCCAGGTTAAAGCAGCCCGCCAGCTCCCAGTTCAGCCTTCCAAACCGGAAGGACAGGATCTTCCGAAGCAGCGATACCGCCACGCCAAGAGACGGTGAGCGGAAAAACACCCAGGCAGCGTTCACATAGAGAAAAGTTCCCGCAACGGACAGGAGCCGCCGGCCCTTTTTAAGCAGAAGGCCGCCGGCGCCAGGTATCCGGTCCGGATCTTCCGAGCAGCCCGTCTTCCTGCCTGCGTCCCTCTCCATATGCCTTTTCCTCACATCCATACGGTATCTGGTAAGGACATACAAGATCCCGTGGAGCATTCCCCACACAAGAAAGCTTGGCCCTGCTCCATGCCAGATTCCACTGACAAAAAACACGATCAGAATATTCCGATACGTTCTCCATCTCCCCCTGCGGCTTCCTCCCAGGGGAATATACAGATACCGGGTAAAAAACCGGGTAAGCGTGATGTGCCATCCCTTCCAGAATTCTATGATATTTCCCGCCTTGTAAGGCGAATGAAAATTGAGGGGAAGAGAAAAGCCCAGCATCTGAGCCGCTCCCGATGCCATATCGCAGTAACCGCTAAAATCAAAATACAGCTGCAGCGTGTAGGAGACCGTCACGATCAGCGCATCCGCCGAATTCAGCGCATTCAGGCTGTTATATCCCTGATCCACCGCCCGTCCCAGGGTATCCGCAAGCAGAACCTTCTTGGCAAGGCCGAAAAGAAACAGATTAAGCCCCCGGTAAAAACACTCCCAGTCAAAAGGCCTTTCCGCCGCCGTCTCCACCTGCCCCTCCATCTCCTCCGGAAGCGCTATGGGGCCCTGGATCAGCTTGGGAAAAAACGTCACGTAAAATGCGTAATCCGCAAATCCCGTCTTTTTCAGGTTTCCTTTATATCCCTGCACCAAAAAGGCGATCTGGCTGAAGGTGAAAAAACTGATCCCCAGCGGCGCAAAGGCGCTGCCCGTATATTTAAAGACAAACAGGGCAAGCAGGTTCAGGGCGATCCCGAGAATCAGAACCGGCCTCCCACCGCCGTCGGCCGTTCTCCTCTTCATGAGCCGGTAAATCCCGTAATTGCCCGCCATGCTGACAAGCAGCGCCGGAAGGTTCAAGGGGTTCAAAAAGGCATAAAACCACAGGGACAATAGGGTCAGAACCGCCTTGACAGCGATTATGCTTCCCCGCTTCCTGAGTCCGTAGAATCCCCCAAGGCACAGGGGGAAAAACAGAAACACAAATACATATGAGTTAAACAACATTCCGCTCAATCCTCTTCATAATACTGCTGCCAGCTCTCCACCTGCGCAGCCGCAACCGGATCCAGATAGACACGGTAACCGTCAATGTCCGCAAGAAACTGCAGGCCAAGCTCCTCGGGGTCTCCCTTTACCTGCCTTGTGGGATTGATCACGATATACTGACAGTACTCCTTTCTCGTGGCCTCCATCAGCTTTTCCAGGTCAATGATCTCCGTCTCCTCCATGGCCGCATGGACTTCATTGTAATAATCCCACTGCCCCTCGACCATCTCCCGCCCGTAGGGCATCCGGATCGCCGCATTGTACTGCCGCACAAAATACACCAGCTCCTCGGGAACCACCGCCATCACCTGTCCCTGTACACCCTCCGGCGCAATCAGATCGCAGATGCGCACCACGGTATCCGGGATGTGATAAAGATTTTCCGCCTTTGAGATATAGGCGCTTTTGTACACCAGGTTTCCGCAAAAAATGATGAGAGCGGACGATACCGCAAGCCCGATCCTTCTGTGTTTTTCAAACATCCTGCACAGTCCGTAAGCCGTGATCACTCCCAGTGGAATGGTCCACAAGACCCGGTAATAAGTGGCCCCGTCAAGCCCTGCCGCCACAAAGAATTTGCGGCTTAAGGGACACAGAAACAGCAGCAGGATGAGAACCGGCGCAAACACATACAGCGTTTTTATCTTCTTGTCCTTCTCCGCAAAGAGCAGATAAAGCCATGCAAGGCCGGCCAGCACAATCAGCGGCCTCATTCCCGTATACAGCTTGAATATCACAAGGCTTTCCATAAAAATTCCATACATAACAGACACATCCCTCCCTTTTTACCGGCTGATCACCAGATAGACCAGCACGTAGGCCGCAGCCGGAATACAGCAAAGCCCGGCCCGGATCAGGATTCCAAATTTCCGGTATCTTACCGCAAAGAGAACCCCAAGCCCCGCCGTAAGAAGACCGCTGAGCATGACCGCAAGAGAGCTGGCCGCACCCGCCGCCAGATTCAGACAGGCAAGGATCAGCCAGAAGCCCTTGTTTTCCCGCTCCGTCCTCTCCATCCACACATGCCCGGGCCAGTCCTCCCAGCTGTCGTCAAACAGATTCAGAAAAATCCAAAACACCGCCGGCAGAATAAAATTCCCCGCCACGGACTTTCCCTGCCAGGTCCGCGTAAGCAGAAAGGTCTCGTTGGTGTAAATGGAGACGTTTCCGAAAATCTGAAAAACCGCAAGCAGAACCATGAATACCGGAAGCAGATCCTTCTTTTTCGAAAACAGCGCCCGTCCAATCTGGAAATACACAAGATAGGTGAGCGGAAGCAGCAAAAGGGGCATCACGCTGTGCATGACGACCGTCGGGTGCAGCCCGCTCATTCTCGCCACAAACGCCTCCCATATGGGAAACAGCGCAAGGGCGTGGCGCACATCCAGAGGCGCGCTCCTTCCCGTGTAGGGATTGATGCGGTAGAGCGAATCCATCTGCCAGGCAATGACGCCCTGGGCTCCGTAGTAGGCATCGTCCCCGTCAAAGGAAGCCCTGGTGAAGGCCATATACAGCTGAAAGGCCGCAAGCAGGAGAAAAAGGGCATAGGTAAGCTTATCCTCCGCTGATATCCGGTCAAACGCTCCCCTTTGCGAAGAGAAAAACTCGCCGTCCCTCCTGCTTTTTACCGCCATAAGCGCAAAGCCCGCAAGTGCCAGACACAGGGACAGGGCCATAAAAAGATAAGACAGCAGGGAGAAGGAATTGTACGTCACAAAGATCACCACGGGAATCCCCGTCAGTTCAAAGAGAGCAAGCGCAAGCACGTATCCCGCCGCCAGCGCAGCCCCTGGCGTCCGCTTTCCCTGCGGCAGGGCACACAGCAGGAAAAGCCCCATGCCAAAGGGAATAACCAAAAGCCAGATCATCAGATATATGACTGGCAGTACATTCTGCAACACGCCGCTAAACACCTCCATAGATTTCAATCCCGCCTTTCCGATCGTTTATTTTTTCTCGAACAGGTAATAGGTGAATTCCTGTTCCCCCATAGACCATTTTTCTTCGCCGGCAAGCTCATACTTCTCAAAAATCACATCCGGATAGCCGTCCCTCGCCAGCACGAAATCCGTCCTCCCCTCACGGACATAGCTCTCCTGCTCCTCGTACACCAGATCCATATTTATGGTCTGTGTCTGGAACCACCGGCAGGTGGGGACAATGTCGCAGACCGTATACAGCCCCGCATCCAGGCAGCCGATGTTGAGAAGGGTCGGATCCTCCTTAAGCCTCACAATCTCTCTGAATTTATAGAGAAAAATGTCTTCCCTTTTCTCAGACAGGAAGGGAATGTTCATGGACGTTGCGGCGACAAAAGCCGCACTCGCAAGAAGGGAGGCCGCACATCCGGCCGCCAGCGCCCGGCGCCCTCCCGCCGTTTTTGCGGATTGCGCCCCAAAGGGCTCTTTTCTTATCCCCCTTTGCCCCCACCAGGCAAACAGCCTTTGCGCCGCCTTTCCCAGATAAGCAAACCCGAGAGGGGAGAACACAAAAAGCGGAAGCGCATAATAGGGAAGCTCCGAGCCTCCCACGTAAATTCCCAGAAACAGGAAAAAGCATAGGGCAATGATATGGAAGCGCGCAAGCAGGCTTCTGCCCTTTCCCAGAAGCTCCGCCAGCACTCCCGGTATGACAAACACAAAATAACCGCTGTTTTTCCGCGCCACCCAGTACAAAAGCTTGGAGAGCGTGTAGACCCGTTCCGAAAGAGAAGGCCCTTTGCTGTTTAAATTGCTGTAGGCAAACACGTTGATATACACATAACCCCAGTACCAGTCATAGAGTGCGCCATTTATTGCGAAATAAACCGCCCAGGGCACAAAGGGGAGCGCCATCCCGGCCAGAAAAATCCCGCAGGCGCCTAAGGCTCCCTTCAGATTCCGTTTTGCCAGAAAGGCAAAGGCGACGCACATCATCCAGGCAAAGAAGAGCCCCAGGGAGGTGAACTTGATATTTGCCACCATTCCCGCAAGCAGGCCGCCCGCAAAAACCGTCCCTTTTCCCATCTTGCGATCCGGATAATCCTGCCTGAAGTAGCGCAGGGAAAGATAAAACCCCCAGAGCAGAAAGGGCAGACAGACCTCCTCCGCACTGCCGCCCCAGTAAAAGCTCTGAGAGGAAAATCCCGCCGCCAGCGCAAGGGGCGCAAGAATAAGGGAAGCGCTCTTTTTCACGTACAGCCGCAGAATCTTTATTATGGCCGTAAGGTCAAATACCGCAAGGATCAGCTCCAGCAAAAACACGCCGGCAAACGTGGTATGGGAGACAAGATAGGCCAGTCCGTAAAAAAAGTACAGGTACATCCCCTTCTGGTCAAAAATATCACGGTAGGGCACCCTGCCGTTAAAAAGAGCCTTGCCCATGGAAAAATAGCTGTTTGCATCGTTCCAGTCGTTACAGGGATAGAGAAAAGAGGAGCGGGTTGCAAATAGCAGTATGAAAAATGCGGCGGCGGCGCAATATAATAGCAGACAGATTGTTTCTTTTTTCCTTTTTGGAAGCATGTTTTTTTCCTCTTTTTTTCCTGTTGGCATAAGTATACCATAGTAGACACTCCTGCGCAAATGTGGTACAATTTTAATAATTATATTTTCTGTAAATGTTACGATTCACAGCCACATGAGAATCAGCAGACAGATTCGTCAAGTTTGCTTGCAAGAAGCTGGCTGCTGATTTTCGTGTGACCGGAAGCAGTCACTCCACCCGCATAAGCAAAACGGAAAGCCGCAAAGCGGCGGCAGACAGCGCAGCTGGCTGGTTTTGCGCATGTGAGGGGGAGGGCTTCGAATCGTAACCTGTAGATAAAACGAAAGGTAAGGTATTGTATGAAAAAGGCCCTTATAATCGGTGCTGGTCCCGCCGGACTTACCGCAGCCTACGAGCTGCTCACCAAATCACACGACATTGAAGTGACAGTATTCGAAGAGAGCGACTGTTTCGGCGGCATTTCCAAAACCGTTAACTATAAAGGAAACCGCATGGACATGGGCGGCCACCGCTTCTTTTCCAAAATCCCGGAGGTCAACGCCTGGTGGGACCGGATGCTCCCCATGCAGGGCGCTCCCACCTATGACGATATTCTCTTAAACCGCAAAATGCCGCTTACCAAAGGCGGCCCCGACCCGGAGAAGGAAGACCGAGTCATGCTCACCAGGCACCGCGTCTCCCGCATTTACTTCGAGGACAAGTTTTACGATTATCCCGTTTCCCTGAAGCTGGAAACCCTGAAAAATTTCGGTTTCCTCACCACCATGCAGGTGGGCTTCAGCTATCTTCACGCCCTTCTCTTTAAAAGAAAGGAGAACAGCCTGGAGGACTTTTATATCAACCGCTATGGCAAAAAGCTGTATTCCATGTTCTTTGAAAATTATACCGAAAATCTCTGGGGACGCCATCCCAATGGGATTGACCCCTCCTGGGGTGCGCAGCGCACCAAGGGAATGTCCATCATGGCCATCCTCAAGGACAATATCGAGAAGAAGTTCAAGAAGAAGAACCGAAAAGTGGAGACCTCCCTCATCGAGGAATTCAAGTATCCCAAGCTTGGCCCGGGCCAGCTCTGGGAGGTGACGGCCCATGAGGTTGAAAAGCTGGGCGGCACCATCATCAAAAACGCAAGAGTGACCAAACTCCACAAGAACGATAAGAACCTCATCACCTCCCTCACCTACGAAAAGGACGGGCAGGAGCATACCATGGAGGGCGACTATTTCATCTCCTCCATGCCCGTAAAGGATCTGGTGGCAGGCATGAACGATGTCCCGGCGGATCCCGCCAGAATTGCGGCAGGCCTTCCCTACCGCGACTACATGACTCTGGGAGTGCTGGTTCCGAAGATCAATCTGAAGAACGAAACGGAGCTGAAAACGGTCAGCAATATTGTTCCCGACTGCTGGGTCTATGTGCACGACCGCAGCGTAAAGCTGGGACGTTTCCAGATTTACAACAACTGGTCACCTTATATGATCAAAGATCTGGAACACACGGTCTGGATCGGCCTGGAGTATTTTGTCACCGAGGGGGACGAGTTCTGGCAGATGAGCGAAGAGGAATTTGCCAGGTTCGGAATCGCCGAAATGCTCAAAATGAGGCTGATCGACAGCCCTGACGCGGTGCTGGATGTCCACATGGAAAAGGTAAAGAAAGCGTATCCCGCTTACTTTGATACCTATGACGAGATCGACACCCTTGTAGGCTATTTAAGCTCCATCGACAATCTCTACTGCGTGGGCCGCAACGGCCAGCACCGCTACAACAATATCGACCACTCCATGGTCACCTCCTTTGAGACCGTGAAGAATATCTTAAGCGGGCAGAAGGACAAGACCAACATCTGGAATGTGAATACCGAGAAAGAGTACCATGAGACCAAGGATGCCACGGAGGTCGGCGAGGTGGATTAAACTGACAACGCTGCAAACCGCTTAAATACTGCGGTTGCAGCGTTATAATATCCTCTCTGTTGTTTCATTGGCCAATTTCTATATGCAGAATACAGATTCCTTATTTACTCTTCCGAAACAGAGACTGTCTCGCCCCATGGTTTGCCGCCCTATGCTTTAAGGTATCGTCCACCACATCCATGCGAAGCCCCGCATCAATGAAATCGCAATACTTACAGAAATCGTAGTCGCCCCTGCCCTTTCGAATGGCCCTGCGAAGCTTTTGGTACTCCAGGGTGTTCCACGCCTCCTTCAAGGGAGTCTTGTTCAGATCCGCAAGCGTGGTCGCCTCAAAGTTGTCGCAGCAGCAGATCCCCATCCGCCCGTCCGGGAAAATAAACATATCCGTGTAAGGCATCAGGCAGGTTTCTTTAATGATCTTCTGCGTGTTTGTCTTGTTGGGAGCGCTCCCCGCACGGTTGGTCAGAACCGCATCCATATAGCGCATCTGTATCAGAAGATCCACATCCTTAAACTCTTCCGGATGCGCCTTTGCATACTCGTAGATCTCCTTCACATTGTCATGAAGCTTCATGTCCCTGCAGTAATTGTTGATGATCAGCTGATCCAGATAGGGAATGATCTCCTTCACCTTCTCCACGGTGAGTAAAAGCCCGTTGGTGGAAAGGAAAATGAAACACTCCGGCAGCTTTTCCCTGCAGTACTTGTGAAATTCCAGAACCCTGGTGTCAAGGTAGGGTTCGTTGTTTCCGTACAGGGTCAGATGCCCCTTGTAGTCCCAGTCGTGAAGCTGGTCGATAATGCTGTAAAACAGGCTCTCCTCCATGCGCTTATAGGGACGCTTCTCCGCATTCCTGTTGGCCGTGCAGAAGGAACAGGTGCTGTTGCAGCGGTTGATGGTCTTTAAGTTAACCACCAGCGGCTTCGGAACCTCTCCCCCATCCATAAAATAGTCTATATATTTCTTCTGCAGCGTGTTTCTCGTCAAAAACTGTAATTTCAAATAGCTCTCGGAGGATAGCTTGGGAAACCGTTTCTGCAGGTTCCACCCAAGTCTTCCGCCGAAATTATGATATCTTACCGGCATACTTAGCTCCTTTCTGGTGACTTTTTCATACTAACACTGTTTTAATGGATCGTCAAGTTTCGCCTCAAACAGTACGTTTAAACAATCTCTCAAACTTTTACATCCCCGTCATGCGCCAGCAGGGAGCATGAGCGGATTCCGGGAAGTTCACAGATCTGATCCACGATCTTTCCCTCGTCCTTTGCCCGGACTTCCAGGATCAGATCCATGCCATCCCCCGTCAGATTCTTGGATTTCATCTTAAAGCTGCTCCCGGCTTCCTTCAGAACAGCCTGGATTGCCGCCTCCGCCTTGCGGGAATCCGCATTGATAATCAGAAGATAAGGGCTGATCCGCACGGGAAGCATATCCAGCACCAGAATTCCCAGTGTTACCATCACTGCCAGAATCACCGCCACCTTGTACAGCCCGGCGCCGCAGATAATTCCGGTTCCGATAGACCAGAACAGGAAGAGAAGATCCATGGGATCCTTGATGGCCGTGCGGAACCTCACGATGGAAAGGGCTCCCACCATACCCAGGGAAATCACGATACTGGACTGCATGGCAAGAATAATTCCCGCAGTCACCATGGAGATAACCGCCATGGAAACATTAAAGCTCTTAAAATAGAAGGCGCTTTTGGTCACCATCCGGTACACCTGAAAAATGTACAGGGCGATCACAAAGGTGACAACCAGCGTGGTCAGTATTTTGGCCGTGGACAGATCCGCATAGGCAAAACCTTCCACCACCGATTTTTTAATTATGTCACTGAAGTTCATTCTCTCATCCTCCCGGGTTTCTAAGCATTTGTATAGGTTCTGGAATACCAGTATTTTGAAAAGGAAGTTCGCTGAAGCATTCCCATATCCAGCACATCCGAAAGATAGCCGGGAAGCAGCTCGTCATATTTTACTTCCAGCACATGATTTCCTTTCGGAAGAAGGGGAACCCTCCCGATCTTCTTATCCAGAAAGGTCCGGCACTTTGTGCAGCCGCTGATATTCCGGTCAAAGGAGATTCTCACGTTTCCCCTGGGCTCCACGAAGGCCGTCCTCTCATACTCCACAATGGACGCCGGGCGCATGCCCTGCGCCCTGATCTGCACATAGAACTCTTTTTCCAGCCGCAAGCTCTCCTCCCGGAGCGCAGGCGCTCCTCCGCTCATATAAGTAAGACAGTCCTCTCTGGAAATGTCCGCCTCAACCTTTCTCGTCATTCCCCGGAATTTGATCTTTTTCTCCAGCTTTATCACCGCATCATCCCCGTCGTAGATACGGATCCTGTACTTTGACCGGCTGTCAACCCCGTCCTCGTTTTCCCTCATGCAGGAATCGTAAAGGTCGTCAAAATACAGGCTTCTCACCGTGTAGATCCCCTCTCTCTGATGAATATCCGGATGCATCAGGGGTTTTAGCCGAAGCCGTATGCTCTCTATTTCCGCATCTGAGACCAGAAATTTTAATTCGTGTCTGTAGTCCATAGCCGTCACCTCATCCGCCCAAAATAGTCGTCCAGAAAATCGATCCGCCCGTCTATATACTGATAGAGATATTCATCTTTCCAGTAGTCAACCTCTCTTGGCCACCTCTGTTCATTTCTTATGGCCGCACCGGAATCGTAGAGATAGGCAAAGTCCGCATCCGCCTTCTCGTAAATCGCCTCCTTCGTGACAATCTCCTCTCTAAGCTCCACCCATCGCTCGTTCAGCAGCCTGCCGATC
>Ga0137297_11492_pt1 | contig 13399 bp, 11 predicted proteins | sample RamsorincwithD2O_FD_97191 | JGI IMG/M metagenome (GOLD analysis project Ga0137297, IMG submission 97191) | Mouse cecal microbial communities from Vienna, Austria - Mucin amended with D2O | ecosystem: Host-associated > Mammals > Digestive system > Large intestine > Cecum | place: Austria: Vienna... | reverse complement strand
TCGTCGGCAGTAGCGATTCATGTAAGGAGAGGAGATTATCTCAACACCGAAGGTGTTTTTGGGGGAATATGTACGGAGGTTTACTACCAAAGAGCTGTAGGCAGGATGCTTGAAAGCTTACCGGAAGCAGTGTTTTTTGTCTTTTCCAATGATAAGGAATGGGTAAAGGGGTGGATTCCGCGTCTGTGTAAAGAATTAAATTTAGATAAACAAAAAAGGTTTGTGGTTATAGAGGGGACAACAGAGGATACCGGTTATCTTGATATGCTGCTTATAAGCAAATGTCAGCATTTTATTCTGGCAAATTCCAGTTTTAGCTGGTGGGGGGCATGGTTGAATTCCTCTGGTGAGAAGCTGGTAATAACACCCTCTACATGGTTCAATAATCAAAACTGCAGAGATATTTATACGCAGGAAATGATTAAAATTTCTGCAAAAGGAGAAATAATAGAAAATGAGGCAGGAAAAGCTGATATCAGTTATTGTGACTGCATATAACATTGAGGCTTATATTTGCCGGTGTATGGACAGCCTCCTTGCTCAAACCTACAAGTTGATTGAAATTATATTAGTGGATGATGGTTCGGAGGACAGTACACCGGAGTTGTGCGATGGTTATGCGGAGCAATTTGATAATATCCGCGTGATCCATCAGAAAAACAGAGGACCTTCGGCGGCAAGAAATGCCGGATTTGAGATTGCCAGGGGAGATTATATAGGCTATGTGGATGGGGATGACTGGATAGAAGAGAATATGTATGAAGCTATGTTGAAAGCATGTCTGGATGCAGGAGCGCAGATTGCCATATGCTCTTACCGGCAGATAGGTGTAGGCGCAGAGGAAATTTATCCCACAGGGAATATACTTAAGCTTAACCGCAGAGAAGCAATGGAATTGTACATCAGCGGAGATTCCCAGTATCATATTTATCATTCTGTGTGGAGCAAACTTTTTGAGAGAAATGTGATTCAAGATATACGTTTCCCGGAAGGACGGAAATCAGAAGATATTATGTATACTACATGGGCGCTTGCTAAAGCACAGAAATGTGTTTTTTTGGATACGCCATATTATAACTATATGGTAGATCGAAGCGGCAGCATTATGAACAGTCAGATACATGAGCGGAGATTTCGGGATGAAATTCCTTTTTGGAAGCAACAGGAAGAATACCTGAAAGAGCAGGGGTTTTACGAACTGGCAGGAAAAGCGGCATACCAGTTTTACCGGAAAATGCTGTTTTATTATATTGATTTCAGAAACAGAAATATGAAAGATTCTGGCAGAGAATTAATGGCTCTTCTGCGAAAGGAGAAGCAAAAAATTAAAGAAATATATCGAAACGGCTATGTTGCATATGGTGATAAGGCCAGAATGAAGTTGGCTTTATTCTGGCCAGGACTATATTATCAAATCGTAAAAATATATGACAGGTTTATCATACCTCTACGCTCTTGTTCCCCCAAATGATAATGCAGTTTTTTTCTTTTGTTAATGGTTTTTCTTCAATGGCAGAGGAGCCGGGGATTTTAGCCAAGAGTTCTTCAAGACTGTATCCATCCAATTTGTCGTAGGAAAGTGAGTTCCATGTTATATAGCCGGCTCTGGATTTCAGTATTACTTTATTCAGGTAACTGTCCTGTACACTGCGGACTAATTCTGAAAAGGCGTAATTGCTTATGACAAAATCATAAGTATCGTCTGTATTGATTACGGTTCCGTCAATAAATTTAATTTTGCCGGTAATATCTGTTCCGAATTGATCAAGATATCTTTTTGACAATTCCAAAACTTCCGGAAGATCAAAAAGAGAGTAAGATACAATCGTCTGAAGATAGCTTGTCAGTAACCGGCATTCGCCAGCATAGCCGATGCCGATTTCCGCCACAGATTTAATCTGTATTTGGTCGAACAGAGTTATAATATCCTGCAAAACCTTAATATAGCGCAGAGTAGTTGGAGAAAAATTACGCACAGATCCATTGATTTTGTACGGAAATGAGACAGGACTTCCATATAAATCATTTTTATAAAAATTATCCCAGTCTGAGTCTGAGAACTTTAATTTCTTATCCTCAAAAATGATATCCAGATATTCCTGGCCCTGTTTTTGAGTTACATGTTCGAGAATATCGTTGTAAACAGGGTTATTTCTGAAACGTCTAAAAAAATGTTTATTCTGGGAAGCCATGTAACATACGACAGGATATTCGTCATCATCTGATATGCTTGTTCTGCGCCCCTGAGAAATCAGTTTCTTGTGATAGTATTTAAATAAAATTCGGTCAATATAGTAAATGGATTTTCTTTTTATCTTATTTGCTAATGAGTTCATTGCTGCTTTCTCCCTTTTTCGAAACATATTAACATACTTTTTTTATAGCCGCAATAACAGATTCAGAATGAAGATTTGCCTGCAAATGTAATATATGATATAATTTCCATAATTACATTATTGAATAGAAAGCAAAAGGAAAATGATGAAGAATACAGGGATATTTGGTAAGATCAGTTATATATTCGACAGGAAACAAAAGAATCAGTTGATTTTGTTGGGGGTTTTAATTTTTTTGGGAGGACTGTTGGAAACTTTGGGGGTGGGGGGGATGATCCCGGTGGTGACAGCTCTTCTTACACCAGAGGAATTAATGGAATATATTAATAAATATGAATTCCTGCAAAAAGCCTGTGGCTATTTGAATATTCAGGGCGTGGGGCAGATCACAATGGTTCTGCTCATTGGGCTTATGATTATTTATGTGATTAAAAATTTATATATTCTGTTTCTGACCTATAAACAGAATTCTTTTATAACACAGAACCGGAACAAAATGATCAGCCGTGTTATGGCAGAATTTCTAAACCGACCATACGAAAAATATCTTGGAGCAGATATTCCCACAGTATTCCGTATCACGGATAGTGATATCCCACAGACTTTTGCCTTGATCCTTGCAATGCTGCATCTTGCCAGTGAGGTCGTGGTGTCATTGTTGATTTTTTTTGTACTGCTTTATCAAAGTGTTTTTATGACTCTATTTATAATTGCGGTTTTTGGTGTAATGACCCTATTTATTATCCGGGTGTTCAGGCCCGCTTTGAACAGGATTGGGGCGAAAAATCAAGTACTGCAATCCCGCATTGCCAAGTGGAGAATCCAGGCAACATATGGTCTTAAGGATGTTAAGGTCCTAAACAGAGAAGAGTTTTTTGTGAGGAATTATTATGAAACAGGTAAGGTGGGAGCAGATGTAGCAAGAAATTATGCGGTGTTGAATAATATGCCCAGACTGTTGATTGAAACGGTATTTACTGTAAGTGTTCTGTCTTTTGTGGCTGTTTACTTAAGCAGAGGTGGAGATACGGCGGCCATTTCAAGGACAATAGCGACCTTTGGTGTGGCGGCAATCAGAGTACTTCCCAGTGTAAACAGAATCAATACCTATATTACCGAAATTGCCTATGATCAGCCAAGCCTGGACTTTGTATACGAAAATCTGCAGGAAGGCATGAAGACGGATGCCATGCTGGCTGAGCGGAAGGCATACTCTCAAAAGGAGAAGCTGAAATTAGAGAACAAAATTGAATTGAACCACATCAGTTTTCATTATCCGGATTCCGACAAGTCAATCTTTCGGGATGCACATATGGTTGTGCCTAAAGGAAAGTCTGTTGGGATTATTGGAGCCTCCGGAGCCGGGAAATCCACGATTGTGGATGTACTTTTGGGGCTGTTACACGCACAGGAAGGAGAAATCACCTGTGACGGTGTGAATATTTTTAAAAATTATGAATCATGGCTGGCGCAGGTGGGCTACATTCCTCAGTCTATCTATTTAATTGATGAGTCTATTAGGGATAATATTGCATTTGGTATTGACGCGGATAAAATTGATGAGAAGAGAATATGGGAAGTGCTGGATGAGGCTCAGCTGAAGGAATTTGTGGAAGAACTGCCGGAAGGGCTTGACACGACGATCGGAGACCGGGGCGTACGGCTTTCAGGAGGACAGAGGCAGAGGATTGGCATTGCGCGAGCACTTTACAACGATCCGGAAATACTCGTGTTTGATGAGGCGACTTCCGCTCTGGATAATGATACGGAAGCTGCGGTTATGGAAGCGATTAACAGCTTTCACGGGAGAAAGACCATGATCATCATTGCCCATAGGTTAAATACCATTGAAAAGTGTGATATGATCTACAAGGTAGAGGATGCAAAGCTGGTTGAGACCACGTTATAAAAGCCGATGGGAGGATGTTTTGTATGTTTGGAACGGAATTTATTGCCGGCCAGGGACTTGGAAATCAACTGTTTTGCTATGTGACGGCCAGGGCGGTGGCGGAGGAAAACGGATATGAGTTCGGAACGGCCGGCCAGGAGCGTTTTGCTGTAAATATTCATAATGACCGAGGCATGTATTTCATGGATGTGGATCTGGGACATGCGATTTCTCCGGAAGAAAAGAAAAAATACAAAGTATATCAGGACACAGAGACGCGGCTGTTTATTGGAAATTCCAGGCATGACATGGAGCATGGATGTTACATTGCCGGAGCAGATGAGAGGATTCACCAGATTGGAGATAATACTCTTATTTATGGAAATTTGCAGGATGAGTCCTATTTTATCCGGCATCTGGAACAGGTAAAGCAATGGCTTAAGGTAAAAACGGAATACGATTCTCTTGCGTACAGCAGAGAAAATCTTTGTATTATCAATATGCGGGGTGGCGAATATACCGGAAGCCCGGAGTTGCTCATTGACAAAAGATATTGGATTCAGGGCATAAGAGAAATGAAAAAAATCCGTCCTGATATGGAATTTATGATCATAACAGACGATGTAGAGACCGCCGGAAAAATGTTGCCGGGAATCGAGGCGCATCATTTTGATATTGGAAAGGATTATGTGACTCTGAAAAATGCCTATTATCTGTTGCTTTCCAATTCTTCCTTTGCCTGTCTGCCGGCCCATACCAGCGACACGCTTAAGTATGCCATAGCGCCAAAGTACTGGGCGCGGCATAACGTTTCTGATGGATATTGGGCCTCAGAGCAGAATATTTACAGTTTATTTCACTATATGGACAGGAAAGGCAGAATATTTACAGCGGAAGAATGCAGAAAAGAGCTGGAGGAATACAAAAAGCATTCTGCCACATATGCAAGAAGAAACCAAAAACCTGGGAAGATCAGACACATTTTTCAAGTCGTAAGAAGTAAGCGGTTGTACGGAGCGTTTTATCTGAAAAAAATCTGGCGGGCAGCGCTTCGAAGGTCGGGGCTTGGAAAGGGAGCTGCGTATGAGTAAATTACAACTTCCCAATGTCACGCTTGCTGCGATGACCAGCGTGAAGGTATATGAAACGATTAAGGCGTTGGAATACAGTATGCAGGGAATTGATTTCGGGGAGGTCGTGCTGATTACCCATCGGAAACCACTGATGCTGCCGGATTCCATTACCTATAAGCATACTTCAAAACTGACGGATATTGACTGCTTTAACTATAAAATGGTGTATGAGCTGGGCAGATATATTGAAACGGACTATGTACTGCTGATTCACTATGACGGCTTTGTGGTTCACCCCGAAAAGTGGCAGGCTCTCTTTTTGGATTATGATTATATCGGTTCTCCGTGGCCGATTCCGGAGCCGGGGAAAAAACATTGTTATCATGATATTTACGGTAATCTGTGCAGGGTAGGGAACAGTGTTTCTCTGCGCAGCAAAAGGCTTCTGGAATTTCCGGCCAAAGCAAATCTTGTCTGGGAAAAGGATGAGGATGGATTTTATAATGAGGATGCTTTTTTGTGCTGTATGAACAAACACAGAATTGAAGAGGCAGGAATGAAGATTGCTCCTGTGGAGGTGGCCAGATTTTTTGGGCATGAGCATCCGGTACCTGAGGTGCTCGATGTAGATGCGCCTTTTGTCTTTCATAAATGGTGGGGACGAAATGAACAGTATCCCAGGTTTGAAAATCCCTGGCTCAGAAGATGGAACAGATGGAAGGCTGCCATAAGGCCTTTACTTTTTTGGAGACATTGATCTCAGAGGGGAAATAGGAGACGAGCAGATGGTATATGATTGTATTCCCTTTTTCAACGAACTTGATATTTTAAAACTGAGGCTGAATATTCTGGATCCGATTGTAGACAGATTTATTATCGAGGAGGCGACGGTAACCTTTTCGGGAGAGCCCAAGGAGCTTTGTTTCGAAAAAAACAAAGAGATGTTTCAGGAATTCCTGCCCAAAATAGAATATATTGTTGTAAATAACAGCCCAAAAGATGTCACTACCCATGTCAGGGACAATTTCCAAAAGAATGCCCTGGAACGAGGGCTCAAAAATGCAACGCCGGAAGATGTGATCATTTTAAGCGACGTGGACGAGATACCGAATCCGGTGGCCCTGAAAAATGTTATTGCAGAATTTGATCCCGATAAGATCTATCATTTTGCGCAGAGAATGTTTTATTGTTTTATTAATATGGAAGAAATATCGGGAAATCTTCTTTCCATAACCGGGGAGTTCCCCGGAGTGGAGAGAAGAATGTGGCTAGGAACAAAAGTATTCGCAAAAAGAAGCATTCCGGAAAATGGAATTATCAAATTGCGAGAGGCCCCGGTTACAGCACCAAATGCAGTCAGGGTAGCGGATGGCGGATGGCATTTCGGCTATATGGGCAGCAGGCACGAAACCGATGTCTCCAAACGTATTGGAACCAAGGTGGTGGCGGCCGCCCATCAGGAATATAATACAAAGGATACACTGGCTGAGGCCAGAGACCGGCTGATTCTGGGGCAGGACATGTTTGGCAGGGAGGCAAGGTTTGAGCGGGTGGAAGTGGATGAAAGCTATCCTGAGTATCTGCTTGACCATATAGAAGAATACCGGTATCTGATTATGCCGCCGATCAGCAGAGCAAAACAGATTTATACGGGGATATCCATGAAAATAAGGCGGTTTTTCAGGAAAGCCTGCAGAAGGATAAAGCGTGTGCTTGGAAAATAGAAATCCGCTTCGGGGTACAGGATGGATCATAGAGAAACAGTAAAAAATAAAAAAATAAAGGTATTGATGATTGGCCCGGACAGAACCGTTCACGGCGGCATTTCCGGTGTGGTAAACAACTATTATGAGGCCGGACTGGACAAAAAAATTGATTTATGCTATATCGGAACCATGGTGGAAGGAAGCAAATTTCGCAAGCTTATAAAAGCAATATCTGCGTTTGTAATTTTTTGCATGAGAATGCCGGGGTATCAGATTGTCCATGTCAATATGGCTTCTGACAGCAGTTATTACCGGAAATCTGTCTTTATCAAAGCGGCAAGGCTTTGCAAAAAGAAAATTGTGATCCATCAGCATGGCGGTGACTTTGAGAATTTTTATTACAGGCAGTTAACTGAGAAAGGGCGAAGAAAGGTGGACAGGGTGCTCTCCATGGGGGATGTTTTTTTGGTGCTAGCGCCCGTATGGAAAGCTTTTTTTAGCCATATGACAGACGCTGATAAGATTACGGTACTGCCGGATGCCATACAAGTACCCAAAAGGGAGCAAAAAGAATACGGTCGGCTTCAATTACTGTTTTTAGGAAGGCTCTGCAGGGAAAAGGGAATCGAAGAATTGCTGCAGGTAATTCCCCAATTAAAGAAAAGTTATCCGGGGCTGCACCTGTATCTGGGGGGCATCTGGGAGGACAAAGACTTAAAGGAAAAGGCGGAGAAACTTTCAGAGTGCGTCACATGGCTGGGATGGATCAGCGGGGCAGAAAAGAAAAAGTATCTTCGCAAGTGTGATATTTTTGTGCTTCCCTCTTATTTTGAGGGACAGTCGGTGGCTCTTCTTGAAGCTATGGCCTATGGATGCGCCATTGTGGCTTCAGAGACAGGGGGAATTCCGCAGATGATTTCCCATGGGCAGACGGGGATTTTGACCACTCCCGGAGATGCAAGAGCGTTGAAGCAGGGATTGGAACGCGTTTTGTCCGATGCAGAGCTTGGCCGAGAGCTGGGGGAAAACGCCCGACATAAGGTGCAGGAGGAATTTTCCATGGATCATAATATGGAAGAGCTTCTGCAGATTTACAGAAAGGTTTTAATGCATTCATGAAGGAATATAAGGTCAGTATAATCGTACCTGTTTACAACGCAGAAAAATATTTAAAAAAATGTGTGGATAGTCTCACAGGCCAGACTTACAGGAAGTTGGAAATTCTGCTTGTGGATGATGGCTCCAAAGATGGGAGCAGTACCCTCTGTGATGTACTGGCGGGGACGGATGAGAGGATTCGCGTCATTCACAAGGAAAACGGCGGTTTGGTCTCGGCGTGGAAACGCGGGGTGAAAGAGAGCACCGGAGAATATCTGTGTTTTGTGGACAGTGACGACTGGATTGACTCTGCCATGATAAAAGAAATGGCTGCCTGCCTTTCCGGCAATCCCAGGGAAATTGTTGCAAGTGATTATGTGATTGAGCGGGAGGATGGAAGCTGCCAGTATGTATGGCAAAAACTGCCTCCTGGCGAATATGACCGGAAGGCTGTGGAAAAAAAAGTCATTCCTAATCTTCTTGGACAAGAGAGACGTTTTGTGACCATATCCCGGTGCATGAAGCTGATCAGCAGAGGGTTGATAGAGGAAAATTGCAGTTACAGCGACCCTGCCATTCGCACGGGGGAGGACACAACGGTGATGCTTCCCGTACTGATTGACTGTGAACGTCTGGTGATTATGGATCATAAGGCCTATTACCATTATCTTTATGTGGAAAGTTCCATGATCCATCACTATGATAAGGGACTGTATGAGAACCTGCTGCTATTGCGCCGTATTTGCAAAGAAAGGGGCAGATCATGCCAATGCTGTCCGCAAAAACATAACCGTTCTTCTGATTCGGCCGGTAGAGAAGGCTTCCCGCCTTATCTGTTATATGAAAAGACAGAAACCGAACCATCTCGTCTGCCGCCTTCCTGTAACGCTCCTCACCGGTCATCTGGTGGAGGTCAATCAGAGCCATACCGCTTAAGGCGTCATCCAGATAATACATTTTTTGCCCGCCCTTGATCCAGCCATCATAATAGGTCTGAAGCGTCTCCCGTATCTCTCTGGCCTCCTCGGCGCTCTTATGTGTCATATAATAATCCGCAAGCCCTTTGGCAAGAAGCCCGTTTGGCCAGTTAATCTTATCAATCGGCTCCGCGCCTCTTCCCATGATCAGTCTTAGTCTTCTCTTAATATAATATCCTGCGCTTCTTTCGGGATATTGGAGCAATTCCCGCTCCGCTTCCTTTACCATTTCCAGCATAGTACCTCTCCCTATTTTCTTTTCATCCTTCTCTTCACAATCCCCGCCAGATATCCAAACTCCTCCGTCCTGCCAAACAGCAGGAAAAAAATGCCGTTAAATGTGACGCAGATGATCACAAACATCACTGCAAAGGAACCGATTCCCACCGTGCGCATCACCAGATGCTTCACCCACAAAAATACCCCGAACAGCGCCGCAAGAGCCGTCATGTATTTCGCAGAGTCCCAAAAGTACCCCTTCACCGGCTGAGCCAGTATCACCCGGTAGATAATGACAGGTTTGGTCACATTGGCAATCAGTCCTGAAATGATGGTTCCGATATAGACTCCCACAAGTCCGATCCTGCGAACCAGCACAACAGAAATCACCAGATTCACCGCTCCCTGGATCAGAGCCAAATACTTATCCTGTTCAAAAACCCCGGCCGCTGTCTTAAAATTTGATAATACAATTCTATCACCTTTCAGATAATAATCAATCAAAATACACATCACAACGCAAAAACCCAGGGTTTTTTCCTCTCCCAGCCATATTTCAATGAGCGGAGTCAGCAGCATGGAAAACCCGATGGCCGTAAATCCGTAAATCCAGCAGGCTGCAAAACGGTACACCTTAAAAATCTGATATTGCTTCTCTCTGGATTCCGTTGCAAAAAGATTGCCGAAGCTGGAAATCACAGAATTAAAAATGATATTTACCACATTGGCAATGGAATTCAAGACCAGATTATAATTATCCACGAATCCGCTCAGGGTCACATTGATAAAACCGGAAATGATCATACTGTCTGTCTGGAGCCGCGCCACATCCCCAACCTTATGGAATACCAGCGCCTTGGTCTTGGCCACAATCTCCCCAGTTTCTTCTTTGGAGAGCTTTTCCACCTTTTTATCCTTCAGATACGGATACCGTCTGTCCAGATATCTGCTCACAAAAATCTTCTGCAAAAGCTCCACCGCCGCTGCTGTAAGCAGATAAATGTAATAATTTCCGGTGGTGAGAATCACGATGATCTGCAGGGAAACCGTGATCATCTTGGTCGCAGTAAGGATATTGGTCTGGATATAATTTTTCTGTTCCGCGTTCACCAAGCTGTATTTGTACGCCACAAAATAGGTGCTCACGGTATTGAACAGGAAAATAAAGTAATACAAAGTCAGCTCCCTGACCGATACTCCCTCGGGCTGCTTCACCAGATAACGCAGAAAAGGAGAAACCGCCAGGCCAATTGCGCCCACCACAATGCCAATGATCCGATATGCCTTTTTGTACAGCAGCATATAGGACTTGACCTTCTCGATATTTCCCTGGGCGACAGGTCTGTACAGACTGTAATTTAACGCCGTGCCAATCCCAAGCTCCGCCATGGAAAGCACGGAGAGAATGCTGGTGTAAAGCCCGTTGACCCCATTTAGGGTATCTCCCAGATGTGCAATAAAAATCGTCCTTAAGACAAAATTCAGGATCTGGGTCATGAAATTTCCAACCTGGCCGAAGATTATATTCCTTGCCGCCGACTGAACTCTTCCCATAATCTGTCCACTTCTTCCCCTATCTTGCAGGCGCTCTTTTGGTAATCCGGCATTATCTTCATCAAATGCTCTTTTATCTCTTTTTCATGGGAAGAAAGCCACAAAAACCCCTTCACCAGATCCTCCGGTCTCTTGAGACTTTGCACCGGAAGCACATAATTTTCTTCAGTTCCAAACAAATCCCTGGCGATCCCTCTGGCCTTTACTGAATATCCCACCACCAATGTTGGAACTCCCAGAGAATAAGCAGCTATCGTGGCATGGGTCCTTGCCCCCACAAAAAAACGGCAGCGCCCAATATCTCCCTTCAATTCCTCACAACTGCCATCTGAGACCTCTGTCACTCTTCCCGTATCTTTAAACTCCTCATACAAAGCGTGAATGGGCTTCCTGTCATCGTTTCTCTCCCACACCACATGGGGGATAAGAGCGATCTGCATATCCGTACAAGTAATCAGATGGGAAATCAGGGTCCTATAGCTTTCCATAGTGATGCCCTCCCGACCCTCCTTCTCCTGGATCATAGGGCTTAAATTGATTCCCACAGTATTTCCCGGCACAAATCCTTCCGGAAGAGGGCGCTCTCTTTTGGGCAGTGTAAACGCCGGATCCGGAAAGCACAAAATCCGGGAAAGTTCTTCCCCTCTCCCCTCCGTCCCATTTTGAGTGCCATTCTTTTTCTGCCTCTCCCTCATTTCCCCAAGCGCTTCATAGGTAATGCTCTCTCTTGCAATAATGGTATGGTACTTCATCAAATCCCTGACAATTTCTTCTCTCAAAAGCAGTTCCGGTTCTATGGAACATCCCAGAAGCATTGTCCTGGTACCTGTTTTGTTAAATGCTGAATTAACAAGTCGAAGATCGCCGAGCATGTTTTCATAACAATAGTTATCTCCTCCAATAGAGACCGCCAGCGGCGCTGGTTCTCCCCGAAAAACTTCCCCGTAGCGATACCGGATAAAACTCTCCCCATCTCCGGTCAGCTTTCGATAGCCATAATAGAGTACATGAGCCAACCTGTGTTCCTCAAAGCGCCTCTCCCCCTTGATTTCACACAGTCCGGGAAGAGTATACTTCTTATCCTCCTCCCCATAATAACTGACCAGGGTAACCTGCTCCTTTATCATACGGCAGACACTGTTGACAATGGCCTCACAGCCATGATTTCCACTGCCCGCATGCATATACATAATTAATCTGTCTGCTCTCTGTTTTTTCACAGCAAACCTCCCTGCGCCTTTTGTCAACTGTCACAGAAACTCCGAAGAGCCGGACTGTTATCGAAACTTTCTCAGATGATACAGCATCAGATAAATCCCCGGCATGGCAAGAAACATCTGGACTTTCAGCTGATACCCTTTTGGCAGTTCCTCATAGGCTCCGGGCGTCTGCATTTCCTCCTTCAGCTTTTCATGGCACAGCCTGATATATTCTTTTTGCTCTCTTCTCTCGAAAAAGGACAGCGCTGCCAGCTTTCCTGCCGTCAGCATGATCCCCATGATCACCAGGGAGGCGGCCTTAGCCCCTACTCTGGGATCCAGCTTAAGAGCCTCCTGCCTGGCCAGCTCCCAGCAGGTGATCTGATCCATATATTTCGGTGAAAATTCCCGGTTCATGGCCCCTGCCGGATTTTGAAAATATCCATATCCCGGATAATCCATCTCCGAAATCTTCCGCAAAAAAGGAAGGAGTCTCACCAGAAACAGCATGTCCTCCCCAATGCTGATCTCCTCAGGGAAACGGAAATCTCCTATAGAAGAACGCCGGTACAGCTTACTCCAGCACCTGCTGTTCCCCTGCAAAAGCTGCTCCCTCAGAAATTCGGAGGGTGTATATTCTATGGGATGCCCAATCCGGCATTTTTCCCCAAGAAACACTTTCCATTCCTCTTCCCTCTCCCAGGAAAAAAATCCACACCCTGACACATCGCTTCCCGTTCTCATGAGGCAGTCATATAACACCCGTAATGTTTTGGGACGCAGCCTGTCATCCACATCCACAAAGGTGAGAAAGACGCCAGTCGCCGCATCAATACCTGCATTTCTGGCGGCGGAAACCCCTCCGTCCTCGGTGGTAATCACGTGAAGATTGTCATAGGTCTCCCGGAGCCTGACACAGACGGCCGCCGTATTGTCCGTGGAACCATCGTTGACAATAATAATCTCTAAATTTTTGTAAGTTTGCTTCTCAATACTGTCAATACAACTCTCCAGATAACCCTGTCCGTTATAAACCGGAACGATCACACTGATCAGCGGCTTTTCATTTTCCTCCTGAGTCAATTGGATACTCCTTTCCCTGATCTGGTCAGCTTTTATTAGCATAAGGATGATTGGCGGAGCCCGACATCCGTTGTTTTCTGTAATACCAAAGCATGGCAAGCCGCAGCAGTCTGACCATGACCTCATTTGGATGTCTTAATGTCAGATAAACCAATACATTGGCTTTCTCCCTAACCTCCACCCTGGTACTTTGGCAGAGCGCTTTCACTTCCGGATCTCTGCCAATGGATCGGATATTTTTTCTATAGCCCTTTGGATTTCCTCTT
>Ga0137297_11491_pt1 | contig 13407 bp, 12 predicted proteins | sample RamsorincwithD2O_FD_97191 | JGI IMG/M metagenome (GOLD analysis project Ga0137297, IMG submission 97191) | Mouse cecal microbial communities from Vienna, Austria - Mucin amended with D2O | ecosystem: Host-associated > Mammals > Digestive system > Large intestine > Cecum | place: Austria: Vienna... | reverse complement strand
CTTAGCATCCATAATTGTTATTTTGGGTTTCAAACATATTGTAGAACGAAATTTCAAAAAGTTTTTTCTTTATGTCATTGTTGCATCTACAATTCACATTGCAACTCTTTTGATTATTCCTTTCTATTTTGTGCCACGCAAAAGATTTAGTTTGGTGATGATGTTATTTATGTATTTTGCCAGTATAATGATAGGATTTGCGTCTTCTTCAGTTGTCTCTTTTCTTGATTCAATTAATTCGCTATTGGCAATAGGTTCTTTTGATGGAGATATTCAAGAAAAGATTGATGGCTATATGTATGGAGGAATCGCTGAGTATTCTATTCGTTCGGTTTCGAGCATTATACTATCATTTTGTAGTGGAGCTTTTTTCATTTGGTTGTATCATTACTTTGGTAACCACTATTTTTCTAAAGCATCTTCAACACAAGAAGAATACCAAAACAATATGTATCATACACTTTTGAATCTTTATATTTTTGGAATGTATTTTAATCGTACTGTAGCCTTTGCCATACCATATCTTTCGCGAATAGGAATATTGGCATCTGGTGGTGTTGGGATGTTATTACTATTAGGTATGGAAAAGAAGTTCAGAAATAAGTCACAATTATGGTTGGCGTTTTTTGTATATATTGTTTATAGATTCATTTTATTTAATAAGACACTTCATGGTCAGTATGAGTCTCTTTTCATACCGTATCATAGTGTAATTTAGTAATAATGAAAAAAATATTATATGTTGGCTATCGTGACAATAGCCATTCTTCAGCAGGTGGGTACGATTCGATTATAGGTAATCCGGAAACAGACTGTTTAATGGGGGAGAATGTTCCTTTTGGGTTCATTCCCGTTAGTAAAAGAGGAAAGATACTTAATGTAATTTTTCTTGGTATTATTTCCCGCTTTAAGCGACTGAGATATACAGTTGTTCATTACTTCTATGGTGATACGTTAGTTGTACCATTTCTCCGCTTAAATAAACATAAAACAGTGGCTACCCTACATCTTAATATTGAGGAAGAGAGAAGGTGTAAATCTTCATTTATTAAAGCTTTGAGAAGTTTGGATGGCATTGTCGTGTTAAGTACTAATCAAAAAAGGATACTGAAGGAAAAATATAACCTTGATTCTGTGTTTATTCCTCATGGTTTTAACAGACCCAAATTTAAGAAGGTTGAAAGTGGATTAAACAAAAGTAAAATCAATGTATGTGTTTTGGGTCAAAACTATCGAGATTATGATACAATGGAAACTATCATAAAGTTTTGTTTGGAACATAGGAATGATATTTGTTTTCATATGATAGGACAACCTCAACGAATCAAAGAACAATTCTATAATTATTGTAATGTTGTAGTATATCCGAGAATTCCCGACGACAAGTATTTTTCTGTGGTTAATGATTGTGATTACTCATTTCTTCCTTTGACATTTGCAACAGCAAATAATGCTTTATTAGAGGCAGGATTCTTAGGTACTGCCTCTATACTTCCTCAGATTCCAGGAGTGGAAGACTATGGTGCTCCATCGCCACTCAATCTATACTACTCAAATATGGCAGAAGCAAAAAAACTATTTGTTAGTCTTAAGAAAAGAAATAAATCACTAGATCTGATTCGTTTTTGCGAGGAAAACTTCCTGTGGGATAGTGTGTACTATAAGTTGAATGACTATTACAAAACATTGATGGTTAAATGATATCAGTATGTATAGCTACGCATAATGGCGAGAAATATATTAAAGAACAGATTGATAGTATTCTAAGCCAGCTGGAGCCGGGAGACGAGATTGTGATATCTGATGATGGTTCCACAGACAATACATTAGCAATATTAGAGGCTTACCATGATTTTCGTATAAAGCTACATGCTTATAAGCACTCACGTAAGTATCACTATAACTTCGATTATGCTACTCATAACTTTGAGAATGCTCTTCGTCAGGCAAAGGGTGACATTATTTTCCTTGCTGACCAAGATGATGTATGGATGCCTAACAAGGTAGAGCGCGTTATGGCAAATATGAATGATTGCGACATTCTGCTTCACGGGCGAAAAGTTGTAGATGGTAATTTGCAGGTAATTCAAGAATTTGCAATGCCTCATCCTGAATTTTGGCGTAATATAAAGTCTTGCACAACAACTGGATGTTGTACTGTTTTTAAGCGGAAGATTTTGGATAAGGTACTGCCTTTTCCAGAATCTGGTGTAGGTCACGATTTTTGGATAGGTGTTTATGGAGGTTTTTTCTATAAGCGTAAATTTCTTAAAGAATCATTAATGTTATTCCGCCGTCATGGAAACAATGTAACTCCAAGTAATACGAGAAGCAATAATCCAATTTTGATGAGATTACGGTATAGAACTATTATACTTTGGGAGATTGTTAAAGTTTGCTTGAAGAATGCTGTTTGGTAATATGCTATATCATTAGTGTCCCATTAAAATTGGGACGAATTAAAAATTAAACAAACTTGGCCCATTTGGTCCGAATCGTTCTTTGTCCTTTTGAAATTTAGTTTTATTAAAGAGGTCTCTCAGATGAGTCTTATTAGTCAATGAGATACTCAGTATTTGTAACACTTCATATGTACTTCTGTCCAGTTGCATATCGTGTTGAATGATTGCCACCAAACAGTAAGCGCATATAGCAGCATATATCTGTATTCGAACAGCATTCTCTGTAGTTCCCCAAAATCTTTTGATTTTAAGGTGCTGCTTGAGCCATTTGAAAAATAGCTCTATCTGCCAGTGATTTTTATAAAGTTCAGCAACTTGAAGCGCAGATATATGCATCGCATTGGTTATGAATGTAAATTCTCGTTCTTGCTCTTCATCCCAATATTTAATCAGCCTAAGTGGCTCTGGGTAATATTGTTTAGGATAGAATCCTGTTAGAAGTACATTTGCGTCTGAAAGCACATTCTTAGGCAGTCTACGTTTCCATTGGATGGATTTGTACCCGAGATTCTTTTTTACTCTGACAACAAAGTAGGCTTCAATTTGATGAATTTTATACAGTATTTTGAAGTTGTTATAACCTCGGTCGAAGATGTAATAAGAGCTTGGGTCATAAGGAATTTCAATCATGACTTTAGAATCGTGCACGGATGCTTCCGTGATATGAAAGAATGCAGGAATCTGTGTTTCCACATCATATAATGTATGCACTTTGATACCACCTTTCTTTTTGTGGAATTTTGCCCACCAAAAGACTGAAAGGCACAGGTCAATAGTTGTCGAATTAAAGCATAAACGTTACCGCCAAGTTTGAAAATATGATTAGCACACTTTTGTCGTGCTTCGCTAACCAGGTTGTAAGCATATTCTTCAAAGATGTGATAGTCTCTATCTTGATTTGCTCTTGCCAGCGATGACTTTGATACATTTTTACCCATTCCTAAATGATAACATTTGGAATGATGGGCTTCAAGAGCAACGATCAAATCTCGCCAACTTTCACAATTAGAAAGTTGGACAAACATCAAAGCAAGTAGTTGATTCCAGCAGGTGAAGCGCTTCACATATTTGTCACCATCATACTTGGTGACTATGCGGTTAAACTTACTTCGATTCAGAAATGAAGCCAATTGAGCGAAGACGTATTTGTCTTGGAACATATGCCATCGGATTAATCTGATGCAAAGCTACAAATTCAAGTCCGTTCGCTCGGAGAATCGTTGTAACTAACCAAATTTCAAATATTTCAAAGAACTCTTTTAGATTTTAATGGGACAGTAATGATGCTATATATTAGTGAAACATCATTTGTGTGAAGTCCTATGTTTAAATATCTAATTATGAAGAAAATTCTTTTTTGTAATAATTGTTTAAGTGGCCTTATTCATTTTCGTAAAGAAGTTATTGATGAATATGAGAAAATGGGGTATGAGATTGTTATTGTCGTTGCTAAACAGAAGGTCACAGAAGTGGAATTGGAGAAGCTTTCTAAAAAATGGAAAGTGAATCTTGTATCGCTAAGTCCGAATAGCATTAATCCCTTTTCTGATTTAAAATATTTTTGGGAGCTATATATGATTTATAAAAAAGAGCTTCCCGATATAATATTTCATTATACAATTAAACCAAATATTTATGGAACAATAGCTGCAAGGTTATTGAAATTACCATGCGTTGCTATGGTGGCTGGTTTGGGGTATGTATTTGAGGGTAATTCATTAAAAAAAAGGATTGGTCGTAGTTTGTATAAATTTAGTTTGAGACGTTCTAATAAGATCATTTGTTTAAATGCTGCAAATGCAGAAGTGCTTCTTAATGGTAATTATTGCAAACCTAATAATTTAATCTGGTTTAAAGGTGGAGAAGGTGTCAATTTAGATCTTTATCCTTATGAAACAACGAAATTTTTAATGATAGCACGAGTTCTTTATGATAAGGGGTATACCGAATATGTTGAAGCAGCTAAAATTATAAAACGTAAGTATCCTAATATAGAGATAGAACTTTTGGGAGCTTTAGCAACAGATAGTCCTATGGGGGTTCCTGAAGAAATAGTGAAAAGTGATCATAATAATGGATTTATCAACTATTTAGGTACGACCAATGATGTCCCTTCTTATGTTCTCAGAGATGGAGTGGTAGTGGTTTTAGTTAGCAAATATTTGGAAGGACTTAATAGATCTTTAATGGAAGCTTGTTCTATGGGGCGTCCTATAATTACGACTACTAATCCGGGATGCCAAGAAACTGTAGAAAATGGAGTTAATGGCTTTTTAATACCACCAGGAAATCATATTGCTCTTGCGGAAGCGATGATAAAATTCATAGAACTTCCACAAAATAGAAAAAAAGAGATGGCAGAAGCGTCAAATGCAAAAGCTAAAAAAGACTTTGATATAAGAATTGTATTAGATTATTACAAATCAATAACTAAAGATATTGTAATGCGTAATATATAGTTGGAGTTTAATGTACCTTAAAGTCTGAAGAATGCAAATTCCGTAAGGCTGCCAAACGTAAGGTAAAATCCCTTTAGGAAGAACTTGATTATGCAACTCAAGAACGTGTACTTGGCGAACCCTAAAGTTGAGGTTTACGGACATAGTATAGAGGTTTATGAACCGTGTTTCTGTATTCAAAATATGCAGTGTATTTTTCGGGGTTATTAGCCATTTTTTTTGCAGATGTTCACACAATGTAATCTTGATACTATAATTTTTATATGTCAATAATATTAACAATGGAACAATAGACAAACGATGTCATTACTTCCCTCAACTGGGGAAAGAAGATTGATGCGGCACGTATTTGTGCGTGTATACTTGTGTAAGGAAGCTAAGATGAGCCTCACCATTTATCAAAAAATAAAAAAAGGTGTAGCGTTCGTCACGACTGCCTGATGCGCTTGCCGGAAAGCATGCGCCGGATGATGACAGAAGAGGAGTTCGAGGAATTTTAGAGAGGGCTTATCATTGACAATTGACGATTGGCACACTTATGCCCTTTTAAAGGGGATACCTTAAATTGATTGTTTATTATATACATATCTGAATTTATGATAATTTGAAGGGTTCTTATGTACAAACATTTTTTTAAACGTATAATAGATTTTTGTATTGCTTTTGTGGCGTTGAGTGTCTTATTACTACCATTGGTATTAATTGCCTTATGGCTTCACTTTGCCAACAAAGGTGCAGGTGTTTTTTTTCTTTCAGGAACGTCCCGGAAAGAATGGCAAGATATTCAAAGTCATTAAGTTTAAAAGTATGACAGATGAGTGTGATGCTGATGGTAATCTGTTGCCTAACGAGATGAGAATTACCAAAGTGGGACGTTTTGTGAGAAAGACTTCTATTGATGAGCTTCCTCAGTTGATTAATGTCTTGAAAGGAGATATGTCACTTATTGGACCTCGTCCGCTTTTGCTGGAATATTTGCCATATTATACTGAGCATGAGCGTTTGCGTCATACAGTCCGTCCAGGTATTACAGGATGGGCACAGGTGAATGGGCGTAATGCAGTGAAATGGGATGATCGTTTGGAAATGGATGCGTACTATGTGGAACATTTTTCGTTGGGGATGGATTTGAAAATAATCTTCAAAACTATTAAAAATGTACTGATAAGCAAAGATATAGAGGTTGTTCCTACAGGAAGGCTTCTTAGTGTAGAGCGTGCTGAGAAAATGAACAAACAATAATAGTAATGAATATGGGGTGGCAGATGTATTTGAGACGATTGCAAGAAAGTGACTTAAAGGATAGGGTAATGTGGATGAATGATGTCGCTGTTTATCCTTCTATGGGTTTTACTCCTCCTATTTCATTAGAGAATACTGTTAATTGGTATCGTTCTAATTTGAGTAATAACAAACGTGTGGATTGTGTGTTTGTTAACGAAATAGGTGAACTTCTTGCAATGGCAGGACTTACTGGCATTGATTACTCATGTAGAAAGGCTGAGTTGTATTTATTTGTCAATCCTAATCGTCAACGTCAGGGACTGGGTAAAAAAGCGACTTACCTTTTGTGCAAGTATGCTTTTAATGTGTTGCATTTAAACAAAGTTTTTCTTTATACAAATGCTACAAACATTGGTGCGCAGCGAGTGTATGAGTCTGTGGGTTTTAAACTTGAAGGTACACATCGTGAAGAACGTATGGTTGATGGTAATTACGAGGATCGTTTTTATTATGGTCTTCTTGCTAAGGAATTTGATTATGACCAAATACCTTTGTTAATGATTGGTTGTAATAGTTTGATAATGAATTGTATAGATGTAGGGGGGGTAAAACTTAGAGTTGTCCGTGATGATTTATATCCTTTTGTAGGTGGGGGCAGTAAAGCTCGCAAAGCTGTGGCATACGAGGTCTTCTTACGTGAGAATGGCTATAATGCTATTGTGACATGTGGAGGCATTCAGAGTAATCACAACAGGGCTATGGCTTTGATGTGTGCAAAGAATGGTTGGAAATGTCATTTGTGTATTCAGGGCAGTGAAGAACGTTTTATGAACGAAAAAGGTAATGCCTTACTTGATAGATTGAGTGGTGCGGAGTGTGAACTGATACGTCTGGAAGATACAGCTGTGGCAATGGATAGAGCAATGAAGAAGTTGAAGGAAGAAGGTTATAATCCGTATTACGTGACTGGCGGCGGTCACAATCTTCCGGGTGGTACTTGCTTTGTGGATGCAGTATTAGAATTGAAATACCAATGTGAGCGGATAGATTATAAGCCAGATTATCTCTTTTTGGCATCAGGTACAGGCTCTACTCAGGCTGGTATCGTAGTAGGACTTGATCTCGTTGGTTGGGGGGATGTGAAGTGCGTAGGTATTTCTGTGGCTCGTCAACAGGGCAGAGGCAAGCAAGTGATTGTAGAATTCGCTAATATGCTAGCTGCCCATTATGGTTTGAAGAGAGATTATTCTGAGAGTATTTTTTTCAATACAGACTATTTGTGTGGAGGTTATGAGAAATTCACTCCTGAAATGAAGGACTACTTGGATCAAACAACTGCAAAGACTGGTTTGGTTTTCTCAACCACTTACTCTGGCAAAGGCTTCTATGGGATGATGCAAGAAATAGAAAAGTATCATCTGAAAGACAAGAATATTGTGTTTTGGCATACGGGTGGACTGATGAATATAATGAAATAGGAGATAGACAAATATATGAAGGAGATATAATAATGAATATTCTTTTTACTTGCGCTGGTAGACGTACGTATCTGCTGAAATACTTTAAAGAAAATCTTTCTGAGGGTGATAAAATTGTGGCTACTGACATGTCACTGACAGCTCCTGCATTGCAAGTCGCTGATATGAAGTTGCAGGTGCCTGCTGTGTATGATTCTGAGTACGTAAATATAATGTTGCGTATCTGTGAAGAGCAGAGAATTGATGCTCTGTTTTCACTGAATGATCTTGAATTGCCTATTTTGGCTGAAAATAAAGCGAGATTCGAAGCAATTGGCGTGAAGGTGGTAGTGAGTGACCCTAAGGTGATTGACATTGCTTTCGATAAATATAAGACGGCTCAGTGGATAGAATCATTAGGACTGACTGCTCCCAAAACTTATGTGTGTTTGGAGGATTGCAAAAAAGCTTTAGCTTCAGGTGAGATTACTTTTCCGCTCTTTATGAAGCCTCGATGGGGGAGCGGTTCTATCGGCCTCGAAAGTATTGCTGACATGGAAGAGCTGAATATTTATTATAATCTTTTGATGAAGAAGATTAAGAGAACCATACTCGCAACGGTTTCGGTAGGTGATGAGTATATCATGATTCAAGAAAAGCTTACTGGCAGTGAGTTTGGTCTTGACGTGATGAACGATCTGAATGGTAAGAACGTGGGTGTAAGCGTGAAGCAGAAACTCGCTATGCGTTCGGGTGAGACTGATAAGGCTATTACTCGTAATCTACCTGAGGTTCGTGAGATAGGACGTAAGATTGGTGAGAACCTTGGTCACATTGGAAACTTGGATGTAGATATTATGCAGAAGGCTAATGGGGATTATTGTGTACTGGAGTTGAACCCACGTTTTGGTGGCGGTTTTCCTTTCAGTTATGAGGCAGGTGTTAATCTCCCATTGGCCATCATCAAGTGGCTCAAGGGTGAGGAGGTGGATCCTCAGATGTTAGTACCGGAATGTGGCAGAATGTTCTCGAAGAATGATTATCTCATGGAGATAAAGTAATCCTTAGATGGTTTTAAGAATAAATGGGTAATAGGTGTATGCGAGATGTGGACAATAAGATTGTCCTCCTGCTACAAAAACGAGAATAAAGATAATTTGAATACACATTATGGAAGAATATAAAACAATATATCTCTGCCTTGCTCACATGAGCGAGGAGGGATGGGAACAGAAGTATGTAAAAGAAGCTTTCGATACGAATTGGGTAGTACCTATGGGACCAAATGTTAACGTATTTGAGCAGAACTTGGCAGATTTTGCGAATGCTTGTTCGAATGGTCCGAAGTTGGACTGTAAAGTAGTGTGTTTAAGTGCTGGTACTGCTGCTCTTCATTTAGCGTTGATTGCTTGTGGCGTTAAACCAGAGGATGAGGTACTGGTACAATCATTCACATTCTGTGCCTCTTCGCATCCTATCACTTATTTGGGAGCCAAGCCTATCTTTGTGGGTTCTGAATCGGAGACTTGGAATATGGACCCGGTGTTACTGGAGGAAGCAATTAAAGACCGCATGAAAAAGACGGGAAAGAAACCGAAAGCGATTGTGCCAGTGGCACTATATGGTATGCCTTACGACTGTGAACGGATTATGGAGATTGCTGACCGTTATGGTATACCGGTAGTGGAGGATGCGGCCGAAGGCTTTGGCTCGAAGTTCGATGGACGGATATTGGGTACTTTGGGTAGATTTGGCGTATTGAGTTTCAATGGTAACAAGATGATTACGACTTCTGGCGGTGGTGCTTTGATTTGTCAAAATGCAGAAGATAAGAATACCATCATGTGGTACGCCACGCAGGCACGTGACGCTTATCCTTATTACCAACATTCCGCTATCGGTTACAACTATCGCATGAGCAATATATGTGCAGGCATAGGTCGCGGTCAAATGACGGTGGCACAAGAACATATTAATCATCATAAACACGTACAGGCAGTATATGAAGAACTGCTAAAAGATGTGGAGGAGGTACATGTTCATCAACAACCTGCTGACTCGCGTTATGATTCCAACTTTTGGCTTTGCACGGCTATGCTGGACGCAGACGTGAAAATTCAAGGTCAGGAGAATGCTTATAAGGATGTGGTCAAGACTGCTGTGGGCGGTGCCGCGGGAGTAATTAAGGCTGTAGATAGTGCTACGACTGACTGCCAGCCCAATGAAAACGTGGAGGCTCTGCGTGTATTTATGTTGACAAATGGAATTGAAATTCGCCCGGTGTGGAAACCTATGCACAAGCAACCGGTGTATGCGGATGCTCCAACTTATACCAATGGCGTGGAGGAGGAAATATTCAAAATGGGGTTTTGTCTGCCTGCTGGTCCGTGGGTGACGGATGATGATGTAAAATACATTGTTGAAAAGATAAAGGAAGCGATTGTTATTACATAAAACGCATCAATTGATCTTTAGAGTGACTTTAAAATCATTATTTATACAGCTTAAAAGGGTTTCTAAAGTCCTTTCTTTCCTTTTTATTCCTTATTATGTGAAAAAGCAGAGGCATTATAATAAACACAATATAGTGCATCTGTTTTAAGCACTCAAATTAGGGCTCAAGAATGTCTCTTCGGTCATTCTGTTCAAAGAATAACGTCCCTTCCAACATTTTTCATAAATGGTACAAGGCTATCCGCAGAAAAATAGTGGAAGTTCAGGTGGACGGTGTTCCACCTGCAAGGCTTTACGGACTTTTGTGAGGCAACCCATTCTGGTGCCTTATAAAAAGGATATGCTCTAAATTGAGTATTAATGGCTGCGTAACCGGAATAAAATAGAATATTCCGGTATTTGGGGGAGTTTGTACAACCCCAATTTTAAACCCATCGGATTCGAGAGGTTTAAAAAGGAAGCCGGGCTGAACGCCTTTACCTTATTTGAACTGTATATAATAAGAAGGATGCAATCAAGCAAAACCTTATTTCGGCAGAGATTACACCGGCACAGGCAAGTATCGTCTATGCCAATGAAGCTGTGCCCATGTTTCGTATGGCGGCAAAGCAATGACGAAAGGCGAACTCGGACTTGAAAGGGACATCCGAAACTATGCCACAATCAATGAACTTATCTGCCTATCGAACGTGGAAAGTTTAAATGTTGTGTTCATTGAGCAAGGCATACTCAATTATCATAAAACTAAGACTTTATCACTTTTCTCAGAAAAACTGCTCCCAAGCGTCTTTTTTCTTTGGCTACATAGTTTTTAATCCTCACCTTTGCATCGTTGATCAACGAAACGTGTGAATAGGAAAACGAATTTAAATCTCTAAAGAAAAAAAGTATGAGTGTAATTTTCAGGACGGTGGAGAGACCGTCGGACCCTAGGGTTGAAAACTCTCCCAAGAAGTATTATCCGCAGTTGGTGACATTGGGGCAAAGCGTGGATTTGGCATTTATTGCACAGAAGATGCAGGACCGCTCTTCTCTGTCTATCGGTGACATTAAGAGTACGATGCAGAACTTTGTGGAAAAGCTGAAAGAGCAGTTGCTGGAAGGAAAGACAGTTAATATATCCGGGCTGGGTGTCTTTATACTGGCAGCCAAATCGAAAGGTGAGGAAAAGGCTGATGACGTGACAGCCAAGAGTGTGGAGAGCGTCCGTATCTGTTTTCAGGCGAATAGGGAACTGAAGATATCGAAGTCTGCCACCCGTGCTGGAGAAAAGCTGGATTTGGTGAGCTTGGATGATTATCTCAAAGGGAAGACTTCTACAGATGGTGGCTCCGGTTCGGAAGGAGGAGGCTCTGATTCGGATGGAGACCAAGGTGAGAATCCACTGGGATAACAGTAGCGATGAATTATTAATCAGATAATGGATAATCTTTATGAAGAAAACGTGGAATGTGATTTTGAAACTTATTATTGCCGTAGCGAGTGCTGTGGCAGGTGTGATTGGCGGACAGACAATGATGTTTTAGTCCGATAGGATTTGATAAATAAAAAATGAGAAGAGCTGCTGGCAGGAAATCTGTCGGCAGCTCTTTTTTTAAGTTCGCCCGACATGGGCATAATCTAATGGGTGCAAGTCCCTAACGCGGCCTAATAGCGGCAAGCGTACAGCCAAAGACAAGCTGCCAATGGCGACATTGGGTGTGAAGGAAGTCGGCGGCAAATCACTGGCCTGACGTACAGAAATTTGATACCAAGGCGTTTGCTCGTGGGTAAGACTGCTTAAGAAGTTAAAGCCCGATAGCTATTCGGAACGAGTGGCGTAAATCAAGCAGGTATAAGTGTGAAAGATTATGCTCTTAATCGGGGAGGTCTCACGGACGCAGTGGCGACTCATTTACTCAAAGCTGCGGAGTAAAGCTTGCCGTGAGAAGTCAGCAGAGGTCATAGTACCTTGCGAGGATAGCGCAAGGGAAGGACTGAACCCAACTGAAGTAAATATTGTCAGACATCATCAAATGGAAGGAAGAATGCAGAAAATATCGGCACAGAACGATAGCCGCCCTCAAAAGAATAGGCCGGAAGCCAAAGGCTATGAGGGGGTGCAGACTTTCATGTGCGTGGAGGACGGATATTTCACAACGGAACAACCTAAACGGGAATACCCTTTGCTGGAGCAAATTCTGTCACCGGGCAACCTCAATGCTGCTTATAAACAAGTAAAGAGCAACGGAGGAGCGCCGGGGATAGATAAAATGGATTGCGACCGATTGCTCGGCTATCTCAGAGAGCACGGAGAGCAACTGACAGAGAGTATTCGCCGACGGACATATCGTCCGAACCCCGTCCGCAGGGTTGAGATACCCAAGGACAACGGCAATAAACGCCTGCTTGGGATACCGACTGTAGTAGACCGAGTAATCCAGCAGGCTATTGCCCAAGTATTGACCCCAATCTATGAACGTCAGTTCAGCGAGGGAAGCTACGGCTTCCGCCCCCGCAGAGGAGGTAAGAAAGCGTTGGTAAAGGCAACGGAGATAATCAGTCAAGGCTACCGCTATGCAGTTGACATAGACCTTGAACGCTTCTTCGACACCGTCAACCACGCCAAGATGATAGAGATACTGCAACGGACGATAAAGGATGGTGCGGTTATCTCCCTCATACACAAATACCTCAATAGCGGAGTAATGGTAAATGGCAGATATGAGGAAACAAGGGAGGGAACGCCACAAGGCGGACCGCTCAGCCCTCTGCTTGCCAATATACTGCTCAACGAACTTGACAAAGAACTCGAAAGGCGCGGGCATCCGTTTGTACGCTATGCAGATGATGGACTCATTTTCTGCAAAAGTCGCAGAGCGGCAGAACGAGCAAAGGAGAGTATCACAAAGTTCATAGAGTCAAGACTCAAACTTCGCGTCAACCGCGAAAAGACCGAATGCTCCTATGTAGGAAAATTGAAATTCCTCGGTTACAGTTTCTATATCCGCAACGGCAAATGCCGCCTGCGGCTACATCAAAAGACCGAAGCCAAAATGCGTCGCCGTCTGAAAGCCATAACTTCAAGGAGTAATGGAATGGGATATGCCAAGCGCAAACAAGCTCTCGCAGAATATCTGCGGGGGTGGACGGAATACTACAATTTGGCCGACATGGGAAGCAGGGTCAAAGAGATAGACCAATGGCTGCGCCGCCGTATCCGCATGTGTATCTGGAAAGCATGGAAACGTCCGAGGACGCGGGTGCAGAACCTAATCAAATGCGGAATAGATAAATGGCGAGCGTATCAATGGGGCAATACGAGTCAAGGTTATTGGCGTATAGCTGGCAGTTGGATAACGACGAGGGCAA
>Ga0137297_11486_pt1 | contig 13434 bp, 16 predicted proteins | sample RamsorincwithD2O_FD_97191 | JGI IMG/M metagenome (GOLD analysis project Ga0137297, IMG submission 97191) | Mouse cecal microbial communities from Vienna, Austria - Mucin amended with D2O | ecosystem: Host-associated > Mammals > Digestive system > Large intestine > Cecum | place: Austria: Vienna... | reverse complement strand
AAAGAACTGGGGTTACAGCTTAACCCGAGCGATGAAGCATAAGAGGGCTGCGGATAAGCTGGCGGCTTTGGAACAGCAAAAATGAATGAAAATGTAAGGATGAATCACATGTATAGTAAGTCCGAAAGGCATATGTGTGTGGGCTCATAAAATGGAAACTGCGTCTGGTAAGTAAGACCAAAAGGCATAGCCGGACGTACCATTGGGAAATTCCGCCTGTGGAAGATTCCCGGATTAACAATCCCGCTGCTTGTATTGACCGTATGGTTTTTCATTTGCGGGGGTCATAGAAAGGAGCCGTAAAAATGGCAGGATACAGAAAACTGGGCAGGACATCTTCCCAAAGAAAAGCATTACTTAGAAACCAGGTAACTAATCTTTTATATCATGGAAAGATTCGTACTACCGAGGCAAAAGCGAAAGAAGTACAGAGAATTGCAGAAAAGCTTATTACTCTGGCAGTAAAGGAAAGAGATAATTTCGAAACCGTTAAAATTACTGCAAAGGTTGCACGTAAAGATAAGGACGGCAAGAGGGTAAAACAGATTATTGACAGGGATACAAAGAAAGTCCTTTCCGAGACGCACCGTGACAAAGACGGCAAAATTTTGCGTATTGAAAACGGTAAGACAGTGACTGTGTATGATGAAGTAGAAAAGGAAATCAAGAAAGACTTCCCTTCCAGGCTGGCAGCAAGAAGGCAGATGCTCAGGGTGCTATATCCTGTGACAGAAGTTCCGGCAAAGAATGCAGGAAAGAAGAGGGGAACAAAGGAAATTGATTTACCTGCAAAGCTTTTTGATGAATACGGGCCGAGATATGCAAACCGTAAAGGCGGTTACACAAGAATCGTAAAAATTGGACAGCGTAAAGGCGATGCTGCCATGGAAGTCCTGCTTGAGTTAGTATAAGAGAACTGATATGGCGGAAAAATGAAATAGGAAAAACAGCTTCTAAGGGCTTATGCCATGGGAGCTGTTTTTTCACCCTATAGATTCGGGTGTCAAAAGCCCCTATAGGAAATTACGCCACAGCGTTGTAAGACGGCAGGCCAATTCTTTTTTACTATCTTCTCGGATAAGGATTTTTTATATTGGAAAGGCCGCATAAATAGTTCATATCCACATTATAATATTCTGCCAAACGTATGAGATGGCGGAGCGGCATTTCATTGGCTCCACGTTCATATCTCGCATACATTGTCTGTGAAGTTCCCAGATAGTCAGCAATCTGCTGCTGTGTTTTATCATTATCTTCCCTTAAATCTTTAATCCGTGTTCTGTAATTCATAGGGTATCCTCTTACATAGCGGGAATTTTGAAATTAAATAGTAACAAGAGTTTATCATAGTAAAAATGTTTACTATTGACATTAGTAAATATCTTTACTAAAATACTCCTATACTATGAGCGAAAAGGATGAAAAATTTATGGGAATAAAGATGAGAGGCGTACTTTTGATGCTTTTGTGCACCTTAATGCCATGCAGCGGTAATTGGAATCGCGAAATGGCCGTGAAGAACGAAAATTTTTATCTTTATATGGATGCGGGGGATTCGATGGAGATAAATTATATTAGTTACAGTGTGGTGGTTAGGGGAAGCAGGGATAGTGGGAATGGAAAAGAGGAGATAACGGTGGTAAGGGTGGTCAGGAGATAGAGGATGGAGGTAACAGTTCAGAATGAGCGGAAGTTGACGGGGGATGTATTCTATGGTTTAATAGAGGCAATAATAGATGTGGTAATTATTTTGTAAATGTTACGGCACTGAAAAGGCTATGGGTGCATGGTGACGGAGAAGTTATGGATTCGTGCAATGTAAAAGTATATTAACTTAGGAAAGGGCTCGGGTGTTGCTATGGAGAAAGTGAAGAGGATGTTGGATTGCGTGGCCTCGGATTTGGCCGGCTTTACAAAGGCGGATTATTTAAAGTCTATTGCGGGAAGTGAAGGGCGGGTGATTGCCTGTGAGTGCATAGGGCTTACGATGCCTATATTGGCTGATGTGACCAATGCGGAGTTTGCTGCGGCTATGGGGGCGGATATTCTGCTTTTGAATATGTTTGATGTAAATAAACCAGTGGTTCAGGCTTTGCCTGGGGTTGCCCCCATGGAAACTGTGAGGGAGATAAAGCGTCTGACGGGGCGGATGATAGGGATTAATTTAGAGCCGGTGGAAGAAAAGATGGCGGCTGACAATGAGAATACGCTGTGGGCTATGTCCGAAGGAAGAAAAGCGACGGTGGCCAATGCATTGAAGGCTGCGGAGATGGGTGTGGATATGATATTGCTGACAGGAAATCCAGGGAATGGGGTTAGCAATAAGGCGATTACGGATTCGTTAAAGGCGATATCGGCTGCTTCGAAGGAGAAGCTGATTCTTGCGGCGGGTAAAATGCATGCTTCGGGAATTGTAGGGGAAGGCGGGGAAAATATTATTACCCAAAAGGATATCGGAGAGTTTATAGATGCGGGAGCCGATATAATATTGCTTCCGGCACCGGGAACTGTGCCGGGGATTACAATGGAATATGTGAAGGGGTTGATTGCCTATGCACACAGCCGCGGTGTCCTGACTATTACTGCTATAGGCACTTCCCAGGAAGGGGCAGATGCGGATACGATAAAGAGGATTGCCCTTATGTGTAAGATGGCCGGAACGGATATCCATCATATTGGCGATACCGGATATCCGGGAATGGCACTGCCGGAAAATATTATGGCGTATTCCGTTGCGGTCAGGGGAGTACGGCATACTTATCATAGAATGGCGGTATCTATTAACAGGTGAAAGGCGTGAAGCGGAATTGTGCGTTAAAAAGTAGGATAAGATGGAAAAATACGGCCCAGGGCTGTGCAGAAAAGCACGGCATCCTGGGCAAAACTGTTTTTGGCTGACGTTGTACCGCCTTGGTTTATATTTACAGGTTATTCAATCACTTTTTGGAAATGCTGGTAGTCTTTACAGGAGTTCCAATTCCCGCCCCAGGTGAAGCCGTGTTCTGTAAATAGTTTGTAGCATAAGTCATTTTCGTCAATTTTATAGGCGAAGTCTTTGGAGCGGTCGGCGTAGGTTTCGCTCCCGCGGGGGGAGATGTACGTGGGTCCATCGGTTTTAAAAACTACATAAGGGTTAAAGAAAGGATTGATATCAATCGCCAAGCCGTAAGCATGTTTGGAGAGGTTGGATGTGCCGTCCACTACCCGGTAATTAAAGCAGGAGGTATTATTGTCCTGCATGGAGAGGGTATCGTCTCCATTGTATTCATCAATAAGGCGGATTTGTTCGATTTGATATTCATTCCGGTATAATTCATAAAAAATTTCTACCAGATCCTGTGCAATAGCTTTGTTGCAAATCAGCTCCCCGGTACGCTCCACTCCGCGGAGATTGTAATGGAGAACGCTCATATAACACAAATCATCGTAGTCTACCTGTATATCTTCAGAGGAAGCGGCTATATTTACCGCTTCGATAGCAAGATCGTCCTTTGCTGCTTCCGTAACGGGATAAGAAATCCCAGTAATCCGGGCTATGAGTTCATCGGAGAGCGGTTCATAGTAAAAGCCGTTTTGGTATACAATTCTTTCAGGGGTTCCATTCATAGAATATTCCTCTCTTTCCTGATGGTTTTGGGCATCTGAATCAGCAGTTACTTCTGTTCCGGTTCTGTCAGCATCGGTATTGTCAGGTTCAATTTCTGTTTCCGATTCCCATGGAGTGCTGTTGCCCTGCTCTTTGCCGGAGGGGGCTGTGCCTGCGGATTCATGATTGGACGGTGTTTCACCTTCTATTATATTATCCTCCTGGGGTTGTTCTGGTTCCCCATGGGGATAGGCCAATTCCGGATTTTTTTCCGCATATTCCAGCAAAGTATCCGAACCGGAAAAAAGCCGGGTAAGAACGGAACAGAGAAGGATAATAACAACAATGAGCAGTAGCGGTTTCCATAATTTATCTATATTCATAATAAAAATCCTCTTTTCGATAGTTAAGTGCCCGGAAAAAACGTATGGGTTAAATTGCTGCATGGATATCATTCTAGCATATAAGGGAGATTTTGGCTATAGGAGTAGGGAATCATTGCATTTTTCATGTAAAACAGCATGCTTCCTCTTGTAATCTCTTTTTTTTTTTAGTACAATAAGAATCGCAGCAAATTGTAAACTTAATTTGAAGACAGGATAACAAATGGGAATCATTGAGGCAAAAAAACTTATTTTTGAATATATCAGGCGGGATGAAGAAGGAAATGTGGAAGGGATTACCCGTGCGGTGGACGAGGTAGACCTGGATATAAAACAGGGGGATTTTGTAGCGATCCTGGGGCATAATGGTTCTGGAAAATCTACACTGGCCAAGCATTTGAATGCCATACTTTATCCTACCGAGGGAACGGTCTGGGTGGATGGGAAGGACACTGCCAAGGAGGAATATCTGTGGGATATCAGGCAGAATGCGGGAATGGTCTTTCAAAATCCGGATAATCAGATTATCGGCCAGGTGGTGGAAGAGGACGTAGGTTTTGGGCCTGAAAATATGGGAGTTCCTACGAAAGAAATATGGGAACGGGTGGAAGAGAGCCTAAAGGCAGTGGGTATGTACAAGTACAGGAAGCATTCCCCTAATAAGCTGTCCGGAGGCCAAAAACAGAGGGTATCCATTGCCGGGGTAATAGCGATGCACCCCAAATGCATTATTCTGGATGAACCTACGGCTATGCTGGACCCTAACGGGCGCAAAGAGGTAATCCGTGCTGTGCGGGCATTGAATCAGGTGGAAGGGATTACGGTGATATTAATCACTCATTATATGGAAGAAATTATCCATACAGACAAGGCGATTGTTATGGACAAGGGCCGTATTGCGATGCAGGGAACCCCAAGGGAAATTTTTTCCCAGGTGGAAAAGCTAAAGGAGCTGCGTTTGGATGTGCCCCAGGTGACTCTACTGGCTCATGAATTGAAAAAGAGCGGCGTGGCATTGCCGGAGGGAATCTTGACGTATGAGGAGCTGATTGCTGCCCTGATGGCACAATAGCGGTTAAAAGGCCTTGTGAGAACTGATGGGCAGGGGATGCGGCAGGGCAGTTTTGAGATGGATTCAACAAGGCGTTTTTGGATAGAAAGGCTTGGTTAGTAAAATGGCAATTATTTTGGATCATGTAAGCCATATATACGAAGAAGGGACAGCTATGGAAGTGGCGGCATTAAAGGATGTGAACCTGGTTATACCGGATGGGCAGTTTATAGGCCTGATTGGGCATACCGGTTCAGGGAAATCCACGCTGGTGCAGCATTTGAACGGCCTTATGAAGCCTACTTCCGGGCATATTTATTATAATGGGGCGGATATCCATGAAGAAGGGTATAACAAAAAGGAACTCCGCAGTAAAGTAGGGCTTGTTTTCCAGTATCCGGAGCATCAACTTTTTGAGATAGATGTATTTTCGGATGTTTGTTTCGGGCCGAAAAATATGGGGCTGGATGAAAAAGAAGTGCAGCTTAGGGCATATGCGGCATTAAAGCAGGTGGGGCTGGAAGATGACTATTTTTATCAGTCTCCTTTTGACTTGTCCGGCGGCCAGAAGCGGAGGGTGGCCATTGCAGGGGTGCTGGCCATGAAGCCGGAAGTGCTTATTTTGGATGAACCAACCGCAGGGCTGGACCCGAAGGGGCGGGATGAAATCCTGGATCAAATTGCATCTTTGAGGGAAGAGACGGGCATTACGGTGATTCTTGTTTCCCATAGTATGGACGATGTGGCAAAATATGTGGACCGTATTGTGGTCATGAACCAAGGCGGTGTGATGTATGACGATGAACCGAAAAACGTATTTCGTTTTTATAAGGAATTGGAGGCGGTAGGCCTGGCGGCGCCCCAGGTAACTTATATTATGCAGGCTTTGAAAGAGAAAGGATTTCCGGTGAATACGGATATTATTACAATAGATGATGCAAAAAATGAAATTTTAAGGGCGCTGGGAATGGATAAGTAAGATGCGCCGATCCTAATTGAAATGGGGGCAGCAGAAATCAGGAGGTTTCCATACGGGGAATTCGGGCTGCAGCCTGACGGCAGCATGGAATAGCGTGAAGGAGATAAAAAAATAAAATGCTTAGAGATATTACATTAGGACAATATTATCAGACAGATTCCGTCATCCATAAGCTGGACCCCAGGGTAAAGCTGGTGGCTACGATAGTCTTTATCATTTCCCTTTTTCTAATAGATAACTTTATCGGATATATCATTGCTGCCGCATTTTTGGCAGGTATAGTGAAACTTTCGAAAGTGCCGTTCCGCTATATGATAAAAGGGATGAAATCCATTGTCCTCCTTCTAATGATAGCAGTAGTGTTTAATCTTTTTCTGACGCCGGGGGAACCGTTGATTTCTGTTTGGAAGCTTACGGTTACGAAAGAGGGTCTGAGATTTGCGGTGATGATGGCGGTAAGGCTTGTATTTTTGATTATCGGTTCCTCGCTTATGACGCTGACAACAACACCGAATAATCTGACAGACGGTATGGAAAAATTGATGTCGCCGCTGAAAAAACTGCATGTGCCGGTACACGAAGTATCGATGATGATGTCTATTGCCTTACGCTTTATACCGATTCTGCTGGAGGAGACGGATAAAATTATGAAGGCACAGATAGCCAGGGGGGCAGACTTCGAAAGCGGGAATCTGATAAAAAAAGCGAAGAGCCTGGTGCCCCTTTTGGTGCCGTTATTTATCTCCGCATTCCGGAGGGCCAATGACCTTGCTATGGCCATGGAGGCCAGATGCTATAGGGGCGGGGAACACAGGACGAAAATGAAGCCACTGATTTACTGCAAGAGGGATGGGGCTGCTTATGTGGTTCTGTTAATATATGCGGTGGTTTGTGTATACTTTGGGAGAATTTTTACGATATGAAGAGAATCATGCTGACGGTAGCATATGACGGTACAGGATATAGCGGTTTCCAGGTACAGGATAATGCTCCCACTATAGAAGGTGAACTGAACCGGTGCCTTGGGGAACTGCTTCAAGAGGAAATAAAAGTAATCGGGGGAAGCCGGACGGATGCGGGGGTACATGCCCTTTGCAATGTGGCTGTGTTCGATACGGCGGCGAGGATGCCCGGGGCAAAGATATCATATGCCCTGAATCAAAGGCTGCCGGAAAATATACGGGTGCGGAAATCCCAGGAGGTGGCGTCCGATTTTCACCCCAGGCATTGTGAAAGCAGGAAAACCTACGAATATAGGATTTTAAATGCGGAATTCCCCATTCCTACCAAACGGCTTTATGCATATTTTACTTATGTGCCTCTTAATGCGGACAGGATGCAGGAGGCAGCGGCTTATCTGGTGGGCGAGCATGATTTTAAAAGCTTTTGCAGCGCGGGAAGCCAGGCGGAAAGCACGATAAGGACGATTTATAGCGCCGAAGTACAAAGGAAGGATGATGAGATCATCATCCGCGTAACGGGGAATGGCTTTTTATATAATATGGTGCGCATTATTGCGGGAACACTTATGGAGGCGGGAAAAGGAGCGGGGGAGCCGGAGTATATGATGAATATTCTCGCGGCCAAAGACAGAAGCGCTGCAGGCCCTACCGCTCCGGCATGCGGGTTGATGCTGACTCGGTATTTATTCCTGTAACGAGCCGCCAGTGCCGTTGTGGCTTCTGTAACATAGCTGGTAACAGTTCGGCTCAGGACTTTGCAGCAAGTGCAAAGCCCTGGACTGAACTGTTACATAAATTCAAAAATATTATTGACACACGTGGAAGCGTATAATATAATATCAAAGTATGACAATGTTTCGTAATGCAATGTCAAAGCCCCGGCAGAGCATTATAAATATAAGGGCAGAGGAACGTGGGGATGGATACCAGGTTTTTCTGCTGATGCTGTTTAAATGAAGCCTTACGGTGTGGCCGGACATCTGCACCATGGCGGGATTTTGACAGAATGAGAAAACGGTAATGCCCGGTTGGATGAACCGGGAAATTGATTGAAGCAGGAGGTAACGTAATGAAAACTTTTATGGCTAGTCCAGCTACTATCGAGAGAAAATGGTATGTAGTTGACGCTACTGATATGACACTCGGACGTTTGGCATCGGAAGTTGCCAAAGTTTTAAGAGGTAAGAATAAGCCGATTTTTACTCCCCATATGGATACCGGCGATTATGTAATAATTGTGAATGCTGCAAAGGTGAAAGTAACAGGCAAGAAGCTGGATCAGAAGATTTATTACCGTCATTCTGGGTACGTAGGCGGTATGAAAGAGACTACTCTGAGAGAAATGATGGCGAAGAAACCGGAAAGAGTGATAGAACTCGCTGTAAAAGGGATGCTTCCGAAAGGACCTTTAGGAAGGCAGATGTACAGGAAACTTCACGTATACGCAGGGCCGGAACATGAGCATGCAGCTCAGAAGCCTGAAGTATTAACATTTTAATTAAGAGGGAAGGAAAGGAGAAATTAAAATGGATAAATCAGCAAATTGCTACGGAACCGGTAGAAGGAAAAAATCAATTGCAAGAGTATATTTGGTACCCGGCAACGGAAATATAGTGATTAATAAAAGAAATATTGATGATTATTTTGGACTGGAAACATTGAAAGTAATCGTTCGTCAGCCCCTTGTAGCAACGGGCACGGTAGACAAATTTGATGTTAAGGTAAACGTATGCGGCGGCGGATACACAGGACAGGCAGGAGCAATCCGTCACGGAATTGCAAGAGCATTGCTTCAGGCAGATGCAGACTATAGGCCTGTACTGAAAAAAGCAGGTTACCTGACCAGGGATCCTCGTATGAAGGAAAGGAAGAAGTACGGCCTCAAAGCGGCCCGTCGCGCTCCGCAGTTCAGCAAGCGTTAATCAGCTGTTCAAACTGTATCAAAATTGTTCAAAAACTCCGGAAAATCGAGGTTTTCCGGGGTTTTCTTATACCCAAACAAGCTGATATAGTTTGACCTGATTTGACACAACGAGAGCCATTTTCACCCAATTTTTAGTGGTTAAAAATAGGACAACCGGCAAAAATGGGGGTAAAAAACGGGCTTAGTGGTTAAAAAATAGGACAACCACAGCCCTGATTTCGGGGTATTTCAGAGGCGATTTTTACTCCCTCTCACCCCTCAATTTATACGAGAACAGTTTGGCGTAGTTTGACCGAATTTGAATAATTGAATATGATTTTAATGCAGGCACTCAGTATTTTTTGCTGGGTGCTTTTTGCGTTTCCAGGGAACTGTATTCCGGGATCAGAAAAAGCCGTCACTTTTCAATTTATGAAGTGGCGGCTTTTTCTATTTCCAGAAGCAACCACAACGAATTAGAAACGAGGTGATTATCTTGAACACGCAAATCATTGCCATCGCCAGCCAAAAGGGAGGTGTGGGCAAAACCACAACCTGTGCCAACTTAGGGATTGGACTGGCGCAGGCCGGAAAGAAAGTGCTTCTCATTGACGGGGACCCATTATGCCGAATTCGGCATAATGCGTCTTATACCGAAAAAATGGTTATTCCGAGGTTTTTGATACCGATATGATTTCTTGAGGATTTATCTACAAAGTTTCGGCATAATAAGGTAATCTTTTCTAGATGAAAAATATCAGGAAGGAGATTTTATTATGTCAAATTGTACCAAGCCACTTGTCAGCGATCTGATTGATAAGGCATGGCAATGTATCGTTTCATTTGGGAGGGCTAAGAAAACAACCTACATGTATAAATGTTATGGCATCTCTCCGGTCACATCTTATTTCTCGACTCATTCAGTTTCGGTTTATTCTGAGGATGAGGGGAATAACTGTATCTGGTACTACTTCCGCCTTTATCAGGATGGCGTGATCAACAGCACAAAGTACCGGTACACCAGGAAAACAATTATAATTATGACCAGCATCATGAATACAGGAAATTATGTCTGGTCCTATGAGCCGTCCATACTTACATCGTCCATTCCAGAGGGCCTTAACCGGATTCTGGTGGATTATCTGAATCACAGGCTTGCACAAGGCTGCCGAACTACTACACTGAGGGGAATCAAGCCCAAGATCAAACATTTCCTTCGTTATGTCGCAAGTCTTGGATTTGATGATCTGAAAGGTCTGGAAATTTCAGATATAAACAGTTATCTGCCTGTCCTTGCTGACAGTTATGGAAATGTTGGGGATTCCCTTTCCCTGCTCAGGTCTTTTGGTGCCTATCTGTCTGAAAATTCACTCTGCAGCCTTAACCTTGAAACCATCTTTACAATTAAAGTGCCTAACCGTAAAAAAATACATTCCGGTTTTGATAAGGACGAAGTAACGGCCATCCTGAACGCTCCGGATAAAAGCACAGCATTAGGAAAAAGAGATTACGCAATTATAATGCTTGCGGCTTATACCGGCCTCCGGGGCGTGGATGTCCTCACACTGAGGTTTTCGGACATTGACTGGCGGTTAAGGGAGATACGCCTGATCCAGAGCAAAACTTCCAAACCAGTCATGCTTCCTGTCCCTGTCGCAGTCCTCAACGCCGTTGCCGAATACATTCTGGAAGCCAGGCCGGAAAACACCGCAACGGATATCATTTTCCTCCGCAGCAGGCCTCCATATGACCCCCTGAAAACATGGTCTGCCCATTCAATTATCAAACACAATGCAGCAAAAGCAGGCATCGCATGGCAGGCGGACGAGCGGAAGGGCTTCCATACCATGAGAAGGACACTGGCAAGCCGGATGCTGGCATCGGATGTCTCCATTGATACCATCAAAGAAGTTCTCGGACACAGCAGCCCCGATTCCACAAAGCCATATATCAGCGTTGAATTGTCCGGCTTGAAAGAATGTCCCCTGACGTTGGAGTCCATTCCGCTGGGAAGGGAGGAACTGAGATGAATCCAACCTTTCACTGTGCTTTTGGCCAATATATTTCCGATTTCATCCAGGAAAAACATACACTTGGTTTTCCTTATATAGAAAGCGGACGAATCCTCCGCTGCTTTGATAAATTCTGTACGGATAACTTCCCTGCCGAACCTACTTTGTCCGCAGAAATTGGGAACGCATGGGCTGTCATAAAACCGACAGAAAAATCCGTGAGCTTCCAGAACCGGCTTGGACCGGTGCGTGAGCTTGCAAAATATATGAACCGCGTGGGTAAAACTGCTTATGTAATTCCGCCGGAATTATCACCGAAAACAGACCCGCCATACCAGCCGCATATTTTTACAGAAGAAGAACTGAAAGCTTTTTTCCATGAGGCAGACTCATATCCTGTAAACCCACGCTCCCGGATCAGGCATCTACAGATTCCCGTGTATTTCAGGCTTCTGTTCTGCTGCGGCCTCCGTCCCCAGGAAGCCAGACTGATAAAACTTGAAAACCTCAGCCTCCGGGCAAAAAACCTGATCATACCAGAATCCAAAGGGCACAGGGACAGGATGGTCGTCATTCCGGAAGAACTGGTCGGGATTTTGGAAAAATACTACCCTTTTTTGAAAAACGAATTCCCCCAAAGCGAGTACCTGTTCCCCTGCCAGCGGTTTGGCGGCGCTGCCTACACGGCAAGCTGGGTACGGAAATCGTTCCACGAATGCTGGGGAAACTGCCATTTCGAGCTTGTGGCCGGCAACAGCCCAAGGCCTTATGACTTCCGGCACACATTTGCCACATACCGTATATACAAATGGATGAAGCAGGGCGCAGACCTAAGGAGCATGCTCCCGTACCTGAGCGCATACATGGGGCATTCCTGTATTTCGCACACGGCATACTATATCCACCTTGTACCTGAATTCTTTTCTGAAATGTCAGGCATGGATATGAACCTGTATGCATCACTTATCCCGGAGGTGGCTCATGAATAAGGAAAACGTTGAATTGACAAAAAGGCTCCGTGATTTCTTTCAGATATACCTGCCGAAGCAAAAATGTTACAGTGAGAACACGGTTACATCCTATAAATATGCTTTCAATCTATTTTTTGATTTCCTAAACAGCAGAAAAGGTATAGGCATGACAAAAATAACAATGGACTGTTTCAGTGGTGAATCTGTTTCTGAATTCATGGAATGGCTGTCCAGGGAGCGGAACAACAGCGCATCCACCTGCAACCAGAGGCTGATGGCTTTACGGTCGTTCGCCAAATATAATGGGACAAAAGATTTTTCCCAGTTCTCACTTTATGCGGAAATGAAATCAATCCCCGCAAAGAAAGGCAGGCCTAAAACAGTTGAGTTTTTGAGCGAATCCGCACTTGAAATACTATTAAAGCAGCCTAATGCCAAAAAAATCTCTGAAATGCGCAACCAGTTTTTTATGATCCTGATGTACGATACCGCAGCCAGATGTCAGGAAATGCTTGACATACGCATAAAGGATATCTGTTTTAATGAGAAAACACCCTATTTATATCTGACCGGCAAAGGCAGTAAAACCAGGTCAGTGCCTATGATGGATGCTACTTACCGGCACCTTTTGAAATACCTGGAGAAGTTTCACCCTGACTACAAAAAGAATACTGATGAATTTTTATTTTATATCACCACGCACGGCATACGCCACCAGATGTCGCAGGACACGGTAGAGGTGTTTATGAAAAGATACGGGAAAACGGCAAAGCTTATCTGCCCGGATCTGCCGGATAAAGTACACCCGCACCAGCTCCGGCACACACGCGCGATCCATCTGTATCGGAGCGGAATGCCATTGAGCATACTGAGCGAATTTTTGGGGCACTGCTCAGAGGAAACTACACGCATTTATGCATATGCCGACACCGAAATGAAACGGGAAGCAATCAATAAGGCAACTGCAGATATAGCCGTGCCTGAAGAAAAACCAATCTGGGACGAAACAGACGAGGAAACATTTCGTAAGCTGGCCGGCTTGAGATAACCTAAACATTTAGTTATTCCGATGTTTTTCATAAAATCACTGTATTTTCTATGAAAGCTTAGAAACTTCGGAATAACTATTTTTTCGGTATAAGACCCACAAGGAAGCCTGACCGTCAGCTTGGGCAATCCCCAGCCGGATAAGCTGCCCTTTACCCTATCTGACGCAATGGGCCGCATCCTGACCGATCAGCCGGTCCGCCCCGGCGAGGGGATTCTGCGCCACCCGGAGGGCGTGGACCTGATGCCAGCGGATATTCAGCTGTCCGGCATGGAGGTATCGCTGGTAAACGCTATGAGCCGGGAAACGATTCTGCGGCAATACCTGGACACCGTAAAGGGGCAGTATTCCCATATCCTCATAGACTGCCAGACCTCCCTGGGTATGCTCGCCGTCAACGCGCTGGCCGCTGCCAATCGGATCATAATCCCCGTCCAGGCGGAGTATCTGCCCGCCAAAGGACTGGAACAGCTGCTCTCTACAATAGCCAAGGTCAAGCGGCAGATCAACCCGAAACTGCAAATAGACGGTATTCTGCT
>Ga0137297_11483_pt1 | contig 13450 bp, 15 predicted proteins | sample RamsorincwithD2O_FD_97191 | JGI IMG/M metagenome (GOLD analysis project Ga0137297, IMG submission 97191) | Mouse cecal microbial communities from Vienna, Austria - Mucin amended with D2O | ecosystem: Host-associated > Mammals > Digestive system > Large intestine > Cecum | place: Austria: Vienna... | reverse complement strand
CTTTTGCTCCTTATGCCAGTCGAAACTGCCCAAGGACACAGAAGTTGCATCCATACCAACCTCGGTCATTATCTGCTTGCTTTCCTTCTCTTCGCTAATCTGTCCGCCTTGGATAATCCTTAGATAGAGTTCTTTTATCTTAGGGTTGTGGATGGGATTCCCGATGGCTATAACTTTATTATCTTTATCTAAGAGAAATGTTTGAAATTTTGCATCAACTGGAAAATTGTTTAATTTTTCTATCAAATTATTTTCATCTATACAAATTGGATAATCAAATTGAGCGATATTAAGTTCATGTAATAATGCAGTTCTTTGCGATGGAGAAAAAATAAATAGGAAACGGACTGAATCAGGGAACTGTTTTTGCGTACTTTTTATAAGTTTTTTCCACTCCAAAAGTTGTAATTTGCAACTTAAACAACCGGAAGAGTCAACATAAGTCATAATTTTATATGAGCTTGAAAAATCCCAATCAACTGTATCTATTCCACCCTTTGTGAAAACCGTATTTTTTGGGAAAAGTATTGTTCTATTTTCCCAAGTTCGAATCCGTTTTATAATATCATTCTCTCTATCATTTCCACAAGCTCCGCAAATGAATATGATTATACAAATATATAGCAATTTTTTCATGTGAAACATCTATTTTTTAGGCTTTAAATAATAAACGACCAAAGCATCTTCTCCGTTTTCCAAATGCTTTAGTATTCCACTGCCCATTCTTTTCTTTGATTCTTCATCAAACAGGTTATAAGCCGCAGAATTCAGCCAACAATATATACGTGTTTCGTCCATATATATTGGAAAGTTGAAATGCGAAATTGACAAAACAATATCTTTATTATATACGACTTTCGAGAAAGTTTGTTTCTCCAAATCCATTGCAAGCATTGCTTTCTTAGAACCATAAAAAATGGAGGATAATAAGAAATTCCCACAAACAAAAGGCGTTTCGTAAAAATAGCTAAATTCGTTTGATTTTCTCTGTTTTACCACTTCTTGGTAATTGTTTCGCATACTTTTCGGAATACTTTTATTAAAAGTTATTTCGTATTTTTCTTTCACTTCACCAGTCGCATTCAATATATAGATATCATCCGAGATCGGATAATAGTAAACTATGTTTGTAGCACACCTTCTAAGGCTGCCAATATTCAAATGACCACGTGTCGTTCTCTCATCAAAAGACAATAGAACCTGTTTTATATTAAACTCTGAATCGGTCAATATTAATTGATTGTCCATACTTAATTCAACATCCAATCCTAATAGAAAATTTCCGTCCGAAGTAACGATTAAGTCATTTACCCCCTCCAATTTGCCGTTATAAGAATATTCATCTTTGAAATCTCCATTTAAATTATATTTCAAAATTTTTCTTTGACCGGAATCTAACAAATAAATGTTTTGATTAGCCACATCAAAATCCGTTATTTTGGAATATTCACCAGGTCCTTGCCCTTGATGCCCAATCTTATAAAGAAAAGTTCCAGTGTTGTCCCAAACCGTCAAAGAAGCACTTCCAAAATAGTCTAATAAATAAATTTTATCATCAACAACCGAGCATTTATTTATCTGTTTTAACAACGCATCTTCACAAACTGCATTTAATGGAATAAACGATATTGAATCCACCCTATTAAGCATATTCTGTTGTTCCGCAAGTTTTTCCATAGCAAAATTTACTGTTTTGCCATTGAATGTCTGCTGCTTATCCGTTTTTTTACAGCCTGAAAGAAGTGCTATAACCAAGCAAAAAGCTAATATTTTTCTTAATCCAAAAGAAATCTCCATAATTATAAAGTAAATCAAATAAGTCAAATAAATATAACCATTTCGATTTTCTTCCTGCAAAAAAGCGCAGGAAGAAAATTGATAAAAATAGTGTCAGTTTAACATAATACAGTTGTACAATTATACGAATTTTCACACTTGCAATGAATACCATCACCAGTAAACCATAGAGGGCAGTCATACAACTCGCTTGGCCCTGTATTACCATTTGAATTTGCTTCATCTTCAGCCAACGCCTCCACATTAGCCAGCATCAAATCCGACATTGCTTCTGTTCTCTGATTCATATAAACTCCATATCCTGCCACAGCTGCAAATACGGCAACAAATGCAGCTTTCATAATCTTCTTTCTCATTGTTTTTCTACTTTTAAAATTTATTCTTTTTAATTCTTATCTATTTCCGTATCTATCCTTTCAACGGAAGAAGCAAACGCATTGCTTATTCAAACTAAATCATTATCTTTGCCGATACCTCCTTTCCAAGGTGGGTTACGGAACGGACGGGTTCGTAAAGTGGCAACAAAACGTTAGCCGTCCGCTCCTCTCCAGCCCTTTTTATATTTCTTTTTTCTATTCCATACTGATACTCTTATTATAAATCCGTCTTTGTCTACACCCGTAGCAAGGGAGACAAAACGATTCAAACCTATAAATAAGTTTCCGAATAAAAATAAACCTTTACAAATCTTCCCGGACAATCGACAGAACCGAACCCTATACATTCAATATCGACATCCCATTCACCTGATGCCAGCGCTTCTATATTCTCCAGCATCAAACTGTCCAAAGGCATATTCCGAGTATTCAACCGGAAGCACACTGACACGACTACAACTAAAAACAAACTAATGCACAGCATTTTCTTTTTCAGATTTTCCATAAGATTACATATTTAATTAAGAGCCTGTTTAAATTTTATTCAGCATTCTTTTAAGAGTTCTTTTTGAGGATGTTTTTCTGTTTTAATGAAGAGCATAGCGGGCTATGTGACGAATAGAAACAGAAAAACAGACCGGAAAGAAGCTTGGGAAGAAGCTGAAAAAACTTTTTGAAGAAAATTTAAACAGGCTCTAAATGGTGATGCGAAGTACTAAAAAAGTCGGGAGAATACCAAAAATAACGTCTAACAAAGTCTAACAAATACAATTTTTGTATTTGTTAGACTTTGTTAGACTCTGTCAGAAACGGATACAAGACATTGATATAAAGATATTTATAATCACTTATCGAAGCAAGTCTTTTTTCTCAGTTGATAGACGGAAGAATTGTTGACTATTTGCCAATCGGAAACTTCGGACAAACATTTGCGCAATCTTCCCACTGTGGTATGCACCCTGCTATCGATGAGATCGTAACCCGGCCACAACAAATGCATGATTTCATCAATGGATAACTTGTAATCTTCTGCCTCCAAAAAGCCTTGTAGCAACTTAGAAAGCATCGGAGCCAATTCCACATGCTTATTCTCTGTATACAGCATGCTTGCATCTACATCAAAAAACAATTCGTCACCAAAATGATAGACACGAGATGAACGAGGTTCAACAACAGTCACCTCCGGTACCTGTTCCAAATGAACAAGCATTGTCTTTTTCTTGAAACGACGATACAGATTATCTATAAAAAACAAAAGAATGGCGCAAAGAAAGAGAAGAAACAATAAAACCTTATCTTTAGTTGTGAAAGCCTGCAGCCAGGAACAATGGGCATATCCCGTAACAGCAACTTCACACCTTTTACCTATATAATAAGATAAAAGGCTATCCGATGATGCCACATAAAGCGAATCACCCGAAAGCACATGAGTTTCGCGTTCTTCCCAATCGAGTACAGAAACACGCACCGCGATTTTTCCAGAAAAGCCCTTGCTGACCAACAAATGCCGCCAGCTCTTAGCCAATGAATCCGCTTTCAAAGGAAACTTATCCAATATATAAGAATGGTACAGACTGGAATTGGAATAATCGTGTATATAACAATAAATCTTCTCATAAGGAACAAGAAATTCCTTCTTCCCACACTGAGCAGTCATTCTTACCCGCAATCGTTCTCCCACAGAATCTTTGTTAATTCCTTCATTTCCATCTCCCCCCTTCGTTCCTTCTCGAAAAGAAAACGCCTTTTCATCCCGTTTTCTCAACTCCTCTATCAAAGTCGGACGAAAAGCGTCGCGCGCCTGTATCTACCAGTACTCCAGCCGGTGCTGATACAGAAACCAGCCGGTAACTCCCGCTGCCACAATGCCTATAAACGCGTATATCAATAGCTGCTGCCAATCTTCTTTTTCCATGGTTGGTTTATAAATAGTTTCCGGTCACAATGATACAACAAATTTCTGATATATAGAGTTGTTAAGCCAAGAAATCTTGCAACCTTGATTGCAAGATGCTGTGGGAGAGAAAAAGGACACCGGAAAAGATGTTTCTCGCTGTGCCCTTGTGGAAAGGCCACGGTATCCGCACCCTTCACTGTAAATGTCAAATCCTCAAGAAACCGAATCTCTTTTTACTCCATGTCTGCAACAAAATTCCAACATCCTCAATAATTATATTCACCTTTTTCACGTATAAGACACACCGAGCTACAAAGCCTTTTTTTTCATTACACAAGATATTGGGACATTAAATAATCTTATCCAAATCCAAATAACCAAACTGAATTTCAGCATCCAGATTCATAATCAGCCTACCATTTTTTTCGTCACAACATAAATAATTAATTTTATATCCCACATCCAATGTCTTCAAATAATCTCCGCCAATATCAAAAACATGGAGCATCCTTGCACCATTATTGTTCCTCCAGTCTTCTCCAATATAAGATACTATAATTTTATCCTTATAAACTGTTGCATTTTTGAAATGTGCTTTTCTATCACCTTTCTTATCCCAACTCGGGCCATAAACATTACACAACAATTCCCCATTCAGATTATACAAACTCATCAAGTCGTATCGTTGATTGCACTCTACTAACGTATTATGCTGAAGTGAGAAAGTAAAAGAAATTCTTTTCTTATCGTCAGCCGGATGAACATAATCTATCAGCTGCATTGTACCAGTCTTCATATTCCATTTTCCACCGGTCCACTTATAAGAAGAGGATGCCATAGGAATAATGAATAAGCCAAACGACAGTGTATCATTTATATAGTAATAATCATTGGGGAAAGTTGCATTGCCATCACCAAATCTTAGTTTGATAGTCGGAGAATATAAGGAGTCTGTAAGAAGACTGTCCAAGTTGTATCTTAGAATTCTACGCTGTCCATGGTCTGTCACATACAAATCATAGTCGCCCTCATTCCACGCAACCGTTCCAAGAACGGATATTTCTGTCGGCCCTTGCCCTATATCTCCAAAGCTCAGCACATATTTCAATGTATGAAGATCATAGAGACGAACTTTCTTGTCTGATGATTTGTAATCCGCAATAGCCAAATATTTGCCACATATATAAGGTTTAGCCAAAGAGCCTATCAACACATCATCTGTATCTATTTCTTTGATATCATCTTTGACATTGATTATATTCGCTCTCTTTTTTTGCCATTTTGCCTTGGGGTCTTTCGAACCGCATCCACTACAAAACACAACAGCCAAAAGACAGAATACTAATTTTATTTTCATAGAATTCAATATTAACCAATTATAAATTTCAAGTAAATGTATGGCTAAAGATTTCTAATTACCTTTTCTTCAGCCATACCGATTATATTAAGAAAAAATACTTAACATTACTCCGATTGATATAATTCATCCGGCAAAACGAATTCGACCAAAGAAAAATCAGGATATTGAGTCAATCCATACATTTTTTGTCCTTGAGGCAAAATCGCCATTTCTTGTATTCTACAACCAAGATTAAAACAAGCTACATTATTACCGTCATAATCAAAGACCAGAATTTTATTTGAAGTCGACTTCTCTACATTATAATGGTCATAATCACTCAGTAGCTGGTCCAAATAAAGAGCATAGATATACTTTGAATCCATTTTCAAATCCAATAAAGGGCCTCTGGCTCTGTCCTTATCAAAAAGCAAATCACCATTCTTTACGCCATAGCCGGTTTCTGCATAATATAAGCTCCACATTTTTTCCATCTTTTCATCACATATCTTATAGGATACCAAATAAGGCAATTTGACCGTTCCAAATACCATTCTCCCATTATAAGTCGCTATTTTTCCGCTCAACCTGTTGCGAGCTGCAATAGGCGGTAAGTCTTCTTTTATTGGCGACTCGCCAAAGTAATCAATATGTTGCAACGTACTGTTGGACAGCGAAAAGAACCGTCCGTCCTCCACACCAACCAAGGATACATAATGCGAGCTATCCAGCTTGGTGATAAAATAGCCGGTGGGAGTCCATTCGCCTTTTTTTTTCTGATAAGAGGCTTTTAATCTTTTCTCTTCGTGTACAACAATGGCTTCTCCCGTATTCGGTTTGTCAATAGCAAGAATAGCCAATTCTTGTTTATTCATTTCATTCAGTCCAAATTCATTATTCCAAGCATAGGTTAGCAGCGGTTGGATAAATTCACCAGGACCATTTCCTGTCTTTCCGTAAGCACATATCTCCTTATTATTATCATATATATCGTAGATTCTACATATATCGTCAGGACCGGAAGAGACAATTATCAAGAACGAATCAATCATTGCCATTCTTCCATTCCCCATTAAAAGTTCTTGCCTACTCTTTACTTGCAAATTATAAACCGTCCCCGACTCCCCTAATCCTTCACTATGATTAACGACATTACAGCCTACAAATATGACTACAGTAAGCATTGCAAATATTGTACCAATAAAATGCAACAATTTTTCCATAAATTAACTATTTAATAAAGAAGGTGTGTCACAACACCCCAAATATAAAAACTATAAAAAGAGGGAAATGACACATCTCCGTCAAAAGAAGTTATAACCAGCCCGGTTTTTTGGTATAACCCAATAATATATCTTCACCATAATCACCATCCGGATAAATCACAAGCTCTGAACAAATATCAGAAGCACTCGTACAATCCTCACGTCCAGATTCTCCGCCAGCCAACGCCTCCACATTAGCCAGCATCAAATCCGACATTGCTTCTGTTCTCTGATTCATATAAACTCCATATCCTGCCACAGCTGCAAATACGGCAACAAATGCAGCTTTCATAATCTTCTTTCTCATTGTTTTTCTACTTTTAAAATTTATTCTTTTTAATTCTTATCTATTTCCGTATCTATCCTTTCAACGGAAGAAGCAAACGCATTGCTTATTCAAACTAAATCATTATCTTTGCCGATACCTCCTTTCTGGGAAAGGTTACAGAACGGGCGGGTCGTGATGCTGCTACAAAACGTTATCCGTCCGCTCTTCTCCAGTCCCTTTCATATTTTCCCTTTTTTATTTCATCTTATACTTCATTATCGGGTCATCTTGGTTCACATCTGTGGCATAGATGATTCCTTCCGACTCATTCACAGATATACCATAAATATAGTGGTCGAGCACATATTTGCAAAGAGGCTCGCCATGCAAACTGAATACATAGATGTATTGCCCGCCATCTACCTGGATGCCTTTTTGAGCGTTCTGCATAATCTCCTTGAAAGAGCGTCCGTGGAACACGGCATAAATGGCTTTGTCCGTGACCTGCACATCGCTAAAACCCATAATGCCCGTAGGAATACCATAGCCTTCGGCAACCTTGAACTCCGGTTCACCGTGAGGACCGATGCGCACCACGTGCGTACTGTCCTTCAAGTTATAGACTTCGAGCACTTCACCCAGCTGGGTGACTGCTGCCAGCACGCCGTTGCGCGGATTGTAGTCAATGAAGCTACGCCATGCCTGCGCCAATGCGGGACGGGCATTCTGCAAAGCATCGGTATTGCCGGTAGGTATAGTGCCGGTCTTACGGAGCAGATGTCCTTTCCTATTAATCAGGCAGAAACGGCTGTCACCGGAATAGTCGGGAATGATGAAAGTGGAGTCGTCGTACTGCACAAAGTCCAAAGTGCGAAGTACCTCTTCATCTATTTTTACCGCTTCCTGACGAGAAAGCGAGTCGCCGGACAACGACACCCCATACCTATTAATTTCCGATTTAACGGTATCGAGCAACCACAAAAATTCCCCATTCCATCGGATATTTTCCGATGAAAGCACCTCACCGGGAGCTTCGCCCCTCTTGCCCAAAGATGCCAGATAGCGAAAGTCCGGATAATGGAAAAGGTGACAGAAGTGGTCTGTACTGTGCAAATCCATTACTGCAACCTTATCGCCCTGCACCCGAATACGGAACGGATAGCGGAACAAGGCGGTGTCTACCGGCACCGTTGTTCCTTTCAACGCAATGGTCTGCAGAAAATCACCGTAAGCAACGGAGGCTTCCGTAGGCTTTGAAGCGCAAGAGGAAAGGAGAAAAACGGAGAGCGCTATGATATGAATTTTAATAATAAAGTACATGTTTTACTCCTTCATTTGAACGAGGACAAGGGATTGAACCGCTTCCGATACATTTTCCATTTATTTCAACCTCATCGTCGGCCAATGCCTCTATGTTTTCTAATAACAAATCGTCCAACTTTTCTGCATGGTTAATTTGAGAATAGCCGAAAAACGAAAGGGCACAAACGACCATTCCGCCTACTAATTTCACTTTAATTGTTTTCATCTTGTTTTTTATTTTTCGTTACGGCAGCAAAGGTAAAAGGAAAGGTTAGAAAACACCAATTTAACCATCAGTAATATACGAGAATGGGGCGTGAAAAAAAAATCACGCCCCGCAAAAACCTCTTAAAGCATTTATAATCAGCATTATTCAGAAATGAAGATTTTATATCCTTTTAGCTTCGACACAAAACGAATTTGAACAGAATCGTCCGCACTGAACAGTTTCTTCACCATGCTGATGGCTTTCCGGCGGCGTTCATTTATGTTTGAGTCCGTTGGTTGCCACTCGCAGATTTCGGCAATTTCCGCTTTTGTCAATAGGAGGTCGGGACTCTTGGCAAAGCCTAAGAGTAATTTGGCGGTTTGCGGCGTGCACGCTTTGCCTTCTTCTTCCCGATAGGTCAGCGTATGGTTTACGACATCGAATACATACTCTCCAAACCGGCAAGTGGTGAGCACTGCATCTGTATTTTCTTCTTTCGTAGGCAGCCGGGACCAAACATACATAGCCAGCCCCGCCAACGCGCTGAACAAAAAGAGGCCGGAGAGCACCAAAAACAGTGTATCAGTCCAGTCCACGCAACGCCAAGCGGAAAACTGCATATAGGCGGTCAGGGTCATGGTATACATACCGTCTAAATAGTAAGTGCCCAAAGCGTATTTCGGAAGTATAATTGCCTCGTTTCCGGCAAACGATTCCCGGCAACTATCTTTTCCCAATGGCTGCACCTTTAAAGAGAGGGCAAACCGTGCCCCGTCATACTTGGCACTCGTTTCGTTTTTCCACTCTGCCCCCATCTTTTCCAATGGGAACTTACCATAGCAGTTTAGTATATCGGCTTTGCTTCCTATCAGATCCAGGGGGTATAGTCCTTGCGCCTCTTTCAAGGAATCTATCTCTATTTCAAATACGCCTTCGGTCGATACGGCTTTCCGCTTGAGATTCTTCTTTCCTGCACTATGCCAAGATAGATAGTATTCCCCCAGCCTATCAAACTCTCGGCTCACCGCCTGTTCCGCAACCTTGCGCAGCGTCTGTATCGCCATTGCTTTCACTTCAGTACGCCCTTGGCGTACATTACTATACAGGGTTATTACCCAGGCAAGTGCTACCACTGTGGTAGCGCCTGCCCATATGGTTCCAATGGACTTCTTTGCCTTAAATTTTATTTTCATATCGTGTGGCTTTTTTCGTGCGGTAAATCATAACTACGTGCAAAGATAGTTTTTTCTGCAAAGAATCTGCTCCCTTTATGAATACAGAGGGAAGGGATTCTTCGCTTCGCTCTGACTATACTTTAATGAAAAAACAGAAGAGGCTTTGAGCGAAGCTGATGACGAATAGTATAAGGCTGTTAATGTGTAATGCACTATTTTTCAGGATGATTCTCAGATAAAATTCTTTTATTTTAGAATCGTGGACAGGGTGCCAACAGCTACTACTTTATCATTTTTATCAAGTAAAAAAGCTTGAAATATTATATCTGATGGAAAATGGTTAAGTTTATTCAAAGAATCTTGTTCATCAATACAAACAGGATAAGAAAAATTATTCAGTTTTAAAATATACTCTAACTCCTTCCTGTTTCTAGGATACAAAAAGAAACAAACAGGAACATCCCCCACAGAATCTAACTGACAAATAAATTTTCTTCATTGAGCCATCTTAACTTACAACTTGTACAACCTACCGAATCAACATACGTAATAATCTTATATTCACTTTCAGTGAATAAACCGTATCAGCTCCTAATTATTTCCTTCCTCATTTTTCCACACGAAATAAAGCAAACGACAAAAGGAATTAGTAATAAAGGATTTATTTTCAATAATTTAATTCTAATAGGATCAAATATATCCGTAGGTGCAAACTTCCACTTCACTACTTTAAGGAGTATATGAACAGAATCGGATTATCATCTTCATTTGAATTCTCCAGTATTCTCATCAAATCATCATTTATCTTGGATCCACTCTCATGCAGTTGCAAAAGTAACCCGGGACGAAGTAAAGATATAAAAGCACCGTCTTGAGTTATTCCGCTTGGAGAACTAAAAGCTCCTATTTGAAGTTCCGACTGGAGTCTTTCTTGAGAAAAGCTGTAAGAAACTTTTCTTTGCTTATCATAAAACCCGAAATACATTGTTTTATTCACATAATACGGTACACAGAACGATTGGTCATTCTCATAAACATGATAAAATGCAATGTTTGGCGACTCCAACAAATCCGGGATATAATTTCTATTGTTGGCAGATTTTTCTATACTCTAAATCCACCAAGCCACATCCCTTCGCATATAAAGCCCTGAATATCCACATAAAGTTCACCGATAAACAGGTAAAATATTATTTTGCATCTCCCGACAGGGACAGCCGTATCGGCGAGGAGGCCGTATTGCAATACACGGTGACGGTCTTGGAGAAGTGTTCCGGATGCTCCGCCTTATAGACCGCCTCCAGTGTTATCTCCTTGCCCGGCTGGGCAGGTTCCTTGGAATAGGATACGGTGGTGCAGCCGTAAGAGGTGGTGACATCCTGTATCACCAAAGGGCTGCCGCCTGTATTCTTCAAAGTGAAGATCGCCTTTTGCTCCTCTTTCCAATTAAAATCACCCAAGGTTATTAAAGGTTTGTCAACGGCGACTTCGGTTTTTATCTCCTTGCTTTCGTCCTGTTTGGTTGCTTTCTCGCCTTGGATAATCTTTAGGTAGAGTTCCTTAACTTTAGGGTTGTGAATGGGGTTGCCGATAGCAAGCACTTTATTATCTTTATCCAATAGGAAAGTATGAAACATTTCATTACCCGAAGGAAAATTATTTAATGCATTTAACTGATTCATATCGTCAATACAAACAGGATAAGTGAAATTTTCAAATCTCAGAGTCTCTAAGAATTTCTTTCTTTTCTCAGGAGAGAAAAAGTATATAAATCGGACAGAATCTTCCGTCATACCGTCCACTTCTTCCATAAACACTTTCCATCTGTCTAATTGCAACTTGCAACTAATACAACCAAGCGTATCAACATAAGTCAATATTTTGAATTTGCCCGACATTGAAAAATCCACAGTATCCTTACCTTTTATTGTAAATATCGAATTGGCTGGAAACAAGACTTCTTTTTCACTCCATGTCTGCAATAGCCTTTCGATATATTTTTTCTCCTGATTTCCACAGGATAACAGAAATAAACATATGAATACACTTATCAAATATTTCATTTTTATATTTTTTAGACCAAATCTTCCAAATCAAGATAAGCAAACTGTATTTCATCATCTAACACCATAATTAGACGATTACATTCTGCATCGTAACAAAATAATAAAATATTATAACCTATCTTCAACGTTTTTATGTAATTACCTTCCAAATCATAAACCAAAAGATTACGAACATGAATCTGTCCCATTTCAGGATTTCTTTCACCAGAATAGCCTACCACAATCCTATTATTACAGATAACGATACTACCATAGTAATAAATCATAGCATTACTTGTCGCATCATTCCAATTAGGTCCGTAAACATTATGTTTTAAGTTTCCTTGAAGATCATAAGTTACCAATAAATCATGATGATCATAACTAACCGCTATTAAATTATGTTCCAACGAAACAGCATAACGAATTCTTTGCCTCTCTATTTTAGGGTGTCCAGTTATCAGTAAATCCATATCTCCTGTTTCCATATTCCATGTCACCAAAGATTCCTGAAAATGTTTGCCTGGCTCTGCAGTCATACTACAAGCATAGCAAAGCGTATCGTTAAAGAAAGAGAACATAACCGGCGTAGCTATTCTATTTATTTCTGTTTTATGAATGGGCAAATAGTTTGGATTTAATAAAACACTATCCAATTCATATTCTAATGTTTTCATTTTTCCGTAATCAGCCACATAGAAACGACGACGCTTCTCATTAAGTATAATTTCTCCTAAACGTGTTATTTCATTTGGACCTTCCCCCATATGTCCAGTTCCAGCTATATATGAAAAGTCTTTTTTATCAAATATAGAAATTTGATTTTCTTCAGATTGAGGGTCAGTTAGAATTAAATATTCTCCTAAAATATAAGGTCTTGCGAATCCTCCTATTAATGGAGTATCTATTACTATCTCTTTCACTAAATCTTTCACATCTATTACATTTCCAGAGTGCTGTTGATATTTGTCAATATTCAAATGGTTGGAACACCCACAAAAAAGAAGAGCAACAACAAAAGCAACAAATAATATATTTTTCATATTAACAGTATATTAAATTGCACAAGAATTCATCAGGAAGATAAACTCAGAGGTACATTATAGAGATACACCTCTGAGCTTATTTCCAACAAATAGTATTATGCTTTTTTACAAATCTGCAATAATAATGTATTTTTTCATATTCTTACTGCCAATGCACCTCTCTCATATTGGGATATATCTGAAAACAACGGCAATATGAAGTACTACTAGTACATCCATTTGGGCAATCTGGATTAACTTCATAATCAGCCAATGCTTCCACATTAGCCAGCATCAAATCCGACATATTATCTGCTTTCTGATTAGAATAAATGCCATACCCGGCAACTACTGCAAAGGCTGCAACAAATGCAGCTTTCATTATTTTTTTCATTGTTATTTCTTTTAATTTTTAGATTTCAATTATTCTATTCCGTATCTATCCTTTCAACGGAAAGGCAAACATATTGCCCGTTCAATTTAAATCGTTATCTTTGCCGAGACCTCCTTTCCGGGGTGGGTACGGAACGGACGGGTTCGTAAAGTGTCAAAAAACGTCTACCGTCCGCTCCTCTCCAGCCCTTTTTATATTCATATTCCTTTTTTCCTAATAACCTCCTTCTTGTACTAAATACACTTTCACATGGGAACTCGGACAATCCACGGAACCGAAGCCAAAACAACTGATATTTACGTGCCCCTCACTGATGCCAAAGCCTCTATGTTTTCCACATTTATTATTTGTTTTGAAT
>Ga0137297_11481_pt1 | contig 13451 bp, 9 predicted proteins | sample RamsorincwithD2O_FD_97191 | JGI IMG/M metagenome (GOLD analysis project Ga0137297, IMG submission 97191) | Mouse cecal microbial communities from Vienna, Austria - Mucin amended with D2O | ecosystem: Host-associated > Mammals > Digestive system > Large intestine > Cecum | place: Austria: Vienna... | reverse complement strand
CCGGAAATCTACGAGACGGGCACGGGGAAGATTAAGCTTCGGGGGAACTTTGAGGTGGAGCTGGGGAAGCGGAGGGCCGATAAGGATAAGCTGGTGATTACCTCCATCCCCTATACCATGATCGGGGCAGGCATCAATAAATTCCTGGTGGATGTGGCGGACTTGGTGGAGGGCAGGAAGCTGCCGGACGTGGTGGATATCTCCAACCAGTCCAACAAAGAGGGGATCCGGATTGTGCTGGAGCTTAAGAAGGATGCGGATGTGGAGAAGCTCATGAACATCCTTTATAAGAAGACGAAGCTGGAGGATACCTTCGGGGTCAATATGCTTGCCATCGCAGACGGCCGCCCGGAAACCTTAAGCTTAAAGGGGATCCTTAAGCGGTTTTTCGATTTCCAGCATGAAAATAACCGGAAAAAGTACCAGGTGCTTTTGGACAAGGAGCTGGAGAAAAAGGAAGTCCAGGAAGGGCTGATCAAGGCCTGCGATGTGATTGATTTGATTATCGCTATCCTGCGGGGGGCGAAGAACTTAAAGGATGCCAAGGCCTGCCTGACGGAGGGGGACGTTTCCCGCATCCGTTTTAGGGCGCCCGGCTTTGAGGAGGACGCAAAAAAGCTGCGCTTTTCGGAGCGCCAGGCTGCGGCGATTTTGGAGATGCGCCTGTATAAGCTGATCGGCCTGGAGATCCTTGCCCTGGAAAAGGAGCATAAGGAGACGTTAAAAAAGATCAAGGAGTATGAAAAGATTTTAAACAGCAGAAAGACCATGGATGAGGTGATCGTGGCCGATTTGGAGCGGATTAAAAAAGAATTTGCCCTGCCCCGCCGCACCCAGCTTGAGGACAGCAAGGAAGCGGTGTACGTGGAGGAGGAGCTTACGGTTTCGGAAGCCGCTTTTGTGATGGATCGCTTCGGCTACTGCAAGCTTTTGGACAAGGCCGCATTCGAGCGGAACCAGGAGGCGGTAAGCAGCGAATACCCTTACATCATCCGCTGCATGACCTGCGATAAGCTTGTGCTGTTTACCAATGTGGGGAACCTGCATTTGCTTAAGGTTTCCGACGTGCCCTTTGGGAAGCTGCGGGAGAAGGGGACGCCTATTGACAATATCAGCCGTTTTGACGGGGCGAAGGAGCAGATCCTTTACCTGGGCTGCGAAAGCGGCATGAAAGGAAAGATGCTGGTGTTCGCCACCAGAAACGCCTTGGTAAAGCAGGTTCCGGCATCGGAGTTTGAGACGAATAACCGGATGGTGGCAGGCACGAAGCTGGGAGAAGGGGATGAGCTTTTGGCCGTAATCTTGGCGGAGGGCCAGAAGGACGTGGCGCTGCAGACAGATGGCGGCATTTTCCTCCGCTTCCCGCTGGAAGAGATCCCGGCGGCAAAGAAAATCTCCAAGGGCGTCAGGGGGATCAAGCTTGGGGAAGGGGAGAAGCTGGAAGGCTTCTATTTAATCGGGGATGATCCGGTGATCGCCTATAAGGGGAAGGAAATCCATTTAAACCGCTTAAAGCTTGGGAAGCGGGACGGAAAGGGAAGCAAGGTTAGGCTTTAGTTCAGGTGCTCTGGCAGGTTTTTCAAGCTTCTTTGGGGGGCAAATATCTGGCCGCAGGCACGGCAGTTGGCGCATTGCCTGCGGAAATAAGTATTGCATTTTTTCGCGGTTTGTTATAGGATAAGTTCTATGTTACCGAGAGCGTGTTTGAGCAATCATTCCCGCCCCAGAAGCAGTTTCAGGCATTTTGGCAGCAGTGAGGGCTGAACCTTGCGGGGCTGGTAACGAGGCTGGCAGCAGTTAGACAGAATATCTCAGATGGATAAGGAGAATACGGTTATGGAAAAAAAGTTAAAGGTAGGCGTGCTGGGTGCTACCGGCATGGTGGGCCAAAGGTTTATTTCCCTGTTGGAGAATCATCCCTGGTATGAGGTGACGGTTGTTGCCGCCAGCCCCCGTTCTGCGGGAAAGACGTATGAGGAGGCGGTGGGAGGCCGGTGGAAGATGGATACGCCCATGCCGGAGAGGGTAAAGAGCCTGGTGGTGATGAACGTAAACCAGGTGGAGCAGGTGGCCTTGGGCGTGGACTTCGTGTTCAGCGCGGTGGATATGTCCAAGGAAGAGATTAAGGCCATCGAGGAGGCTTATGCCAAGACGGAAACCCCGGTGGTTTCCAACAACAGCGCCCACCGGTGGACGCCGGATGTGCCGATGGTGGTTCCGGAGATTAACCCGGAGCATTTCCAGGTGATTGAATTCCAGAAAAAGCGCCTGGGGACGAAAAGAGGGTTTGTGGCCGTTAAGCCGAACTGCTCCATCCAAAGCTATGCCCCGGTGCTGACGGCCTGGAAAGAGTTTGAGCCTTATGAGGTGGTGGCCACCACTTACCAGGCGATTTCCGGTGCAGGGAAGACCTTCGGAGACTGGCCGGAGATGGTGGGCAATATTATCCCCTATATCGGCGGCGAGGAGGAAAAGAGCGAGCAGGAGCCTTTAAGGATCTGGGGGCAGCTAAAGGATGGCGTGATTGTCAAGGCCAACGAGCCTAAGATCACCTGCCAGTGCATCCGGGTTCCGGTACTGAACGGCCATACGGCAGCCGTTTTTGTAAAATTCAGGAAGAATCCCACGAAGGAACAGCTGATTGAAAAGCTGGAAAGCTTTTCCGGCCTTCCCCAGGAATTGAATCTGCCCAGTGCGCCGAAGCAGTTTATCCGCTATTTTAAGGAGGACAACCGTCCCCAGGTAACGCTGGATGTGGATGTAGAAAAGGGAATGGGGATTTCCGTAGGGCGGCTGCGGGAGGATTCCATTTATGACTGGAAATTCATTGGATTGTCCCATAATACGGTGCGTGGCGCCGCAGGCGGGGCGGTCTTGTGCGCGGAACTTCTTACGGCTCAGGGATATATATCCGCAAAAGGGTAAGAACGCCAGGGGATGAAGGTTTTTGTTGCCAGAATTTGGCCTTTGCGTTATAATCTGTGGAGAAGAGCGATGGCTTTCGGGGATGATGCTTTACGTGCTAGGCAGCCAAAGGGCAGGCTGGCGTTTAGGCGGCACAGGCCTTGCCACACAGAAAGGCAGCAAAAAATTATGGGCGTTTTCGGAAAGGGCTTGCGCCTGTTTCGGGAATGTCCGTCACAAGAAACGGAGGATTGCAAATGGCAATTAAAGTAGAACGCTTTGGGGAAACTCCGGATGGCAGCCAGGTGGATTTATATACCTTGACCAATGAAAATGGAGTCAGTGCTTCATTTACGAATCTGGGAGGTATTTGGGTATCCATGATGGTTCCGGATAAGGACGGGAAGCTGGCGGATGTGGTATTAGGCTACGACACGGTGGAAAAATACCTGGTCAATTCCCCCCATCTCGGCGCGACCATCGGAAGGAATGCCAACCGTATCGGCAATGCAGCATTTACGCTGAATGGAATCAGGTATGAGCTGTACGCCAACGACGGGCCTAATAACCTGCACAGCGCACCGGCATTTTACCGCACCCGCATCTGGGAAGTGGAGCTGGATGAGAGCAGCCTGGGAAGCAGGGTATCCTTTTCCTTAAACAGCCCGGACATGGATCAGGGCTATCCGGGGAATGCCCAGATTACGGTAAGCTATACGCTGACCGATGAGAATTCGGTGATGATCCATTACCATATGGTTTCCGATCAGGATACGGTGGCGAATTTTACGAATCACAGTTACTTTAACCTGGCAGGCCATGGGAAGGGGAATATCGGAACGCACCAGGTTTGGATTGATGCAGATTACTTTACTCCTATTGATTCCGTGCTGATTCCGGACGGAAGGATCCTTCCCGTTAAGGGCACGCCCATGGATTTTACCACGATGAAGCCTATAGGGCGGGATATCGGGGGAGATGACGAGCAGCTGGTTTTAGGGAACGGGTACGATCATAACTGGGTGTTAAACCATAAGGCAGGAGAGCTTTCCCTCTGCGCCAAGGCGTATGAGCCGGAGTCTGGCAGGCTTATGGAAGTGTATACGGATCTTCCAGGCGTTCAGTTTTACACGGCAAACTTCCTGACCGGGGATATGCCGGGGAAGGAAGGGGCAGTGTACGGGTTCCGCCATGCCTACTGCTTTGAAACCCAGTATTATCCGGATTCGGTGAATAAGCCCCAGTTCCCCTCTCCTTTCTTAAAGGCTGGGGAAGTGTACGAGACGACGACCATCTATAAATTTTTGTAAATATGCCAAAGTCATTATATATTGCGGAAAAGCCCAGCGTGGCTCAGCAGTTTGCCGAAGCCTTGAAGGTTAAAGGAAGGCGGGGGGACGGGTATATCGAATCGGATCAGGCGGTGATTACCTGGTGCGTAGGCCACCTGATCACCATGAGTTACCCGGATGCCTACGATCCGGCATTAAAGCGATGGAGCTTAGAAACCCTTCCTTTCCTTCCGGAAAAGTTTAAATACCAGGTGATTGACAGCGTGGCCAAGCAGTTTCAGGTAGTATCTGGCCTGTTAAACCGGGCTGACGTGGACACGATCTATGTGTGCACCGACTCTGGGCGGGAGGGCGAGTATATTTACCGCCTGGTGGCTCAGATGGCGGGGGTAAAGGGCAAGAAGGAAAAACGGGTCTGGATTGATTCCCAGACGGAAGAGGAGATTTTAAGGGGAATCCGGGAGGCAAAGGATCTTTCGGAGTACGATAACCTTAGCGCTTCCGCTTATCTGCGGGCCAAGGAAGATTACCTGATGGGCATTAATTTTTCCCGGATCCTTACTTTAAAGTACGGCCCCTTCCTTTCCGGCTATTTAAAAACCAAGTCCACTGTGGTTTCCGTGGGACGGGTGATGACCTGTGTCCTGGGGATGGTGGTGCGGCGGGAGCGGGAGATCCGGGATTTCGTCAAGACGCCCTTTTACCGGGTGACGGCTTCCTTTAAGCTGGGGGAATTCTTCTTTAACGGCGAGTGGAAAGCGGTGGAAGGCTCCCGGTATTTTGGCACGCCGGCTCTTTATAAGGATAACGGCTTTCGGAAAAGGGAGGATGCAGAGGAGCTTATTAAAGCCCTCGAAGAAACGCCCCCGGTAAGGGGCTGCCTGGTGAAGAAGGAGAGCAAGAGGGAAACGAAAAACCCGCCCCTTCTGTATAACTTGGCGGAGCTTCAGAACGATTGCTCCAAGATGTTTAAGATCAGCCCCGACCAGGCTCTTCAGGCAGTCCAGGAGCTTTACGAGAAAAAGCTGGTGACTTATCCCAGGACGGATGCCAGGGTATTGTCCACGGCGGTAGCTAAGGAGATTGGGAAAAATATCGGGGGGCTAAAGGGCTATGGCCCTATGTCTGCCTTTGCCAACGAAGCCTTGCAGGCAGGGCTTTGGAAAACCATCGCAAAGACCCGTTACGTTAATGACAAGCAGATTACGGATCATTATGCCATTATCCCCACAGGCCAGGGGCTTGGGGCAACAGGAAGGCTGCAGCCCTTGCAGGAGAAGATTTACCAGGTGATCTGCAGGCGGTTTTTAAGCATTTTTTACCCCGCGGCGGTTTACCAGAAGTATTCCCTGGAGATGGAGCGGGAAAAGGAACATTTTTTTGCCAATTTTAAAGTTTTGCTGGAACCGGGATATTTAAAGGTTGCCGACATAAACTATAGGAAAAAGGAAAACGGGCAGGGGCAGCAGGAAGACCTAAAGGCGGCGTCTCCAGAGCCTTTTTCGGAGCGGGGCGAGGGGACGGAAAATGACCAGGAAAATAAGAAGGACATGGAAAACCCAGAGTTCTTAGAGAGGCTAAAGGGACTGAAGAAGGGGGAAATCCTGGACATTTCTGATTTTGCCATCAAGGAGGGAGAGACTTCGCCCCCTAAGCGGTATACCTCTGGCTCCATGATCCTGGCCATGGAAAATGCAGGCCAGCTGATCGAGGATGAGGAGCTGCGGGCTCAGATTAAGGGAAGCGGCATCGGAACCAGCGCCACCAGGGCGGAGATCCTGAAAAAACTGGTTCATATCAAGTACCTGGACTTAAATCAGAAAACCCAGGTCATTACCCCCACCCTTTTAGGAGAATTGATTTTTGAGGTGGTCAATGTCTCCATTAAGCAGCTGCTGAACCCGGAATTGACTGCCAGCTGGGAGAAGGGGCTGACGTATGTGGCGGAAGGCTCGATTACGCCGGAAGAATATATGGAGAAGCTGAACCGTTTTGTGGCAGGACGGACCATAGGAGTAAAAAGGCTGGGGAGCGGTTATGGATTGCGGCCTAATTTTGATTCGGCGGCAGTTTATTATCGTGGGAATAAAAAGATAAAGGAGACCGAGAAAGTATGATGAAACAGGAAGAGATGAAGAACACGGAGCTTTTTGATTTGACCCAGACCATCGTGGCCAGGCTGTTTAATATGTATGCTTATCCCTGGGAAGTCCTCCCGCATATCGGGAAATGCATTACCTCTATTGGGAAGCGCCTTCCTGAGGACGAGTATAAGAAGCTGGGAGAAAATATCTGGATCCATAAATCCGCAAACCTTGCCCGTTCCGTGCTGATGACCGGCCCGGCCATTATCTGTGCGGGGGCGGAGATCCGCCACAGCGCTTTCCTCAGGGGAAATACGGTCGTGGGGGAAAAGGCCGTGGTGGGCAATTCCTGTGAGTTAAAGAATGTAATCCTGTTCAACGGCGTCCAGGTTCCTCACTACAACTATGTAGGCGATTCCATCTTAGGGTTCAAGTCCCATATGGGGGCAGGGGCGGTAACGTCCAATGTGAAATCCGACAAAACCCTGGTCAAGATCCATGCCTTGGACGGCGACATCGAAACCGGGTTAAAGAAGGTAGGGGCTATCTTAGGCGACGGCGTGGAGGTAGGCTGCGGCTCCGTCTTAAATCCGGGCACGGTGATAGGAAAGCATACCAATATCTATCCCTTATCCAGCGTGAGGGGCTGCGTGGCTCCCAACTCCATCTATAAGAAGCAGGGAGAGGTAGCGGAGAAGGAAGAGCGGTAAGGGGTAAGCTAAAGGATTTGGCTTGGCAGGATTATAGCGTGGCAGACTGTGCAGACGCATGCAGATACTGCCGCACAAAACAAAAAAGCTGCAGGGGACAGGGGTGATTAGGATTAGTCCCTTGCAGGCTTTTGTTTTGTGCGGCAGTTTGTGATCTGTCCGGCGGTTTATGTAGAATTTATGCAGAATCCTTTGCCTTGTTTTATTTCGTTTCCGGCGTAAACTGTACGATGGCGTAATCCCCTGCGGCGTGAGAAACAGGGATGGAAAAGTAAATTTCTCCCTGCTTTTCATAGCTGAAGGAGGAGGGCCAGGCCGGGGAGGCGGCAAGGGGGAAGTCGGCTTCCTCAAATATTTTCGTGTAACCGTTAATGTCCGTAAGCTTACGCTCTTCCATCACCATGGAAAGGGCTTCCCCGCCAAGGCCGCTGAACTGCACGTCGTCGCTGAGCACATATCCGGCCATGGTGTAAGGGTCTGTGTAGTCGCTAAGCCCCAGATCCTTGCAGGCGTCCAAATCCACCGTGTTGGAGTAAAAGATATTGGTGGGATGAGCCGTGCCTTCGGTAAAGGCGGAGCCGGTGTAAAGGGCAGTTGCCCGCTTCCTGGTGACGGAAGGAACCTGGCATTTGATCTCTATGGAGGTTTTTCCGGAGCCTGCGTCCCAGGCATCCAGGATGGAAAGGGCATTTTTCTTTAACAGCTGGTTAACCTGCTCCTGCTTTGCCGGGTCGCTGATATTGGACAGGACCGGGTACTGAACCGAGATATTGCCCTCCTTGTGGGTTTGGATCTCATAGGTGATGCTTTCTGCCTGTTCCCCTGCGCCTTCCGCCTGTCCGGAGGTTTCCGGCGCCGTGGCGGGGGCAGCCGTAGATTCGGGCTCCGGCTCGGAGCTTGCGGCTACGGTGGTATAAGTGGAGGCCAAGTCTATCTTATCCGGGGTTTCCAGGGCGGAGCAGGCCACCGCGATCACAGCGCCAGTGATTACGGCGCCGGAGAGGACGGCAGCGATAATGATATTTCGGTTTGTCATAGTGGATTCTCCTCTTTTTGTGGAATGTTTGCTCTGAGGTTTAGTTTAGCAGAAAATCGTGGATAAGTTTTGAAGAAAAACTTACGAATTTTTAAATTAATCGTTCAGCCAGTGGAAAGCGATGAAGGAAAATCATGCTTGCATGAATTTCCTTCATCGCTTTTCACTGAGGGAGCGCCCGTTTATGAGCAAAAGGAGCTGCGTAAGCAGCGGAAAGCGCCGTAAGGCGCGATTTCCCCTAAAGGGACGCTGCGCAGTGCGAATGGCGCGGGCTGAACGGACGGCAGATTTTATGTGAAAATAGTTGACTTTTGCTTTCCTGTCAAATATAATTAACCCCATGCAAGTGGTTTTCAAAACTACATAATGCGCTTTTTAAGTATATATACTAAAAAAAGACAAAAGGAGACCGCGATGGTTCAGATTATCACCGATTCCTCCAGCCTTTTCACTGCGAAAGAGGAACAAGAGACCGGGGTAATTTCCATCCCTTTATGTATTTCCATTGGGAACAAGAATTTCAGGGATTTGGAAGTGCCCGTAGATGAATTTGTAGCCGATATCCAGGCCGGGAATATTCCCGTTTCCTCCCAGCCCCCTTTAGGGGATGTGATGGACGCCTATGCTTCCTGCAAGGGCTCGCCGATCATCAATATTTCCATGGCGGACGGCCTGTCCGGCACTTACCAGACGGCCTGCATGGCCAGGGAAAGCGCTGATAACCGGGAGGATATTACCGTAATCAACACCAGGACCCTGTGCGGCCCTCACCGGTATATGGTTCAGCGGGCGGCCGCCATGGCTAAAGAAGGGAGGAAAAAGGATGAGATTGTCCAAATGCTTGAAGAGAAGATCCGGCAGACCAAATCCTACCTGATTCCCCAGGACTTTGAATTTTTAAGGCGGGGAGGCAGGCTTTCCCCGGCGGTGGCCTTCGTCGGCTCCCTGCTGGATTTAAAGCCTATCTTAACGTTAAATGAGGCCGGGAGCAGCCTGGATAAGTTCGGCGTAGGGCGAACCATGAAGCGGGCGGCAAAAGCCGTATTCCGGCAGATGAAAAAAGACCAGGTTGGGAAAGATGACATTCTGTACATCGTCCATGGGGCTGCGCCAAAAGCCGCCGCCCAGATCCGGGAGTTGGCTCTGGAAGAATTTCCAGGAATCGATGTGCGTGTGCATTTGCTGAGCCATGTTTTTATTACCCATGGAGGGCCTGGATGCATCGCCATCCAGCATATCCGAAAGTGAAATTTTACCGCGCATGAAAAGGATCCGCAAAAGGGCAGTAGCCCATAAGGAAACCAGGGATGGCGGTCAGGAGAAGGCTGCCCGGGAAGCATACGTTTTCCTTGTATCACCCATCCGCCACACAGGGAAATCCTTATGTAAGCGATGAACTGGCGAAAATGTTTTGGGATGGAGCAGAAAGAAACCGGCGTGGCTTATGCCATGCCGGTTTCTCCGGAAATTTCATATACTTCCTTATGGGGACTTTGCCTGCTGCCTGCCCCTTTTTATTTTCATGCTTCTTTTTGCGCCTCTTTTTCACGCTCTTTAACTCCGCGGCCAGGCTGGCATCCGCTACAGCCGCAGCCGCAGGATCCGCAAGAGCTGCAGCCCCCGGCCTTCCTGTTTTTCCAAACGCTTTTAGCTGCAAAAAAAGCCATCAAGCACACGGCCAGAGCCGTTGCAATCGTCCCTAAACTCATTACGCCTTCGCCATCCCTTTCCTATTCGCCAAAGAAATGTTTCCTGCCGGGCGAACCAACAGGTAAATAAACCCAAGGATAACCACCGCCGCCACAGCAGTTCCCAAGCCAAAGCTCCCCACAGCAATAAAGGTTCCGATTTGGTATACGCACAGGGATACCAGATAGGCTAAAACTGTCTGATAGCCGATGGCAAACCAAGTCCACCTGGCATTGTTCATTTCTCGTTTGATCGCCCCTATGGCGGCAAAACAGGGCGCGCAAAGGAGATTAAATACCAGGAACGAATACGCTGCCGCCGCAGAATAGCTTCCGGCCAGCGCTCCCCATATTTCCTGTCCGTCTTCCGCAACCTCTGCAAAGCCAAAAAGGATCCCCAGCGTGCCTACCACATTTTCCTTTGCCACTAAGCCGGTAATGGCGGCAACGGCCATCTGCCAGTCGCCCCAGCCTAAAGGAGCGAAAATCCAGGCAATTAAGCCGCCCAAATTGGCTAAAAACCCGTCCCCTAAATCCTCCACCATGGCAAAATGCCCATCCACAATGCCAAAGGAAGAGGCAAACCAGATAAAGATAGTGGATAAAAGAATAATCGTCCCCGCTTTTTTGATAAAAGACCCCCCCCGCTCCCATGTGCTGCGCAGGATGTTGCCTAAAGTCGGCATATGGTACGCTGGGAGCTCCATAACGAAGGGAGCCGGTTCCCCCGCAAACATGGAAGTTTTCTTTAAGATAATGCCGGAGCCGATAATGGCGGCAACCCCCACAAAATATGCGCTTGGAGCCACCCAGGAAGCTCCCCCAAACAGCGCCCCTGCAATCAGCGCGATAATCGGAAGCTTCGCCCCGCAAGGGATAAATGTGGTGGTCATAATGGTCATTTTCCGATCCCGGTCATTCTCAATGGTTCGGGAAGCCATAACGCCGGGAACCCCGCAGCCCGTTCCGATGAGCATGGGGATAAAGGATTTTCCCGACAGACCAAACTTACGGAAGATCCGATCCATAATAAACGCAATTCTGGCCATATAGCCGCAGGCTTCCAGAAAGGCCAGGAAAAGGAACAGCACCAGCATCTGGGGAACAAAGCCTAACACAGCGCCTACTCCTGCCACGATGCCGTCTAAAACCAGCCCCTTAAGCCAGTCCGCACAGCGGATTGCCGTCAGGAAGCCTTCAATCGCAGGCGGCACAATCTCCCCAAAAAGCACATCATTCGTCCAGTCCGTAGCCATGGTTCCCACGGTAGTTACAGAAATATAATACACCAGCCACATGACCGCCGCAAAAATTGGAAGGGCCAAAATCCGGTTAGTCACAACCTGATCGATTTTATCGGAATGGCTTAGTTTTCCTTTTCCCGCTTTGTGATAGCTGTTTTTGATCATCCCGGAAATATAAGCATACCGCTCGTTGGTAATGATGCTTTCGGAATCGTCATCCATCGCTTCCTCCAGCTGGGCAATCTGCTTTTCCACATCTGGAACGGCACGCATTCCTCCTTTAATCTTCTCATCCCGCTCCAAAAGCTTAATGGCATAAAACCGCCTCTGTTCCACAGGGATATCCGAATCCAGATAGGACTGGATTTCCTCTAAGCAGCTTTCCACCTGCTCACCGAAACGGTGCACCGGAAGGCTTTGGCTGCGGTTTTTCGCCGCCTCCACTGCCCTGGCGGCCGCCTCCATAACCCCTGTCCCTTTAAGGGCGGAAATTTGGACTGCCTCACAGCCTAAATCCTTGCCCAGCTGACGGATATCGATGGCATCGCCGTTCTTTTCCACCAGATCAATCATATTTACGGCCATAATCACCGGAATTCCCAGCTCCATCAGCTGGGTGGTAAGGTACAGATTCCGCTCCAAGTTCGTCCCATCCACAATATTCAGGATAGCATCCGGACGCTCTGCGATCAGGTAGTTCCTGGCAACCACTTCCTCCAAGGTATAAGGGGAAAGGGAATAAATCCCCGGGAGATCCATAATCACCACATCTTTTTGGCCTTTAAGCTTTCCTTCCTTTTTCTCTACCGTAACGCCGGGCCAGTTCCCCACAAACTGATTGGAACCGGTCAACGCATTGAACAGCGTGGTCTTTCCGCTGTTAGGGTTCCCGGCCAGTGCAATTTTAATCGCCATTTTCTATTCCTCCTGGTTCTATGATGTTGGGCCAAAAGATCTTTTGACCATGGTATCGTTACTATGTATGCCGTAAGCTGATGTACTTACTGCCCATCCGGACAGTATACTAGTACTGCGTTGCGTAAATTCCAGTGAATATGCACCCGCTGTCTGCGTCATCTGTAAATCCCACGAAACTCGACGTAGCACCACTACGCCTTCGTTTCGCGGGATTCACATCTAACGCAGACATCAGACGCCTATTCACCGTTATTTACGCAATGCAGTACTAGCTTTCCACCTCAATCATCTGCGCGTCTTCCTTGCGCAGGGACAGCTCATAGCCCCTTACCGTCACTTCCACCGGATCTCCTAAAGGCGCAACTTTCCGCACATACACCTGGGTTCCCCTGGTAATCCCCATATCCATAATCCTCCGCTTCACTGCGCCTTCGCCGTGAAGCTTCACTACCTTCACCGAAGCGCCGCATTTTACATCTCTCAATGTCTCCATTGCCATTCTCCTTCTATATATAAATTTTATTCGCCATCTCACGGCTGATGGCAACCCTGGATTCCTTCACATTCACAATCACATTCCCGCTGATTTCCGAAATCACCGTTACCTGCCCGCCAGTCACAAAACCAAGGCTCTCCAAAAACCTTCGGGTTTCCTCCCTGCCGCCAACCTTTTTGATCTGGTTGATTATCCCCGTTTTTGCCATCGTCAAAGGCATCATGATCGCTCCTTTCCTGCAATTTTGTCATCGGCAGCAAAGTTTGTCGCCGATAACCAAGTTTGTTGTAATTAACCTAGTTAGCCACCAATAACTTTTTCGCTATGAATCATAACACATTTCAGAGTTAGTGTCAACTAATTTTTTGCGGGTAAAATTGATGATTTGTAAACCTGGAGAGTTGGGGGAAGAGAAATGCTTTGCTAACTTGGATAGCTGGGGAAGAATTAATGCGTTGTCAACTTGGATGGCTGGTTGGTGGATTTTAACGCTGGGTTGTTTCGGGAGATGTTGGGATGGATGGAGTTAGTTGCGTTTCTTACGGTGTGTTTGCTGGATTAGAGAAAACACGTAGGCTAGCGAGTTCGCCGCCTGTGGTGGATGTACCCACGAAAAGGCGCTCCAGCTCGAAAAGACCTGGCTAAGTGCCGCCGTTTTATACGGTTTTCTTCGTGTACACGCACCACAGGCGGCTAGGTACTGGCTTAACTGATAATAAATTTTATCCGAAAATCTGCCGAAATTCTCCTCATTAATCTCTCTGGAAAAGATCCCGCGTGTAAACTTTATCCTTTACGTCATCCAGGCAGGGATGGTAGCGGTTGGCGATAATTGCCTGGGATTGCTTTTTAAAGCTTTCCAGGGAATTGACTACCAGGGAGCCGAAGAAAGTGCTGCCGTCGGCTAAGGTAGGCTCATAGATGATCACTGTCGCTCCCTTGGATTTAATCCGCTTCACAATGCCCTGGATGGAGGACTGGCGGAAATTATCGGAATTGGATTTCATGGTCAGGCGGTATACCCCTACCACTACCTTGCGTTCCATGCGGGCGTCATAAAGGGCGGAATTGCCGTAGGT
>Ga0137297_11478_pt1 | contig 13464 bp, 11 predicted proteins | sample RamsorincwithD2O_FD_97191 | JGI IMG/M metagenome (GOLD analysis project Ga0137297, IMG submission 97191) | Mouse cecal microbial communities from Vienna, Austria - Mucin amended with D2O | ecosystem: Host-associated > Mammals > Digestive system > Large intestine > Cecum | place: Austria: Vienna... | reverse complement strand
TCGGGCGGCGCCAGGAAAGCAAAGATTCTTCCTCCGCCTGATTCAGGGAAGCATACCGGCGGACGCTCTCTATGTCTCGAAACAGTACGGCAAAAGGCTTGCCATCCCGCTGCTTGATCTCCCGGAGACAGGAAACCGCCTTCTCGCTTGTCGCATCGCAAACCAGATGGTAGCCTCCTATCCCTTTCGCGGCAATCACCCCGCCTTCACGAAGCAGACGGGATGAGAGCGTGAGTAGCTCTACATAGTCGGTAATCATTGCCTTATTATATAATGTATAGTAAGACGGCCCGCAATGGTTACAGGCAACAGGCTCGGCATGGAAGCGCCGATCGTTGACCGTCGTGTATTCTTTCCGGCAGTCCGGACACATCGGGAAAGCCGACATAGTCGTCTGGCTCCTGTCATAAGGCAGGTCACGAATGATGGAAAAGCGTGGTCCGCAATGTGTGCAATTGATGAAAGGGTATTGCAGGCGGTGGGGTTGCACCTTCCGGTCGCACAGGCATTCGGGACAAACGGCGATATCGGGCGCGACCTGTGTCACCTCGTCAGATTCCGAGCGACTGGGGGTGATGCGGAAGTCGGTGTATGGATTCTTTGCCTCTGCCCTTTCCGAAACGATTATCCGGTGGATGGAGGCCACTGGCGGATGCTCACGGCGGATACGTTGAATAAAGAGTTCGCGTTGTCCGGGTGGAAGGACGGCGCGGATGCAGACCCCGTTATTCCGGTTGTCCACCTCTCCGCAAATCCCCATTTCGTTGGCAATGCGGTAGATAAACGGACGGAAGCCCACTCCCTGTACTAACCCTTGGACGGTAAGGACCGTTATGACAACTTCCTCCTCTTTCATCTTCTTTGTTTACGTTTTGACAAATGTAACCTCTTTTGGAGGAATACGCAAACCTGCCGGATGGCAATTTTCTATAGTGCTTATAAATTATATCTATCCGGGAGATAAATAGAAATGTGTGATATCGTACATTTCTTCAGAACATATTGCCTACTTTTGAAGTTAGATAAATATAACAAAGATTTTACTAATATGTGTCTTGCTATACCGGGAAAAATATTAAGCGTCGATGACTCCATCCCAGAGCTTAAAATGGCCAAAGTGGATTTTAGCGGAATCGTTAAGGATATATGTGTCCAGTGGGTCAATGTGTCTATTGGCGACTACGTGCTGGCGCATGCCGGCATGGCCATTTCCGTCGTCAATGCGAAAGAGGCGGAAGAGACGCTGGAAGACCTGAAGAAATTGACAATCGACTGTTAAAGGTAAATAACTGACAACCGGAATGAAATACGTAGACGAATACAGAGATAAAGAGCAAGTCCGTTCGCTCGTCCGGGCCATCCGGCAGGTGGTGACGCGTCCCTGGCATATCATGGAGATATGCGGGGGGCAGACGCACGCCATCGCCCGTTACCGCCTCGAAGAGATGTTGCCCGAGGAGGTGAAGTTGCTTCACGGGCCCGGTTGCCCGGTCTGCGTCACCCCGGCAGGTATCATCGACCGGGCGCTGGAGCTGGCCAAACAGCCGGATGTCATACTGGCCTCATTCGGCGATATGATGCGCGTACCGGGAAGCCGGGAAGACCTGTTGCGGGTCAAGGCGCGCGGGGCGGATGTCCGTATGCTCTATTCGCCGCTCGATGCCGTCGCTCTGGCGGCCGGCCATCCGGACAAGAAGGTCGTATTCTTTGCAATCGGCTTCGAGACGACTGCTCCCGTACACATGATAGCATTAAAAGAGGCCATGCGGCAGGGGTTGGATAACTTCTTCCTGCTGACATCCCTGTTCACGGTTCCGCCCGCCATAGAAGCGATCCTGTCCGACCCCGAATCGCGTGTCGACGGCTTCTTGACGGCAGGACACGTCTGCGCCATTACCGGAAACGAGGCCTATCATCCCCTGGCTACCCGATATAAGACACCGATGGTCGTGACGGGATTCGAACCAGCCGACCTGCTTTCAGGCATTTACCGTTGCCTGCTCCAACTGGAAGCGGGCACATATAAGGTAGAGAACGCCTATAAACGCGCCGTTCCAGAAGAAGGGAACCCGGCAGCCCGCACCCTGATGGGGGAAATGTTGGAACTCTGCGACCAGGAGTGGCGGGGCATCGGTGTCATTCCGCAAAGCGGGATGCGGCTGAAAGCGGGATTCGCACGGCAAGACGCTTCATGTTTTCTCCCTGCGCCTGATGCAAGTAAGGGGCAGGGAGAAGACAATCCCGCTCCGAGCGCAGGAAAAGACCGGTGTATCGCCGGCGACATCATGCGCGGAACGAAACAAACAAAAGACTGCCCCTTCTTTGGAACCCGTTGTAAATCCCGCAAAACGAAAAGCGATCATCGTGAAAAACGAAAAGCATCTTTTGCGTCAAAAACGAAAAGCGCTTCAAAAATCCCGATTGTCATTCTTGTTTGAACTATTTGTCCCAATAAAAAAGCGTCATTCAAATGCCTTTTGAAAGCTATTTGAATGACGCTTTTTTCTACTAAAATAACAGCTAAAACCCATTGCCAACCCAGCAAAAATCCGTACCTTTACAAGGTGGTTAGGATGCCATCTTCATGGATTGGTCGTCTGCTTTCTTGAACAACATGATGTCCGTGTAGGACGAATTGTAGTTTATGTGCGCGTTGAACTCGACCTTTTCACTGCCGGCAAACGGGTTGCCGATGGTGTTGTTTTTGTCCATCCAGGTGCATAGTTCTATGATGGACGATTTGTTTGAGGTGAAATAGATATAGTTCGTTCCTACGAGTGTCTGCAACACATCTAAGTAATCGGAAAGCCCCCAGTTCATTGTGTAGGTGCCGACTTCGGTGGATAGATACGGAGGGTCTACCAGGAACACCACATTCGGGACATCTTTATATTTGTCGAACAGTTCCCTGTAATCGCATGAAACGACCTCCAGACCGTCCAGATAGTCGAGGCATGGGCTGTAATCACATTTGCGCACGGTGTTGTAAAACGTTTCCTTCCGCAGTCCGGACAAATCGGTGACATACTTCATGGAAAAGAGCAAGGAGGATGAAAGTGTGATATAATCCACATATCCGTATTTCTGTTCCTCTTGTTCGATCAGGAGCAGGATTGCGTCTTTTGTCTCTTTAGGAAGGGCTTTTTGCCGGGGTGTCGATGCGGCCAGCGGACGGATTTTCGCAAGCAGCACATTGGTTTGCGGAATGTTCTCCAGCCTGCGCCGGTAATTGTCGTAATCGTTATAAACGACGGTGGCATCCGGCTTGCGGCACTTGGTTATATGTGACAACAGGCCGGAACCACCGAACAGATCAACGAACAGGGTATCCTCCGGATAACGCTCCAATACTTTGATAAACTCTTTTGCGAACATTCGCTTTTGCCCCACGAACGGAAGCGGGGCAGATAAATATTGTTTCCTCATTTGCATTTTGTTTAAAAACGGGTTGCAAAAGTCTCGCTTTTCTTTCGGATAGCTATGAAAAAACAATGATCCACACTGCACCAGACTTACAGCGATTCTCAAACATTGAGTTCAAAACGGATTTCCTCTTTGCCGTCTAACAGGGCGCAGGTGCGTTCCAGGTTGTTCTTGTAGATATGAACGTTGGCCAAATTGAGGGTGATGGACTTCAGGGGCAGATTGATTTGCCGAGCCATCAGATACAGGTGGTAGAGGTCGGAAGGCAATCCCAGATTGGCATCGCTGCTGCGCTGGTAGGCCGACAGGACCAGTTCCCCGCCGTCTATCTGGAACTGCACGAGACTCAGGCAGGGGGCTTGGTTGGTCTCCACGTCGGTGGAACCGAGGAATAGGACGTAGTTCTTACTGCTTCGTTTTTCGCGGTTGATCCGTTCAATAAGGGAGGGCAATTTCTCGAAATAGGTCGGGTAACTGTTTACGAGGGTCTGCCCGCAATAGTCCCACCACGTAATGCCCTCCTGCCGGTATTTTTCAACATTCCGCTCCCCCTCCATAAAAAGACGAAGCTCCGCACGCAGTTTCTTCCGTGCGATTCCATGTCCTTCAAAAATATCCAGCAGGTCAGACGGGGTTAGTATGAGGGTTTCGTTCAGCAGATAACGGATGCTTCCTTTCTTGTTCTCTTGCTCTTTTCCGGACACGATGATCCGGCTTAATAGTTGATGGTATTTGTTCATGGTGTCTGTTTTTTGTTCACATAAAAGTAACATACTACAGAAAACAAATGGCCGGGCTCCTTTTTTTCTTACTGTAAACATCCTGCATACGTTCACCGCTCAAGCGGCTCGCAGCGTTGTGATAGCCGCTTGAGCAAGGTATATACCTTACGCTCGCTTATTCGGTATTTCTCAGCCAGACAGACGACGATATAGGTCGTTTTGTATCCTTCTTTCTTCATCCGGGTATATTCTTTATACAGACCCACATAGGATACATCTTCTATGTGAATGCCTGAGCTCAACATCCATTCAAAGGGTGTTTGATATAAATTTAAAACATCAAAGACAGTCATAATTTCCAATTTTGAAGTATATTTGTGTTGCCAATCACATAATAAAAAACGAGTTGTCGCGACTGAAGGCATCTGCCCCCGGTCGTGCGGCAACTCGCATTTTTATTGTTAGTATGTGATTGGCGTCTTTACTAACGAGCCGGGGGCTTTCTTTTCTCTTCCCCGGTAGATGTTTTTACTGGTTGTTCAGTTTCTCAAAGTCCGGATCGCTGTACGGTGTGTCCAGGATTTTTGTGTAGGTGGACATGGTAAACTCGGAGAACATGCCGTTGCGGTCGATAAATTCGACCCGGCTTTTGAGGTAAGCCAGTTCCTCGTCCGTAAACGAGATTTCGACCGTGTCGGTTATGGCCGCAGCGTCGGTGAATCCGATGTTGATTTCTTCGCCCCCCAAATACTTTATCACGATTCGTTTCTGGTCTGCTTCCGAAATGGAGATTTTGCCGTCAATCGAGATTTTCAGTTCCATGTTTTTACGGGTGTCGAACTTGGGAAGCACCGTGTTCAGGATCAGAACCCTGTCTTTTAATGTCAGTTTCATTTTGTTCTATTGTTTAATGGTTGTTTGATTCTTATTATGATGTCATTCGTCTGCGTTAGGATCATATTGGCGCATTTTGCGTGCTCCGACACATAACCCTTTGGCAAAGACGAACCACGTGTCGCTGTTGTCAATCCGCACGGCCCCGTCCATACCGACCAGCATCCGGTTCTTGACACTTTTGGCCACATATACATTCGCCTGTACGGTTCCGTCTACCTGGATATCGCCTTTTGTAAGCAAAGCGATATTCTTTGAGCCTCCGGACACAGTTATAACAGCACCATATTTTGTACTGTAAGGTTCTGAATTTGTATTTTCCAGCCTCAAAAGTGCTGCCGTACCTGTACTCGCCGGAAGTGTGTTAAGACCGATACCAGCCCATTTTCCGGTAGCCGAAAATCCTAAAAAGGCGCTTGCTCCATTGGAATAGAGGAAAAATTTGGAATTGGACAGTCCAGAATACTGGTTGTCGGAAAACAACCCTCCGCTTTCCATACGGAGTCCTCCGATATAGGCGTTCCCATTCTGGTAGACCTTGAATTTCGCGTTCGCCTTTGATTCCCCTGCCCAAATCCGGACGGAGTCACCAGAGGTGCCATAACCGGAAAAACCAGCCAGCCTTTCGCCATTGTCATTGGTGATGTAGATTTCCCCTTTGCTGTCGATGCTTCCGTCCTTGTAGACCTTGAACGTGGCATTGTCCGCATTGTTCCCGCCGGACCAAATCCGAATATTCCCGTTGCCGACCATACCGGCAGAACCTCCGAATGTGATAAATCCAGCTGCCGAGACCACTCCCCGGTCGATGGAGACTTTCACATTACCATCCGCGTCTGACAGTTGCCAGTCGGAAGAGACATACCGTCCGCTCTGCCTACCCTGCACGCAAACGCGCATGGAACTGCCGTCGGAACCATAGGTTATCCACTGGTCGCCGGCATCGTAAGGCGGGTAAGGTGTCGAGAGGAACACGCGCCGTTTCCCGTCTGCCGTGTCTTGTGCTCGGCTTGCCGCTTCGGCGGCATCAATGGCTGCCTGGTCGCGAATGATTGCCCAGGTGTTGGACGATGGTCCCACATAACTTTTCAATTCCTTTGTACTTGTGTTATACCACAAGTCCCCGACATGGTCGGGTTCCGTTCCGGACGGCCACGAGTTCCAGGGGTTGGACGACTGGTAGTATGTTTCTATCTTGCCATCGATTTGGTTCTGCAAGTCTCCCTTTACGGCGTTGAGCATGGCGATCGTGCCGTATATGGACAAATCCGGTTTGTCCATGATATTCTCATATCCGGTTGAACCCGATGCGAATTTCATTACACCACCAAATTCACCGATACCCAAATTGAAATAGTTCCGGCCGTCGGTCGAAACGATCCTGTCCACCGTGATCCGTCCCGGCAACACTTCCGTGAAGCCGTAAACGGTCACGAACGAACGTGCCCCGTCAAACTGGCTACCTAACAAGCCAACCAGGAAGTAATAGTAACTCCCTTCCTCCAACTTGTGCGGCGTTTCGGACAGGAGGAAGTTCCCGCTTTGATTGCTTTTGCTGCATTTGGCATAGAGGTACATTTTCCCGAAGTCACCCAGCGGCGGGCTGGTGTAGGCCGGGAGGTCCCAATATTTGTACTCGCTTGCCTTGTGTTCGCCTTTGATTTCGGAGATGCCCAGCGTCATGTGTTGCAGGATAGCCTTCGGTGCGGTGAACACTTCCGTATTGTCGTTATAAACGAAGTCGAGTTCTACCGTCTGCGGGTTCGTCTTGCTGTTCACGAAACGGAATTGCAGGCTTTCGTCACCGACCAGCAGCGACATGGTGCGCACCCAGATGGGGTCGATCCCTTTCGAATAGTTGTCAAAGGCCTTCTCCAGCATCTCCTGTGCTTCGATGGCATCCCGCCAACGGCGTTTCGTATAATGCAAAGCATCCCGGTAACGCTCATACTCTTTTACCTCGTTGCTGTCAATCTTCCCCAGTTCGGAAGAAACAAAACCGGCCACGGGGGTATTCGACAGTTCGATTTCCGGGCTGTGCGGGCGGTTGATGTAGTCCTTGATGCCGGTGATCCGGATCAGGACGCCTTCCCTTTGGAACTGGTCGTCGCTGAAATAGATGTAACTGCCCGGTTGCAGTTTCCCGCCGATTTCCGTCCAACGCTTCTTCGCCCAGATGCCGTCCAGTTCGCCCGTGAAGGTGAATGCCTCCTCTTCATGCTCGCGCAGATAGCGGGCAGCTTCGCGGAACATCTCCCATGAGGCACCTGACTTGCTGGCATTGTCGCATACGTAGGCTTCCGGCAGCGAGATGTTGAAGACGGCATATTTGTCGCCAACGGACGGATGGCGGTTCTCGTTGGGGATCGTCCCCCCGTTCTTTTCCACCGGAACGAGTTTGAAACGTCGTTCGGCATGGATGTAGCCGGTCAGGGCGTCGTCCGTCTGTTCGATGTCGAACTCCTCGCCGGTCAGTACGCCCGACTGGAAGATAACGGTCGCCTTTTCCCCGACGATCCGGCAATCGGAATAATTTAGGTTGGCGGGGATTGAATTGTCTTTGAAATCGTAGAGGTTGTTTCCGGCATCCACCGCAATGACCTCCGAGACTGTCCCGACCCTTGACGGGTAGATATGGCTCGCGTCATAGCTGTCTTCGTTCTTGTTCGGTAGTTCGCGGTCGGCACGGGTGACAAACATTCCGTCCGCGTCCGTCTTGTAACGACGTCCGTCATACTCCAGCTCCTGCGCTTTGGGAAGCAGGAGTGCTTCGCTGTGGTAGGTGGCTGGATCGATGTTCCGTTCCCCACCTTGCACGTATAGGATGGAGACGGGCGATTTGTCCCCTTGCACCTTCCTGCCGATACCGGTTTTGAAGCCGTTACCGCGTCCGTATGAGAGGGAAAGCGGGTCGTCCTTGAAACGTTCCACTTTGCCGAAGTTGATGACCTTGTCGACAAATTCAAACTCGGTGTCCCACTCATCCGCCATGCGGTTCAGTACCTCCAGACAAAACTCATGACTAAAAGCAAACGTCTTTTCCGGAGCATCGATGCAAACGCCGATTGTCCATCCGCCACCCTGCTGGCGGTTCAGGTTGTCGACCATGAGCTGGAGGAAAAAGCGCGGAGAGCCGGTCAACTGGAATTTCAACTTTATCGGTATGGCCGAGAGGTGCTTGTACTTCGTCCGGTTCAGCAGTTCCCAGTCGCCGCCCAGCGTCAGCGCGTATTCCAGGTTGCGCGTCCCATGTTTGGTGAGGTCCTGCGGCCGCCAAAGGGTGTAGCGCAAGCCTTGGAAACGGATGTAGCTGCCAACGGGTATCTCTACGTGCTCCGTAAGGGAGAAATAGAGGAAGACCCGGTCGCCCTGCCGGATGGCGCGGTAACGGTAGCTGGTGTCGTTCACCAGAATGTCAAGCAATGTTTCGCCTTTTGGGTTGTATATGATCATTGTTCGAATGGTGTTAAAACAGTTCTTTGAAGCTTCGTAGAAAAAGGGTACATGCTTTTTACGCCCTTCCTAAGATGAGTGCCTTCAGTTCGGCCAGTTCCTTTTCCACTTTCGACAATTTGCGAAGGGTGAGGATGTAGGCCTTCTGGTCGAAATCGAACGTCAGACTGTCCGCCTTGGCGTAATCGTAGTGCTCTTCGACCAGGATCGGTTCGTCTTCGTTGTCGGTATAGACTGACAGGACGTCTTTCCCGACCAGCTTTTCTTTCACTTCGTCAAAGGAGGTTTCACCCAGTGACAAGACTAATTTTTCGCCTTCCGCCTTTATTGAAAGGCATTTGATATTTTCTACTTTCATAATCTGTAAACCTACTATTTTTTATATTAATATTTTTGACTCATTTTGCCGTGTAAATATCGAATTTGAAATAACCAACCGATGATCCTGTACCGACTACTTTTACACCTCTAAGAGCAACACCTGTATTAACAGCAGTTTCGCCGTTATGACGTCCAACAGATACAATTTGTGTAGTTTGATTTACACCAGAATAAGCAGCCATATCTGTATCGCCATCATCTTGGCAAGAGGTAGGAATATAGATAGTATTTGTATTCAATCCATGATCAACGGTTGTATTACCATTTCCTACTTGTTGCCCTGTTGTTTTAGTAAATTCATTTCCACTGGATAAAGCAGAAAGGATTTGACTTCTGTACGTTGAAATATTTGTAACAATAGCTTGACAAGCTGAAACAACTTTTACAATAGCATTCAATGCTGTGCTGCTTGCAGCAACCGCCTGCATGGCTGTGCTGCTTGCAGCAACCGCCTGCATGGCTGTGCTGCTTGCAGCAACCAATGATATTGTATTGCACCCTTTCAGGGCTGAATTATTAATCTTCGCGTAGGTTGCCAATCCCAAGCCGACTTTGTATTTCGAGCCAAAGAAAGTTTCTCTTGCTTTTTCTTCAGATATTATAGATATCATCGCGGTCTCGCTGGCAGCCACCGCGCTCATCGCGGTCTCGCTGGAGGCGAGTCTATTGCAACGTTCTTGTGATTGAATCAAACTTGTGATGGCTGGTTCTGAATCGGAAATGGCTGCCATTGCAACCGGAGACTCCAAAATGACAGTAAATGCACTATCATTATTAAATATAGCATCACTGGCGACGTCGCTGGCGGCGACTGCCTGCATGGCGACGTCGCTGGCGGCGACTGCCTGCATGGCGACGTCGCTGGCGGCGACTGCCTGCATGGCGACGTCGCTGGCGGATAATTCTATTGCACTGATTGATGATCCGCTGAGTGCGGTCATGGCGGCCTCGGACAAAACGAGTTCGGCGAGCAGTTCTTCGTCCTCCAGGATGTCCGTAACGGTCGAGTAGTTTTCCGGTTCATGGTTCAGGATGCCACAAAGGTATTTTGCCATCGGGATTGTGCCCAGGCGGATACTGTCGTAAGCTCCGGGGGCGGTTTGGATATAGGCAACCGCCTCCGGTGTCCGTGCCACCGTCTCCATCGCTGTGACATTCCCGGCGATGGAGACCATGTTGAAGTAACTGACGGGGTTCAAGCCTGTCAGGTGGCAAATGTTCCTGGCAGAAGCCATTGCCGAACGCTTCACCATGCCGAACGCCGCCTCGCTCGCGACAACCTCGGCGGCATGACCGGCGAAGAGGTCGGTCAGGTTGTCAAAGTCGAAAGGGTTCAGACCGGACGCCTTGGCGATTGCCTGGGCCATGTTGAGTTCGGACACGGCGGTCGCCATGTAAACCACCTGCACGTTCTGCGCGATCGTGTTGCCGGAAGCATTGAAAAGGCAATAAAGGAACCCTTGCTTGGTGATATTTTTTACTGAAGCGAAAACGGCGGCGTCCTTCGGCGTAAGGACAACATACACGTCTTCGGCAAACTCCTTCGGGAAGGTGAACGAGTTCCAGCCGGAACCTGCATTTGCAAATGTTCCGGCCTGCTGCTCCGGCAAGCGGAGCGACGAATCAAGCTGTCGGCAAAAGTCTTCTTTTGTTCCTTTGTAGCCTCCGTATGTGACCAAAATGTCGTAGGAGTCCTGTGCCCAGGGATGGAAGGGCAGGTCCTTGTAAGAGTTCTTGCCGTCACCTATCACGAAGCCGCCTGAAGGTTCCAGGACCACACCCATTTCTCCTTCGGCAAGGATGGGGTTAAACGTTTCCCATTCCTGTAAAGTGCCGTTTCTAAGTTGCATCTGTAGTGCCATATCTTTTTGCTTTTAGTTTGTTTATTCCGCTATTTTTCCAAAATTCAAAATTTGCCCGGCTGTAAATACCGTGCTTGGCTTGCCACCATCGATGCCAATGCCGATTGTCGGGTTTACCCCTGTGTCCTCCCATTGTTTGGTTGCGATGTTGAACGTCTCCCAGCATCCGGTTGTTTCGCTGATACGCGGGGAAAGTCCGGAACTCAACCGGGGAGGCAAATCCTTGTACATCGACTTGCCGTCCCCCATGCGGATGATGCCGGTGTCCGATTCCCAGCAAAGTACTTTTGCCGGTATCGGCTTTGTTTCAGCCAGCCATTCGGCCAGCGTCTTTTCTAATTGTTGGTAGACGTAAACGCCCCCTTTGTTTCTTGCCATCGTTATTCCTCCTTGCCTTTTAATAGTCCGTCTTTTAAGTAAATGTAACTGTCCGATTCATCCGAAGAAAGGTCGGACGGCCCTGTTAGGATCACGTCTTCGGGGAGCGAACCCGAACCGCTTCCCATCTCTTCCCATACTGCTCCGGCACCGGTCATGGCATAGAGTTTGAACAGGACGTATTCTTCCAAGTCTTTGTCGTACCAGCGCACTTCGTCGCCCACGCTGAAGGCGTACTGTACACCGTTATATGTATAATGTATATCAGCTTCGGTCGGCTCATGGTCGATGTCGATCACTGCCGACCCGCTACGGCCTTGCAGGTTGGGGGTGGTAAATTCACTGCCGGCTGTTGTTATTTTCAGGCGGTAATCGTCCGGGGTGTTTGTGTCCAATTCCTCCACCTTGACATCGAAGCCACGGAGGTTCGGGGTATCAAATTCACCCTTGGCACTCTTCACGTGCAGGATATAGATGTCTTCCGTGTTCTCTTTTACCGTCACTTCGGCATCGATGCCCAAAGCCTGCACCCCCTGATCCTGGCCCTGTACAATCCAACGGCCGGTTTCCGGATCGATCACGGGGCTAAGCCAGTCGAAATATTCGTCCAGCGTCTTTCCTTCGTGTTCCGGCTGTTCCACCCAGACCTCGTATGAGGATTTGCCTTCGGCTCCACGGAGTTTGCCTTGGTTGTCCCATTTCCAAACACCGTCAACAACCAACCATGCATAATAATCGAACGGCTCCATCGCGCCGATGGCATACACCCCATCGATGTCCGTACCGTCGGGGACGGCTTCCTCCAGTTCGGCCAATGTGTCGTAACGGCCGATGATCTTGAAGCTCGAACCGGTATCGCCTTTGGCTTGAATGCCGGTATTTTCATATTCATGCTTTTCGAGTGACCAGACGAACCAGATGCCGCCCATTATCTTCATCGGATGTGCGTTCAGTTCTTCCGTGTTTTGCTTGACGGCTTCCGTCTCGGTCTTGACCTGTTCGGTGGATTCCTTGACCGTCTGCGTGTCCTGGCGTACTTGGTCGGTTGCCTCTTTAACCGCAAGGGTGTCCGCCTTTACCTGGGCGGTTTCATCGCGGACGGTTTCTGTATCGCTCTTGACCTGTTCGGTCGCTTCTTTCACCGCCTGCGTGTCTTGGCGTACTTGGTCAGTCGCTTCTTTTACTGCAAGGGTGTCTGCCTTTACTTGGGCGGTTTCGTCGCGGACGGTTTCCGTATCAATTTTGACCTGTTCGGTAGTTTTCTTAACGGCAAGGGTGTCCCCTCGTACTTGTTCGGTCGCCTCTTTCACCGCAAGGGTGTCCGCCTTTACTTGGGCGGTTTCGTCACGAACCGTTTCCGTCTCGCTCTTGACCTGTTCGGTAGCTTCTTTAACGGCAAGAGTGTCCCCTCGTACTTTGTCGGTCGCCTCTTTCACCGACAAGGTGTCTGCTTTCACCTGGGCGGTCTCATCGCGGACGGTTTCCGTTTCAGTCTTAACCTGTTCGGTAGCCTCCTTGACCGCCTGCGTATCTTGGCGCACTTTGTCGGTCGCCTCTTTGACGGCAAAGGTTTCAGTTGCCGCCAGGTTTGCCAAATCGGTCGCATCGTCGGCACGCTTGACGGCATCGCCGACAGATGCGGTGGCAGCGAGACAGTTTTTGTAGGCATCTTCTATCTCCGAGAGGCTTACCCGCACACTGGTCTTCTTGCCGTCCACCATCTGGTAGCCGATCGTCCATAGCCCCCGGAACGTCACCGACGCCGGTAGTTCACTGATCCGTATTTTTTTCTCTTGTCCAGTCATATCATTTCATGTCAATAAAAAACTCTCCATCTTCGGTCACGATCCAGTCGCCTGCCTCCGTTGCCAAGAAGTAATCCGTTTCATACAGGCGGAACATCGTAAACACCAATGTCAGGTTGAACGTAATGACAACCGGCCCCGTCATTGTCAGGATTTTGAAACCGCTGCTGTTCTTATAATAGCAGAGGTATTCCTTGCCGATCTCTTCCACATACAATTTGCGCTCTTCCGGTTGGATCAGTGCGGAAAAGAAAGCATCGTAACACTTCCAGAAGGCTTCTATTGAAACAGCTTTGAAATGGCATTTGAACGTCACTTCCTTTTTCTGAAATACCAAGTGGTCCGCATCGTATATCCGCCCGTCCTCGGTCGAAACCGTCCGGTCCATGTTCCGTTTTGCCGTGGGGGATTTCAAGAACGAGGCACGTGTGTCGTCGGTCGCCACCCCGTAGGCCGAGAAGGGGACACCGTCCAGCAGGTACCGGCTTTCCGTGGGCCGGACACCCGGATCGGGCATCGTCTCCGGAACCGGGCGTACCGGCACGT
>Ga0137297_10587_pt1 | contig 13474 bp, 10 predicted proteins | sample RamsorincwithD2O_FD_97191 | JGI IMG/M metagenome (GOLD analysis project Ga0137297, IMG submission 97191) | Mouse cecal microbial communities from Vienna, Austria - Mucin amended with D2O | ecosystem: Host-associated > Mammals > Digestive system > Large intestine > Cecum | place: Austria: Vienna... | reverse complement strand
TTCTCATCTTAAATCCGTACTTTTGGCGAAAAATCAGATTTGAAGATGAGAAGTTTCGCTAGTGACAACAATTCCGGCGTGCATCCCCGGGTAATGGATGCGATCATCAAGGCAAATGATAATCATGCGGTTGGATATGGTGATGATCCTTGGACAGAGGCCGCTATAAGTAAGATACAAGAAGTGTTCGGCAAGGATGCCTCTCCCTTTTTCGTGTTTAACGGAACAGGGGCGAACTCCGTGGCCCTGCAAGCCGTAACCCGTCCGTATAATAGCATCCTGTGCGCCGAGACCGCCCATATCAACGTAGACGAATGTGGTGCTCCCGCACGGATGACCGGTTGCGCCATCGTCACGATCCCTACGACGGACGGTAAGCTGACACCGGAATTGATCCGTCCCCATCTGAAGAACTTCGGGGTTTGCCACCATTCGCAACCCAAGGCCGTTTATATCTCCCAAGTATCGGAATTAGGTACGATCTATACGATAGAGGAAGTGAAAGCGATCGCCGATCTCTTACATTCGTACGATATGTATCTGCATATGGACGGAGCACGCTTGGCGAACGCCTGCGCTTATCTGAATTGCACGATGCGCCAAGTGACTGTAGACGCAGGCGTGGATATCTTGAGCTTCGGAGGCACGAAAAACGGTATGATGATGGGAGAGGCCGTGGTCTCGTTCCGCCCGGAGATCACGGAGAACCTGCGATTTTACCGGAAGCAATCCGCCCAGCTAGCCTCGAAGCTACGTTATCTCTCCGCCCAGTTCATCCCTTATCTGGAAAATAACCTCTGGTTGGAGAACGCCATGAAAGCGAATATCAGCGCCGCCAAGCTAGCGGACGTGCTACGACAATACCCGGAGATTCATTTTACGCAGAAGATCGAGTCCAACCAGCTCTTCTTCACGATCCCTGCCGAGGCGTTGAGGAAGTTGCAAGATAAATATTTCTTCTATATGTGGAACGAGGAGATCAACGAGGCCCGTCTCGTTACCTCTTGGGATACTTCCGGCGAGGATATCGCTGAGTTCGAGCAGTCATTGAAAGAGATATTCGGTTAAGGTATAGATATAAAATGAATATAAACATTAGATCGAATCCTATGAGGAAATGGTTTATTTGGGCGATCGTTATGATCGGATGTTTGCCCATAAATAAGGCATTGGCACAGCAAAGCGGCGATGCCGAGCGGAATACGTTGCGTATCATGAGCTATAATATCCGCAACGGAAGGGGCATGGATGAGGTGACGGACCTCGGGCGTATAGCGGACGCTATATGTAAGGTAGCCCCCGATATCGTCGCCGTACAGGAGGTAGATAGCGTGACCGTAAGAAGCGGCGGGATCGACGTGCTCCGGACGTTGGGAGAACGCACCCTGATGTTCCCTACCTACGCCCCGGCCATCGACTTCGATGGCGGTAAATACGGAGTAGGTATGCTGAGCAAGGAGAAGCCGGTGAGCTACCGCTATATAGCCCTTCCCGGACGGGAGGAGGAACGGGTCTTGCTATGGGTCGAGTTTGAGAGATATATCTTCTGCTGCACGCACCTTTCCTTGACACCGGAAGACCGGATGCTCTCCTTGCCGATCCTTCGGCGGGAAGCAGCTTTCGCTCATAAGCCCCTGTTTATCGCCGGGGATTGGAACGCTACGGCGCATTCCTCCTTTATCATGGAAATCAGCAAGGATTTCCAGCTATTGAGCAATCCTAAACAGGCTACATTCCCGGCTTCCACGCCGGATAGCTGTTTGGACTATATAGCGGGTTATGTAAAGAATGGACAGCCCTTTACCCGTTTGTCCGCATGGGTTCCCGAAGAGGCGGTGGCATCGGATCATCGCCCGGTCGTAACGGAGGTTCGCCTGAAGGCCAAGCCGGAAGAGATCTTTTATGCGGCGCCCTATCTCCAAAATCCTACGGAGGGCGGTATAACGGTGATGTGGCAGACCCATGTCCCTACGTATAGTTGGGTAGAATACGGTACGGACACGCTGAATTTGAAGAAGGCCCGCACCATCGTGGACGGTCAAGTGATATGCAACGGCTTGCATAATAAGATCCGGCTGACGGACCTACGACCGGGGCAAACCTATTACTACCGGGTATGCTCGCAAGAGATCATGCTTTATCAAGCCTATAAGAAAGAGTTTGGTGAGACAGCGGTATCCTCGTTCTACACTTTCAAGGTCCCTTCCGCATCCCAAGAGGATTTCACGGCATTAATCTTTAATGACCTGCATAAGCAGATCCCGACCCTAGACGCCTTATACGAGCAAGTGCGTGATATCCCTTATGATTTCGTGGTATTTAACGGGGATTGTATAGACGATCCCGCCAATGAGAAAGAAGCTTTGTATCATTTGGCTTATTTATGCGGGAAGGTGGGCGCCAGTCATGTCCCCGCTTTCTTCCTAAGAGGCAACCACGAGATCCGAAACGCTTATTCGATCGGCCTGCGTGCCTTGTTTGACTATGTGGGCGATAAGACATATGGGGCGTTCAGCTGGGGAGATACCCGTTTCGTCATGCTGGATTGCGGCGAGGATAAACCGGATAGCACATGGGTGTATTATGGCCTGAACGATTTCACCGGTCTCCGGAAAGATCAAGTGAATTTCCTCTCGAAAGAATTGAGCGGCAAGGAGTTTAAGCAAGCCTCGAAGCGGGTTTTATTGAACCATATCCCTATCTACGGAAACGGGGATGCCTATGAGCCTTGTCCGGAGCTTTGGGGAAGCCTGTTGGCGAAAGCCCCTTTCAACGTGAATATATCCGCCCATACGCATCAATATGCCTTCCACCCGAAAGGCTCGTTGGGAAACAACTTCCCGGTGATCGTAGGCGGGGGTTATAAGCTCGATTCGGCTACGGTGATGGTATTGCGGAAGAAAGGAGACGAGATGAGTGTACGAGTGTTGAACGCAAAAGGGGAGACCTTATTAGACTTGAAACTATAAGAGACAGGATGAATACGGATTTGATTTACGGGATCGATGACCGTCCGCCTTTGAAAGAGACGCTTTTTGCCGCCATCCAGCATCTGCTGGCTATTTTCGTGGCGATCATAACACCTCCCTTGATTATCGCCGGGGCGCTGAAACTGGATCTGGAGACGACCGGTTTCTTGGTTTCCATGGCTCTGTTTGCCTCCGGGGTATCCACATTCGTTCAATGTCGTAAATTAGGACCGGTCGGGGCGGGGCTGCTATGTATCCAAGGAACCAGCTTCTCGTTTATCGGCCCGATTATCACGGCTGGTTTGTCGGGAGGGCTTCCCCTTATTTTCGGCGTTTGTATCGCCGCCTCTCCGGTAGAGATGATCGTGAGCCGTACTTTTAAGTATCTGCGCTCGGTGATTACTCCCTTGGTATCGGGTATCGTGGTGTTGCTCATCGGCTTGAGCTTGATCAAGGTAGGAGTGGTCGCTTGCGGTGGTGGGTATACGGCTATGGATAACGGTACGTTCGGTAGTTTGCGTAATATCGGGGTAGCTGTGTGCGTCTTGTTGAGTGTCTTGTTCTTCAATCGTTGTAAGAACAAGTACTTGCGGATGAGTTCCATCGTGCTAGGGTTGTGTATCGGTTACGCGATCGCTTTCGCCATGGGGATGGTGGATATGGAGGCTGTCTCCTCGCAAAACCTGAGAGGGTTTAATATCCCGGTTCCTTTCAAATATGGATTGGATTTTAATATCTCTTCATTCGTGGCGATCGCATTGATCTATCTGATCACGGCGATCGAGGCTACGGGGGATATTACCGCCAACTCGATGATATCGGGAAAATCGATCGAGGGAGAAGGCTACCTAAGGCGAGTCTCCGGCGGGGTGCTGGCGGATGGGGTGAACTCGTTTATCTCCGGAATTTTCAACTCTTTCCCGAACTCTATCTTCGCCCAGAATAACGGGATTATCCAGTTGACGGGAGTCGCCAGCCGGTACGTGGGGTATTATATAGCGGGTATGCTGATCCTGTTGGGATTATTCCCGGTTGTCGGCGTTATCTTCTCCTTGATGCCCGATCCGGTGCTGGGAGGGGCTACCCTGCTGATGTTCGGTACGGTGGCGGCGGCAGGTATCCGTATTATCGCCGCCCAAGATATCAACCGGAAGGCCACGTTGGTGTTGGCGGTTAGTTTGTCCTTGGGGTTGGGGGTGGAACTGATGCCGGATATTCTAGGGGCCGCTCCTCAAGTGATCCGTGGCATTTTCTCCTCCGGCATAACGACGGGTGGCTTGACGGCCATTCTGGCGAATTTATTTATACGTGTAAAAGAAGATCAAACAGAATAACAAATTATGGAATTATTGAAGCAACGCATCTTGCAAGACGGCCGCTGTTATCCCGGCGGTATCCTTAAAGTGGATAGTTTTATCAATCATCAAATGGACCCGATGTTGATGTATAAGATCGCCGAGGAATTTATCCGTCGTTTTCAAGATCGTAAGATAAACAAGATCGTGACCATCGAGGCGAGCGGTATCGCCCCGGCCATTATGGTGGGTTATATCATGCAGTTGCCGGTGGTCTTCGTAAAGAAGAAGAAGCCGAAGACGATGGAGAATATGCTCTCTACCGTGGTCCATTCCTTCACGAAGGATCGTGACTATACGGTATGTATCAGCAATAACTTCTTGACTCCGGAGGATCATATCCTGTTTATCGATGATTTCTTGGCTTACGGAAACGCCGCTATGGGAATGGTCGAGTTGGCGGAGCAATCGGGAGCCGTGATTGAGGGTATGGGTTTTATTATAGAGAAGGCGTTTCAAGATGGCGGGAATCTGCTGCGTGAAAAGGGCATACGTGTGGAGAGCCTCGCCATTATCGATAATCTGGATGATTGTAAGATAACGGTTCGTTAATAGAAAAGATATGGATGAGAGAATAAAAGAAAAGTTGATTAACCGTGCGAAGACGAATCCTTATGTGAATTTTCTGGGGATCGACTTCACGGTTATCGAGGAAGGTCGTGTGGAGGCGCATATGCCCTTGCATGACGAGCAGAGACAATATAGCGGCGTGACGCATGGGGGTGTCTTGGCTGCTTTGGCGGATACGATCGCCGGTTTCGCCGCCTATACGATGACCCCGCTGGAGAAAGACGTGCTGACGGCAGAGTTGAAAATGTCTTTCTTACGGGCCGCTTGGGGCAATGAGCTGATCGCCAAGGGTACCGTGATCAAGGCGGGACGGAATATACATTTTTGTGAGTGCGAGATTTATTGCGACGATAAGTTGGTGAGCAAATCTTCCGGCACCTTCTGTGTGGTCCATCCCCAAGTATAGAAAAGATGTTACTTATTTATCAATATCATGAAGACTTCAAATGTAAAAAGAATCCTTTGCGGCTGCCTGTTGTTCGCCGCTACGTGGCCGGCATTCAGCCAGCCTGCCACGAATCCCCGCCTGATCATCCGTGCGGATGACATGGGGTCGTTCCGTTCCGCCAATATAGCGTGTATGGAAGGGTATAAGAATGGGGTGGAGACCTGTATAGAGGTTATGGTTGTCACCTCGTGGTTCCCCGAGGCCGCCCGGCTGTTGAGGGAGAACCCGGGGATAGATGTCGGGCTTCACCTGACGTTTACCAGCGAATGGGATAACGTGAAATGGCGTCCGCTGACGCATTGTCCCAGCTTGACCGATAGCAATGGCTATTTCTTGCCGATGATGTCTCCGAATCCCGCCTACCCGGGTCTGGCCATTCTGGAGAATACATGGAGCTTGGCCGAGATCGAGCAGGAGGCCCGGGCCCAGATAGAGATGGCCTTGAAGAACATTCCCCAGATCAGCCATATCTCCGGTCATATGGGATCGACCGGTTTCGATCCGGAGGTGGTGAAGCTGATGCGCCGCTTGTCCGAGGAATATCATCTGCCGGTCGTGGATCGGGTAGAGGCGATGCAGGAATACGATTTCACCTATTCCGGATATGATGGAGCCTCCAAGACTCCGGCCGAGAAGGAGGCCAGTTTCATCCGGATGTTGGATAAGCTGGAACCCGGTAAACGCTATATGTTCTTGGATCACCCGGCCTTGGATAACGAGGAGATGAAAACCGTCGGGCATATCGGCTACGAGAACGTGGCGATGGACCGTCAAGGCGTGACCGATCTTTTTACCAGTCCGAAGGTGAAGCAAGCCTTGAAGGATAAGAACATAGACTTGATCAGCTATAACGACCTGACCAAGGAACTCCCTCGTGCGGAAGCCTCGAAAGCCTTGGATAAGGCGTTCGGCAATTATCTGCGGGCGGTGAAAAAGGCGGATCAAGACTTACATAGTATCATGATCCTCCAGCATGGAAAGGTCGTAAAGGAGCAATGGCTGGGTGAGGGCGACCGCCATACGCCGCATGTCTTGAACTCCGTTAGCAAGACCTTTACGGCTACGGCTATCGGTTTTGCCGTTGCGGAGGGTAAATTGAAGGTCACGGACAAGGTGATCTCCTTCTTCCCCGACCAATTACCGGCCGAGGTAAGCCCTTACTTGAAAGAGCTGGAGATACGTCACCTATTGACCATGTCCTCCGGCCATGATGTCGATCCCACCGCTTTAGTACGGCAGAAGGGGAACGAGAAGGCCGATTGGGCAAAGCTCTTCCTCTCGGCGCCGTTGGTACATAAACCGGGAACCTATTTCGTATACAACAGCCTCGGCACGTATATGCTTTCCGCTATCATCCAGAAGGTGACGGGGGAGAAGGTGATCAATTATCTCTATCCCCGCCTGTTCCGTCCGCTGGGTATCGTCGGCGCTACTTGGGAAGAGAGTCCCCAAGGCATCAATTGCGGCGGTTGGGGGCTGTACTTAAAGACCGAGGACTTGGCGAAAATGGGTCAGTTCGTCTTGCAAAAGGGAAAATGGAACGGTAAGCAATTGCTCCCCGAAAGCTGGATAGAGGAAGCCACCACCTCCAAGATAGCCTCTTTGCCCGCCGGTATGAGACCGGAGAACTTGAAGATGAAACCGAAAGATAGCGACTGGTTACAAGGCTACGGTTACCAGATGTGGCGTTGCCGCCATAACGCCGTTCGTGCCGATGGAGCCAATGGACAATACATTATTATATTGCCCGAGCAAGATGCGGTAATCGCCATGACTGCGAATATCGGCGATATGCAGGCCGAGATCAACTTGATATGGAAATATATCTTGCCTGCCTTGAGATAGGAGATGTAGGCCCTACGTCCGGGAAACCAATAAGAGGCCCCGGACGTAAGCCTATGTGACTTGTTGGGCGTAAGCGAATGGTTTACGGTACGTAAATCAATGGATTACGGGAAAAACTCAATGATTCCCACCCCGTAAACCATTGGGTTACAAAAAAAGAAAAGCCTTCCGGTCTATGACCAGAAGGCTTTTTTAGTTGCGGAGGCAAGACTCGAACTTACGACCTTTGGGTTATGAGCCCAACGAGCTACCACTGCTCCACTCCGCGATATAGTTGCTATCATTCCTTGATTGCGAGTGCAAAGGTAGGGATATTTTCTTACAAAACAAATTTATTGCAAGTTTTTTTTAATATACTTGGTAGATACGATCTTTTTTAAGTACTTTGCGCACAGTTTTAATCAAAATGTGCAATACAATGCCGATGACAGTTTCTAAAACACGTGACATGTTGGTGGATGTGGCCAGACAATTGTTTGCCCGCATGGGGGTTGATAACACAACGATGAACGATATTGCACAGGCATCTCGTAAGGGGAGACGTACGCTTTATACGTATTTCAAAAGCAAGAACGAGATCTATTTGGCGGTAGTGGAGTCGGAGCTGGACCAACTTCATAAGATGCTGGTGGACGTGGCCAGTAAGGATCTGCCGGCGGACGAGAAGCTGCTGACGTTTATCTATAGCCGCTTGGACGCTGTAAAGGCGTTGGTGTTTCGGAACGGTACGTTGCGGGCTACCTTCTTCCGTGATATATGGCGGGTGGAGAAGGTACGCAAGAGCTTCGACCTTCGGGAAGTGGAGATCATAAAGGGAATATTGGACGATGGCGTGAAGGAGGGTATATTCAGCATGCCGGACACGGACATTACCGCCCTCGTGCTCCATCATGCCTTGAAAGGGCTGGAGGTGCCCTATATCCGGGGGATCATGGGTGATAATATCAGCCAGCGGATTAAACGTAGAGACAATGTGATGAATTTAATATTCAACGGAATAAAGATTAAGTAAATCAAAGACACTAAGGATGTTTATTAATGCGACAGGGTTTTATGTGCCTGAAGAACGGGTAGATAACCAACATTTTCTTGAATTAAACGGGTTGACGAGTGAGTGGATTGAGCAACGGACGGGCATTCATACCCGCTCGAAAGCGAAAGAGGAAGAGAATATCAATACCATGAGCCTTGAGGCCGTGAAGGACGCTCTTCCCAAATTGCCTTACGATATCACGGAGGTAGACTTGATCGTCTCCGCTTCGTATTCTCCTTATGATACGGTTGCGACGGCCGCGCATACGGTTCAACATGAGTATACTATCGCTGACGCGAAAGCTTTATATCTATCCTCGGCTTGTTCTTCTTTCTTGAACGCCTTGGAGGTTGTGGAGGGATATTTCGCCATGGGGAAGGCTTCCAAGGCTTTGGTGCTTTCCGCTGATAAGAACTCCGCTTATTATAATGAGACAGACCCGAAGGCGGGCCATTTATGGGGTGATGCCGCTGCCGCTTTCTTTATCTCCAAGGAGCGGATCGGTGAGGGTGACGCCGAGATCGTAGAGGTCTACACGCAAGGTCTCGGCCATTTGTCGAAAGCGATGGAGGCGGTTCACTTGCGTCCTCGTGACGGCGGTATCTTGATGCCGGAGGGGCGTGACGTATTTATCCAAGCTTGTACCTATATGCCTAAGAATGTCCTTCATTTGTTGGAGAAGAACGGTTATACGCTGGATAACCTTACTTATTTCATCGGCCATCAGGCGAATATGCGTATCATGGCGAATATCGCCAAGCAATTGAACTTGCCGGACGAGAAATTTTTGCACAATATCGAGGAGCTGGGAAATACGGGTTCCGTAAGCTCGGCCTTGGTATATGCCCAGAACGATAAGAATTTCAAGAAAGACGACTTGATCGCTATCACGGTATTCGGCGGTGGCTATTCGACGGGAGCTTGCTTGATTAAACATTGATATTAAAAAATTTGAGTAATATGAAACTATTAGAAGGTAAAGTGGCTGTCGTAACGGGTGCCGCTCGTGGTATTGGTAAGGCTATCGCCTTGAAGTTCGCCCAAGAGGGCGCTAACATCGCTTTCACGGATCTAGTGATCGATGAGAATGGCTTGGCTACACAGGCCGAGATCGAGGCCTTGGGCGTAAAGGCGAAAGGATACGCTTCTAACGCCGCTAACTTTGAGGAGACTCATAACGTGGTGGCCGAGATCGTAAAGGATTTCGGACGTATCGATATCTTGGTGAACAACGCCGGTATCACGAAAGACGGCTTGATGATGCGTATGAGCGAGGGACAATGGGACGCTGTGTTGAACGTGAACTTGAAGTCCGCTTTCAACTTTATCCATGCTTGTACCCCGGTCATGATGAAGCAACGTGCGGGTAGCATTATCAATATGTCTTCTGTCGTAGGTGTTCATGGCAACGCCGGACAAGCGAACTACTCCGCTTCCAAGGCCGGTATGATCGGCTTGGCTAAGTCTGTCGCTCAGGAGTTGGGTTCTCGTGGCATCCGTGCGAACGCTATCGCCCCGGGATTCATTATTACGGATATGACCGCTCAGTTGTCTGACGAGGTACGTGCCGAGTGGTGCAAGAAGATTCCTTTGCGCCGTGGCGGTACGGTGGAGGATGTGGCTAATATCGCTACCTTCTTGGCTTCGGATATGTCTTCTTATGTATCCGGACAGGTTATTCAGGTTGACGGCGGTATGAACATGTAATATGGAGGTTATTTACGAGGATAATCATATTATAGCGGTAGATAAGACCTGCCGTGAGATCGTGCAAGGCGACAAGACGGGCGATAAGCCTCTCTCGGAGATGCTGAAGGTATGGCTGAAGGAGAAGTATTGCAAGCCCGGGAATGTCTTTGTCGGTGTCACGCACCGTCTGGATCGTCCGGTGAGCGGGGTCGTGATTTTCGCCAAGACGAGCAAGGCCCTTTCTCGCTTGAACGAGATGTTTCGTGTCGGTGAGGTGCGCAAGACGTATTGGGCGATCGTCAAGAGCCGTCCCCCGCAGGATGAGGGTGAGTTGGTGGATTGGCTGGTGCGGAACGAGAAGCAAAATAAGAGTTACGCTTACGATACCGAGCGGCCGAATGCCAAGAAAGCTATCCTGCGTTATAAATTGATCGCCCATTCGGATAATTATTATCTGTTGGAGATCGATTTGAAGACGGGGCGGCACCATCAGATCCGCTGTCAGTTGGCGAAGATGGGATGTCCGATCAAGGGGGATCTGAAATATGGTTTCGATCGTTCCAATAAGGATGGAGGCATTAGCTTGCACGCCCGTAGCGCGGAGTTTATCCATCCGGTTTCAAAAGAGAACGTGCGAATTGTCGCTCCCGTGCCGGACGATAATTTATGGAAAGCGTTGTCGGTTGATCAATAAGATAATAGATGAAGATCTGATATCTGTAGAATCCTTTCGGATGGAAAAAAACATTTCATTCGAAAGGATTTTTGTTTTTGAAGTGTAGACTTACCCGGCTGGTTGTGGATTTATTCCCCAGTTGGATACGCCCTGAATTTAGTATAAATGTTAACATAAACGCTATACGGTTTGTTATTAAGTAAAGTAACGTTAATTATCGATGTGCTTGAGAAAAATGGAATGATTCTTTCTTTCTTAAATAACAAATGTGACATAAGTAATTTATATAGGTAGAATGAGCAAGAAAAGATTGGCAAAAGTACAGGTTATCTTGATAGCCCTTGTAGTAGCGATGACGGGTTGCCACCATAAGGAAGAGCAGCAATTGCCCATCGTGATCGTAGACAAACCCTCAAAAGAAGACGTGCAGATTTATGGTGAGTACGTGGGACGTATCCGTGCCGCCAGCTTTGTCGAGGTACATGCCCGTGTGGAGGGATTCCTAGAGAAAATGTTGTTTGAGGAAGGTAAACGGGTGAAGCAGAATGAGCCCCTGTTTATGATTAATCCCGATAAATATCGTGCTAGGGTAGAGAAGGCGAAAGCCCAACTGAAGAAAAGCCAAGCCCAAGCGGCCAAGGCCCGGCGTGATGTGGAACGCCTGAAACCGTTGTACGAGCAACACGCCGCCAGCCAGCTGGATTTGGATAACGCCACGGCCGCTCTGGAAGACGCCGAGGCGAATATCGCCATGAGCAAGGCGGATCTGGATCAAGCGGAGATGGAGTTGAGCTATACGGTAGTGACCTCGCCGCTGTCCGGGTATATCAGTGAGCGTTTCGTGGATGTGGGCGCTTTGGTGGGCCCGGGTGTCAATTCGAAATTGGCGGCTGTCGTGAAGAGCGACACGGTATTGGTCGATTTTAAGATGACCGCCTTGGATTACCTGCGTGCCGAGCGTCGTAACGTGAAGTTTGGCGAGCGGGACACGACCCGTTCGTGGCAGCCTACCGTGACGGTTACCTTAGCGGACGACTCTGAATACCCGGTAAAAGGTATCGTGGACTTCGCCGATCCGCTGGTGGACCCGAAGACCGGTACGTTTGGCGTTCGTGCGGAACTATCCAACCCGAACCAGAAATTATTGCCCGGACAGTTCACGAAAGTGAAGCTCCTGCTGGATGTCCGAGAGCGTTCGATCGTCGTTCCCCGGAAAGCGCTCTCGATCGAGAAAGGAGGTGCGTTCATCTATATCATCCGTAGGGACGATATCGCCGAGAAGCGTTTCGTGCAGACCGGCCCGGAGATCGGCAACAAGGTCGTGATCGAACGGGGCTTGGGCGAGAACGAGCGAGTGGTGGTAGAGGGTTATCATAAATTGGTGCCGGGCGTGAAGGTACATGTGGTAGAGGCCGGCGACGAGAAGGCTATCCAAGCGCTTAGAGAGGAGGAAGAACAATGAAACCGGGATTCTTTATAGACCGTCCTGTCTTTTCGACCGTCTTATCGATACTGATCGTGATTGTCGGAATCATCGGACTGGCATTGTTGCCTGTGGACCAGTATCCGCAGATTACGCCCCCCGTGGTGAAGATCAGCGCCACGTATCCGGGAGCGAGCGCCTTGACGGTGTCTCAAGCGGTCGCTACCCCGATCGAGCAGGAGCTGAATGGTACGCCCGGCATGATTTATATGCAAAGTAGTAGCTCGAACTCGGGTAGCTTGAATATTACGGTAACCTTCGATGTATCCGCCGACGCGGACTTGGCGGCTGTCGAGATCCAGAACCGTGTGAAACTGGCCGAGAGCCGTTTGCCCGCCGAGGTGATCCAGAATGGTATCACGATCGAGAAGCAGGCACCCAGCCAGTTGATGACCTTGAGCTTGATGTCCGACGATCCGAAGTTCGACGAGATCTATCTGAGTAACTTCGCCACGATCAACGTGTTGGACGTATTGCGCCGTATCCCGGGCGTAGGCCGTGTATCGAATATCGGTAGCCGTTATTACGGTATGCAGATCTGGGTGTATCCGGATCGGTTGGCCAATATGGGATTGACGGTAAAGGACTTGCAGGATGCCTTGAAAGACCAGAACCGGGAATCGGCGGCGGGCGAGCTGGGTAAGCAACCTGTGCTGGACGTGGATGTCACCTTGCCTATCACGGCCCCGGGACGTTTGTCCACCGTGAAGGAGTTTGAGGATATCGTGGTGCGGGCGAACCCGGATGGCTCGATCGTCCGGATGAGCGACGTGGCCCGGGTATCGCTGGAGGCTTCCTCGTATTCTACGGAGAGTGGGATCAACGGGAAGAACGCCGCTATCTTGGGTATCTATATGTTGCCGGGAGCGAACGCTCTGGAGGTCGCCACGAAGGTGAAAGAGGCGATGAAGGATATCAGCAAGAACTTCCCGGAAGGCTTGGAGTATAATTTCCCGTTTGATATGACGGAGTATATCTCCCAATCCGTGCATGAGGTGTATAAGACCTTGTTCGAGGCCCTCTTCTTGGTCGTTCTCGTGGTGTTCCTCTCGTTGCAGAATTGGCGTGCGGCCTTGATCCCGACGATCGCCGTACCAATCTCCTTGATCGGAACATTCGGTTTCATGTTGATCTTCGGCTTCTCGTTGAATATGCTAACCTTGCTGGGATTGATCTTGGCGATCGGTATCGTGGTAGACGACGCTATCGTGGTGGTGGAGAACGTGGAGCGTATCATGGCCGAGGAGCGTGTGACCGCCCGTGAGGCTACGCATAAGGCGATGCGGGAATTATCCGGCGCCTTGATCGCTACCTCCATGGTATTGGCCGCCGTGTTCGTGCCGGTGAGTTTCTTGGGAGGTATCACGGGGCAGTTGTACCGTCAGTTCTCCGTTACGATCGTAGTT
>Ga0137297_11472_pt1 | contig 13492 bp, 6 predicted proteins | sample RamsorincwithD2O_FD_97191 | JGI IMG/M metagenome (GOLD analysis project Ga0137297, IMG submission 97191) | Mouse cecal microbial communities from Vienna, Austria - Mucin amended with D2O | ecosystem: Host-associated > Mammals > Digestive system > Large intestine > Cecum | place: Austria: Vienna... | reverse complement strand
GAAGAGCCTCGTAGCTGTCGCGCAGGTCCTGCTTGATGAATCCGACGATTTGGTCGCGTGTGTACTCGTCGGCACGACATTCGCTGGGGTTGGTCACAGTCTCGTCGAAGTAAGGGAATTTGGCGAAGATGCGGAACATATCGAAATAGTAATATGCACGGAGAGTCTTCATCTCGGCCACATAAGCGGCTTTTGTGTCGTCGGAAATCGCCGATGAGGCCTTGATGGCGCGGATGGCGGTGTTGCAGCGGCTTATTGAGTAATAGTTGTTGCGCCATTTGAAGTTGGCCACGTCGTTGTCGCTCTGCACGTTGCCCACTTCGAGCTGGTGCATGTATCCTTCCATGGATATTTCGCCGCCGCCTTTGAGAGCGTCGTCGGAACGGACGTCGAACACCCAGTTGTTGATCGGGCCGGCGAACGATTCGTTGTTGCCGAAGTAGTGGCACAGGAGTGTGGCATAGGCGGCAGTCATGAGGTCGGTGGCCTCCTCGTCGCCGATCTGCTCGTCGGTGAATACGCCCTGGGGCTTGGTGTCGAGCATATCGTCGCAGGAAGTCGAAGCCATACCTGCTGAAATGATTGCTGCGGCAATGAATATGTTTTTGAAAAGTTTCATTATGTTTGTCTTTTACGGGTTAGAATTGAAGGTTCAGACCAAGAGTGAATGTGCGGGGACGGGGATATGCGCCGTTGTCGATGCGCGCTCCGTATTCGCCGGGGAGAAGTTCGGGGTCGAGGCCGGTGTAGTCGGTGATTGTGAACACGTTCTCAACCTGGCCGTAGACGTCGAGGTTGGAGGCACCGATTTTGCCGATAAGGTTCTTGGGCAGGGAGTAGGACAGTTTGAGATATTTCATCTTCATGTACGAGCCGTTTTCAACATAGTAGGTGGAGAAGCGGCTTTCGTTGTTGTCGTCGGTGAGCGAGAGGGCCGGGATATTGGTGTTGGTGTTGGTCGGAGTCCAGGCGTTGAGGATTTCGGCGCCGCGGTTGGTGTTGCCAAGGCCGTAGTTCATCGAGAGGAGCTGGCGTTTCATGTGGTTCTGGATGTCGAAACCGAAATCGCCGGCGAAGAACATGTCGAGGGTGAAAGCCTTGTATTTGAAGGCGAGGTTGAGGCCGAGCGAGATGTCGGGGTTGGGGTCGCCGATGATGCAGCGGTCGTTGTCGTCGATCACGCCGTTGCCGTCGAGATCGCGGTAGATGAGGCGGCCGGGAGCTGCGCCGTTCTGCACTGCATGGTTGGCCACTTCGGCTTCGTTCTGGAAGATGCCGTCGCAAACATATCCGAAATACACGCCCATGGGCTGGCCGGGGATGAGACGCTGGTCGCCGCCGATGAATTTCTGGCGGGAGTTGAGGGTGACGAGCTTATTCTTGTATTGGGAGATGTTGAAAGAGCCGTTCCAGGAGAAGTCGCCGTACTGCGGGCTGATGTAGCTGAGAGTCACTTCCCAGCCGGTGTTCTTCATGTCGCCGGTGTTGAGCCACATGGCGGCGTTTTCACCTGCCACGTCGAGGGCCGGGGGAATGGTGAGCATGTCCTTTGTCTTCTTGATATAGTAGTCGCCGCTGAGGTTGAGCGCGCCGCCGAGGAACTGGAGGTCGACACCAATGTTGTTTTGTGTGGTAGTCTCCCATTTGAGGTCGGGGTTGCCGGTGCTCGACAGGGTGATACCCGATGTGGTGGAGGAGTTTGTTCCGCTTATGTCGTAAGCGCCGTTGCCGGTGTTGAAGATATATGTGGAATATGCGGGATAGAGCGCGGGTATGTTGGCGTTACCGTTCTGGCCCCATGAGTAGCGCACTTTCAGGTCGGTGAGGATTTCGTTCTTGGGGAAGAATTCTTCCTGCGAGGGACGCCATGCGAGGGAGAATGCGGGGAACACGCCGGAGCGGTTGCCTTTTGCGAAGCGGGAGTTCTCGTCGCGGCGGATGGTGAACGAGGCGAGGTAACGATCGGCATAGTTGTAGTCGATTTTGCCGAAGAGCGAGAACACGGCCCATTGTGTCTTGCCGCCGCCGTTGTTGCGGACGCCAGTACCGGAGCCTATCTGCATGAAGTCGGAATCTTCGAATTCATATCCTTCGCGCGATGCGGAGAGGTCTTTGAATGTATAGCCGATGGCCTCGGTGCCGAGGAGCACGGTGAGGTGGTGGTCCTGAGCGAATGTCTTGTTATAGTTGGCGGTGTTGGTCCAGGTCCAGGTGTCGCCCTGTCCGTAGACGCTCGACACGCTGTTGACGTCGCCGGGATTGATAGCGCGGCCGAGGGTGGTGTTGAAATACTGGCTGTGCTCGATACCGATGTTGGTTTTGAGCGAGAGGCCGTCGATGGGCTTCACCTCGAGGTAGGCGTTGCCGAGGATTCGCCACGACGAGAAGTTGTTGTCCTTGGAGTTGGAGATAACCTGCATGGGGTTTGCAAGGTCGTTGATGTTGAATTCCTTGGGACGTGTCCATTCGCCGTTGAGTCCGGTGACGGGGAGGGCGGGGAGCATGGCGATGGCCGAGAAGGGAATACCGCGGTCGCCGGCCACGTCAACGCCACGGTTGGTCCAGCGGGCCACCATGAGGTTTTCGCCTACGGTGATATATTTGTTGAAATCGTAGCGCGAGTTGATACGTGCGGAGTAGCGTTCGTAGAACGACGATTTGATGTTACCGTTCTGGTTGATATAGTTGGCCGAGAACATCACGGAGCCTTTTTCGGTGTTGTTGGAGATAGAGGCTGTGAGGTTGTTGGTCCATGCAGTTTGATAAACCTGGTCCTGCCAGTCGGTGTTGGCGGTGGGGAAGTTGGCATTGCCGTTGAGGTAGGGCTGGAGCACGGGAGTGGCGCCGTTGCCGTAAAGCACATGCGAGGGCGTGAGGTGAGAATTTTTGGATGCGGCCCAGTAAGCCTCGCCCCATTGGGTGGCGTCGAGCAGGTCGTAGCGTTTTGCTATTGTCTGTGCGCTGGCGGCATAGTTCACGTTGATAGTCATGCGGTCGCCTTTGCCTTGTTTTGTGGTGATGACCACAACGCCGTTTGCGGCACGCGAGCCGTAGATTGAAGCGGAAGCGGCATCTTTAAGCACCTGCATTGTCTCGATATCGGAGGGGTTGATGCAGTTGATATTGTCGGTGGGCACGCCGTCGATTACATATAGAGGGTCGTTGCTCGAATTAGCCGTTGACATACCGCGGACGCGAATCGAGCCTGTACCGCCGGGGGCGGCGTCGGGCACTACGTTCACGCCGGGGAGTTTGCCGGCCATTGAGTTCATGATGTTGCCGGAGTTTTCGCTCAAAGGCTCTTTCATGTTCATCACGGCCACAGCGCCGGTGAGGTCGGCCTTGCGCACGGTCTGATAACCTACGACCACAACTTCGTCGAGGAGTTCGGAGTCTTCTACGAGTTCGATTGTCATTTGGGGCTGTGCTGGGAAAGAAGCGGGTTTGAAACCGACGTAACTTACGGTGAGCTCTGTGCCCTGAGGTACTTTAATAATGAAATTTCCGTCGATGTCGGTGGAAACACCGATGTTTAGAACTTCGGAACGGACCGACGCGCCGATCAAAGGCTCGCCATCTGTCTTCGAGACCACCGTTCCATGCACGGTGATATCCTGGGCGAAAGCGCACACAGACATCATCAGTGCCAGCAGAAACGCAAAAAATGGTTTTGTCATGATTTATAAATTTGGGTTGATTAATTTTTCCGGTATCAGCGTGAGAATCACGTCGCAAAATTAACATCTCTTTATAAATCAAATATATTACGCATGTTGCATCGACTGCAACATATCGTTCACGTTACCATTCTTGCATCCTTTGTAACGAATTTGCGTAATATGCGATAAAAGACAGGAGAACAGGATGAACAGAAGTTATATTGGCACAAGCCGAAAATGCGGTGCATGGAATCGCGTAGCGATTCAAGATTGTAGCCGGGGGTGAAGCGATAGCGGAACCCCCGGTATGTTGAGGTTGGTTCATCGTGGTATCGGAGCGAGCGGCAGCGTAGCGTTCTGCACCACGGTTGGCGTTATCGAACGCTCCGGCAGGCTCCGCTCCAACACCATAATAAATAACATCCACGCCCCCCAGGGCTGTCGCCCTGGGCTACAATATTTGTCTCCTAACGGAGACGCAATGCACCGTAATTATGACTTGACCCGTTATATTTAACAGTCCGGGCTTGTCGGCATGCTGCCTCCAAACCCGGTTAGCCAAGGAATCACGGCTTCGCCGTGACTAACTTGCGAAACTTGAATTAATAATTTGCGAAATTAGTGTAATTTGTGAAATTTGCGGTATTTGCGGTTCAGTCTTTGGCTTTGCTTGTGCGGGCCTGGGTGTCGGAGGGGGATTCGCCGTAATATTCACGGTAGCATTTGGTGAAATAGCTGGGGGTGGCGAACCCTACCTTGTAGCATATCTCGGACACGGTGGCCTCGGTGGTTTTAAGGAGCACGGCGGCTCGTTTGAGGCGGACGTTGCGCAAAATTTCCGTGGGCGAATAGTTTGTGAGGGCCTTGATTTTGCGATACATCTGCACTCGGCTCATGCCAAGACGGTCGGCGAAGTCTTCGACGGTGATTTCGGCATTGCCGATTTCGGCTTCCACCACAGCCATGAAACGGTTGTAGAATTCATCATCGATGTCCTTGTTGGCCACAGCCGACACTGCCGGGGCTGCCGCCTGGCTGCGCGCCGGGGCCTCGGGCTTGGCCTTGCCTGCCGATTCAAGGATATTGCGGCGGTTGCGTATCAGGGCCTCGCACCGGGCAAGGAGCATCTGCGAGTCGAAGGGCTTGGTCATGTATCCGTCGGCTCCGCAGCGATAGCCTTCGGTGCGCTCCACATCCTGCGAGCATGCCGTGAGCAGGAGCACGGGGATATGGCTGGTGACCACTTCGTCCTTTATCCTGCGGCATGTCTCGAAGCCGTCGGTGCCCGGCATCATTATGTCGCAGATTATCAGGTCGGGGATATATTTCGATGCCTTGCGGATGCCGTCGGCGCCGGAATGTGCCTGTATCACGGTGTATTTGTCGGAGAGCAGGCTTTTAACGAGGGTGCATATGTCGGGGTTGTCGTCGATTACGAGCACAACCTCGGCGTCGGGTTTCACCTCGGCATTGTCGACATCGAGCGACGCCAGCTCTGCCGCGTCTTCTTCGGGGATGATATTTACTGCCGGGACAGAAGCGGCCGCGGCATCGACGTGTGTCACAGGTATCACCACTGTAAATTCCGTGCCGGCACCCTCGGTGCTGTCGACGGAAATGCTGCCTGAGTGCATCTCGACAAACACTTTTGTAAGGGCTAGGCCAATGCCCGAGCCTTCGGGATTTACGTTATCGGTCTTGAAAAAGCGGTCGAACACGCGGTTGATTTCCGCCGGCGGGATGCCGCAGCCTGTGTCGGATACCTTTATTATAATGTCGTGGTCGCGGCGGGAGGCCGATATTTTTATCGTGCCGTTTTCGGGAGTGAATTTGAAGGCGTTGGGAATGAGGTTGAATATCACGCGCTCGATTTTGTCGATATCGACGGCGGTGGTCATGTCGTCGGATGTGGATATTTCGTTGGTGAGAACGATGTGGCGTTTGCGGGCGGCGTTGCTGAACGCCACGATCCATTCGCTGAGCAGGACGCCAAGGTTGACGTTGACGAGTTTCAGACGCAACTGGCCGTTGTCGAATTTGCGTATGTCGAGAATCTGTTTGATTAGCCGCATGAGTATTTTCACGTTCTTGTTGGCAAGCTGCATAAGCGTGTGCTGGCTGTCGGTGAGGTTGGGAGCCTCGGCGAGCTGCGCCACCGGGTCGGCAATGAGCGTGAGGGGTGTGCGCAGGTCGTGGCTCACATTGGTGAAGAATGTGAGCTTCGATTGCGTGGCGTCTTGCAACTGCTGATACAGACGTGATATTTCTTCTTTTTGCCCGGCCAGCTCAGAGTTTCGACGCTCCACCTCGATTCGGTGGCGGCGGTTGCTCCAATATGAGCGCATCATAAGGAAAATCACCACGGCGAGGAGTATGAGAATCACGAAAGCGCCATAAAGAATCGCCGTCTGCAACGAATGGCGTTTCCAGAAATCGTCGATTTTGTCCGACAGCACGTTTATCTTTTCTGTCTCGCCGCGCAGAGCCTCGTCCTGGCGCAACAAGATGGCGGCATTGGCGGCATCCACCATTATCGGATTGCGGAACATGATAGTGCGCTCGAAGGGCTCGCCGTTGAGTATCGCCGTGGCCGTGCGCAAGAGCTGGTAGCCTTCGGTGGGATAGACAAAGGTGGCGTCGATCACAGAATCGGCCACGGCCTTTATTCCAATGTTTGGAGCGGCATCGATACCAATTATTTTTATATCGCTCAGGCCATGACGGTCGGCGGCGGCGCGGGCGGCAACGGCCATGCGGTCGTTATGCGCGTAAATCAGGTCGGCGTCGGGGTAGATATCAAGCAATGAGTCAACTTTGGCCATGGCATCGTCGTAATTCCATTTTCCGTCGGCCCGGGCGAGTATCTCGAGCCCGTCGTCGGCGGCGCACATGTCGAATCCGCGCTTGCGCTCCTCGGCCGGGGTAGACCCCGACAGACCTGTTATTTCCAGCACCTTTCCGCCGGCACCGACATACGACAAGGCTTTTTTGGCGGCGCTGCGCCCGATTTCGGCATTGTCGGCGCCTTGGTATGCTGTGAATGAGTCGCCGTGTATGTCGCGGTCGAAGAGCACCACCGGAATTCCGCTGTCGTATATTTCCTTTATGATTGGAGTGAGAGCCTCGGCCTCGTTGGGCGCGGCCACGATTATGTCGAAACCATTGTCGACGAAATATCTAAGGTCGGCTATCTGACGCTCGTTGCTGTCGTCGGCCGACCGGATTTCCACTTCTATATTGTCATGGAACATGGCCTCGCGGAATATCTCCTCATTCATCTTCCTGCGCCAGTCGTCGTCGCTGCACTGCGACACGCCAATGCGCATCGGACGTTCATGGCGGCAGCCGGAGAGCAATATTGTCAAAGACACTATAAGAATGTAAACTATCGGATAAAAGCGTTTCATGGATTGGTTTTTGTTTCCGATGCAAAGTTATGAATTATTTTCTTTATTATCCCCGTATTGTTATCTAACAATTGTTTCATATGATGCAATTTTTGTTGCGATGTAACATTTGTTGCAGGGTGTGAACCGCGCGTGACAGCTCATGCCGTCCTTTTTATACTATCTTTGCGACAGAATAAAAACAAATCCTTATATTCATGAAAAATATCAGCAGACATATCCAGCCTTTTGCCGCCGCGATTGCCCTCGGAAGCGCTTCGATGGCCTCTGCCGCACTGCAAGTGCATCAGCTTGGTTCAGACAATACGCTCGTGCGTATCACGGGCGACAATGAGCGCCTGCTCATCATTCCCGTACAGGAATCGATGCCCGACGCCAAGATAGAAGTGCTTGTCGACGGAAAGGTGGAAGACACTTTCTATGTGCGGCTCGCCGACAGCAATATCGACTATACCGTGCCTTTCGACCTGGCCCCCTATCTTGCCAAAGGCGAGGTGCTCCTCAATATCGTGTCGGAAGTGGACCGCACCCACAGCCGCTCGGCATCTGAATTCATTTGCTGGGATGAGATGAAGACCGCCGGAAACTTCGACTCATCGAACACAGAGAAATACCGTCCCGCTTTCCACCACACGCCTCTCTACGGCTGGATGAACGACCCCAACGGCATGTTCTACAAAGACGGCCGCTGGCATCTCTACTACCAACGCAACCCCTACGGTTCGAAATGGCAAAATATGACCTGGGGACACTCGTCGACCGCCGACCTTGTAAACTGGGAGCATCACGACGACGCGCTGCGCCCCGACGGTCTCGGCTCCATTTTCAGCGGAAGCTCGGTTGTCGACAAGAACAACACCGCCGGCTTTGGCAATGACGCTGTGGTGGCGATATACACTTCGGCCGGAAAAAGCCAGATACAAAGCCTTGCTTACAGCCACGACAATGGCTCGACATTCACCAAATTCAAAGGCAACCCCATCATCCCCAACCAGCGCGAGGCCCGCGACCCCAACATGTTCTGGCACGAACCCTCGCAACAATGGATCATGGTGCTTGCCGACGCCCTCGAGCAGCAGATGCAAATCTACACTTCGCCCGACCTCAAAGACTGGACCTACCAAAGCAGTTTCGGCAAAGGCTACGGAAGCCAGTTCGGCGTGTGGGAATGTCCCGACCTGATGGAAATCGAGGTTGAAGGCACCAAACAGAAAAAATGGGTGCTCGTGTGCAACATCAACCCCGGCGGCCCGTTCGGCGGCAGCGCCACTCAATATTTCGTAGGCGACTTCGACGGCAAGAAGTTCACCACCAAGACACCCTCGCATGTGGCAAAATGGATGGACTACGGCAAGGACCACTACGCCACCGTGAGCTGGAGCAACGCTCCCGAAGGACGCCACACCGTGATAGGATGGATGAGCAACTGGGACTATGCCAACGAAGTGCCCACCATGCAGTTCCGCTCTGCCAACACCCTGCCGCGCGACCTTGGCCTGTTCAAGGATGCCGACGGCGAATATTACCTGTCGGTGCGCCCGTCGGCAGAGGTTGAGACCCTGCGCGGCGAAGAAAGCACATTCCCCGCTGCCAACGTCGGCGCCGAAGCAATCAGCTACAAACTTCCCGCCGCCAACGACGGCATCTGCGAAATCGTAATCGACTACTCGGCCAAGAACTGCAAAGACCTTGAATTTACCCTTTCCAATGAGAAAGGCGAAAAAGTGGTGATGAAATTTGATGTGGAAAAATGCGAATTCTCGATGGACCGCACCGCCAGCGGACTCACAAATTTCAGCCGCAAATTCCCGGCCGTGACCACAGCCCCCACCCACAACAAGAAAGCGCAGGGCACACTTCGCATTTTCATCGACCGCTGCTCCGTCGAGGCTTTCGACGGTAACGGACGCTTCGCAATGACCAACCTTGTATTCCCCGAGAATCCCTACACCGACCTTATTGTGTCGGCACAAGGCGGACGCGCAAAACTCAACAACGTGACAATCTACTCCCTTAACGCAACAAATTGATTTCTCCAATGGATATGGCCTTAAATTCTAAACGCTCAACGCCCAACTCGGGCCTGGCACAGCTTGTGCCCGTGATGCTATGCTTCTTCGCCATGGGGTTTGTCGACCTCGTGGGCACCGCATCAAACTACGTACAGAAAGACCTCGCCCTCACCGACTCGCAGGCCAACCTGTTTCCGTCGCTGGTTTTCTTCTGGTTCCTGATTTTCTCAGTGCCCACCGGCCTGCTGATGAACAAAATCGGACGTAAGAAAACCGTAATGGTGAGCCTCTTCGTCACTCTCGCGTCTCTTATTCTTCCTCTTTTCGGCGACGGCTTCACCCTCATGCTCATAGCCTTCTCGCTGCTCGGCATCGGCAACGCCTTGATGCAGACATCGCTCAACCCTCTGGTAAGCAACCTCATACATCCGTCGAAACTGGCCTCGACGCTCACATTCGGCCAGTTTGTGAAGGCCATCGCATCGTTCCTCGCCCCCATCATCGCCGCATGGGGCGCCACAACGCTGATGCCCACCTTCGGCTTGGGCTGGCGCGTGCTCTTCCCCATCTACGCCGCCGTGTGCCTGCTGTCGGTGTCGATTCTCGGAGCCACTCCTATCGAGGAAGAACGCCCCGACAAGGTGTCGAGCGTGGCAAGCTGCCTTAAATTACTCGGCCGCCCGTTTATCCTGCTTTGCTTCATCGGCATCATGTGCCATGTGGGCATCGACGTGGGCACAAACACCACCGCACCCAAGCTCCTCATCGAACGCCTCGGCATGGGACTTGAAGAAGCCGGATTCGCCACGAGCGTCTACTTCATATTCCGCACCATCGGTTGCTTCTCGGGCAGCTTCATCCTCCGCAACATGTCGTCGAAGGCTTTCTTCACCATAAGCGTGGCTATGATGCTCGCCGGCATGGCAATACTTTTCGCCGCCGACTCGCTCACAATGCTCTATATCGGCATCGCCCTCATCGGATACGGCAACTCCAACATCTTCTCGATCATCTTCGCCCAGGCCCTCAACTCAACCGATACGGAGAAAAACGAAGTGTCCGGCCTTATGATCATGGGCCTTTTCGGAGGCACCATCTTCCCGCTCGCCATGGGATTTGCCAGCGACTATCTCGGCGGACAATACGGAGCCATCGGCGTGATGACTGTCGGCGTAATCTATCTGATGTGTTATATCTTGAAAATTAAAAAAGCCTGAAATCATGAAAAAGAACGTTATAGTAGGAATGGGCGAGGCACTCTGGGATGTACTCCCCGAAGGTAAAAAAATTGGCGGCGCACCGGCCAACTTCGCTTATCACGTGAGCCAGTTCGGTCTCGACAGCTGTGTCGTGAGCGCAATCGGCGACGACAAGCTCGGAGAAGAGATTATCGAAAACTTCGATGCGAAAAATCTCAACCGAATCATCGAGAAAGTGCCCTACCCCACCGGCACCGTACAGGTGGAAATCGACCCCGCCGGCATCCCGCAATACAATATAAAGGAAAATGTGGCTTGGGACAATGTGCCCTACACCGCCGAACTCGGCGAACTGGCGCGCAACACCCGCGCCGTGTGCTTCGGCTCGCTCGCACAGCGCTCGGTGGTGACACGCGACACCATCCTCCGCTTCCTCGACGAAATGCCCAAAGACGACAACGTGCTCAAAGTGTTCGACATCAACCTCCGCCAAGGCTTCTTCACAAAAGACATAATCTGCGAGTCGCTGCGTCGATGCAACATCCTCAAAATCAACGATGAGGAATTAGTCACCGTAAGCCGTCTCAAAGGCTACCCCGGCATCGACCTGCAAGACAAATGCTGGATTCTCCTTGGCAAATACAACCTGAAAATGCTCATCCTCACCTGCGGCATCAACGGCAGCTATGTCTTCACCCCCGGCAACGTATCGTTCCAGCCCACCCCCTCGGTCGAGGTGGCCGACACCGTAGGCGCAGGCGACTCCTTCACCGCCGCCTTCATCTCGTCCATCATCCTGGGCAAGAGCGTGGAAGAAGCCCACAAAAAAGCAGTGGAAGTATCGGCCTTTGTCTGCACCCAAAACGGCGCAATGCCCGTCCTTCCCGAAAGTCTCATAAAATAATCCGATATTAAGGTAGATAATTTCAAGTGGTTAAGAAGAATAGGTATTAAAGTTATTAAGATTGTGTCCGGTTTAAAATTCCGTGATGGCCTCTCGTCATCACGGAATTTTGATTTTTGTCAATGAAATGCTATTTTTGCATCTCAAAATACACCCGCATGCTTGAATACGACATATCGCCCGCTGTGGAGGCTTTCTCCACGAATATAGCAGACAGCACCGATTTCGACGTGGTGCTTCCTCTGCACCAATCCCACGGCACGGAAAGCGTCATTGTCAACACAGCCGATGACGTGAACCGCACATTCGGCGTCGACGCACTTATAACGCAGACCCCGGGGCTGCGCATCGGCGTGAAGACTGCCGACTGCGTGCCCGTGCTGCTCCACGACGGCGCGACACGCACCGTGGCGGCCATACACTCGGGCTGGAAAGGAACACTGGCCGACATAATCGGCGCTACCGTCGGGCGCATGGCCGCCGAATGTGGCGTCGCCCCCGCAAACATCTCCGCCGTAATCGGCCCCTGCATCCACATCGAGGCCTTCGAGGTGGGCGACGACGTGCGCGACCTTTTCCAAGAGGCCGGTTTCGGCGATTTCTGCCGGCGTATGCCCCGGTTCGGCACCGCCGACGGTGAAAAATGGCATATCGACCTCCCCTCCATATGCCGGCGCGAACTCGTCCGCGCCGGCGTGCGCACCATCGACGTGCGTCCCGAATGTACCTACACCCTCCACCGCCAATTCTACTCTGCCCGCCGCCTCGGCCCCGCCTTCCAAAAGCAGCGCATCCTCTCCTGCATCATGCTCCGCCAAATAAATAATCCAATTTTACATTAATTTACAATTAATCAAAGAACTGCAAGTTTGCCACGGCGAAGCCGTGATTCCTTTGGTAACCGGGTTTGGAGGCAGGATGCCGACAAGCCCGGTATGATATGACGGCACAAAAGCACTGCGAAGCTGTGCCTCGCGGCTTGTTTGGCATTATCGAACGCTTCGGCCGGCCTCCGCTCCAAATCCCCGGTTGCCGACAACCTTTTTCCGTGGGTTCGGTCGAGGCTTCGCCACGCCCTCACCCACGGCTACTCTCTTGAATCGCTACGCGATTCTGTGATACACCCTTATTTGAACCGCATTGCACGAGCCGTGCGTCCATACGCTCAAAGCATTAACATTCTGATGAGACATACATATTGTCTCAAAACGCACTACATTTTTCACCGTGAGACCAGTCTAAAATCACTATATATTTCGACCGCTATTTTTGAAGCAAACTGCTGATTTTCAGTGGTGTTATCGTTGAAAATCACTACTTTTTGAGTACTTGGCATTGACATGTGTGCGACATGAACATAACTTTGCGGTCAGAAACCAATTAAAAAACTAATATCACGAAAATGGAAAAGTTAACTCTACCATTGAAAATCCGTGCTTTTATGCTGCTGGCGCTCTCGACACTCACCATGTCGGCGCAGCAGATAAACGTTACGGGTACGGTCAGCGATTCGACAGGAGAGCCGCTGATAGGTGTCAGTGTCACGGTGGCCGGAGCCAAAACAGGCACGATTACCGACATTGACGGTAACTACGGCATCGCTGTCGACGCCAAAGCCACACTCCGATTTACATATGTGGGCTACAAGCCCGCCGATGTGGCTGTAAACGGCAGAAAAAACATCAACGTTACACTTGTTGAAAATTCCGAGGTGCTCGACGAGGTAGTAGTGATCGGTTACGGCACTATGGATAAGAAAGAACTCACCTCGGCTATATCGCACGTGAGCGAAAAAGACTTCCTCACCGTAAGCTCGCTCGACCCGTCGATGATGATTCAAGGCAAGGTGCCCGGCGTGTCCATCACCAACACCGGAGCCGGCGACCCCAACAACCAGGCGAGCATCCAGATTCGCGGCGTGTCGTCGCGTTCGGCCGGCCTCGGTCCTCTGATTGTGATCGACGGCGTGCCCGGTGGCAACCTCACCAACATCAACCCCAACGACATCGCTTCTTTCGATATCCTTAAAGACGGCGCGGCATCGGCCATCTACGGCACGCGCGGCTCAAACGGCGTAATCGTTGTCACCACCAAAAAAGGCAGCAAGGACGGCAACACCCACACCTCCTATTCCGGCACCCTGGCATGGGACGTGGTGAAAAAGGAACTCGACATGATGAGCGCGCAGGACTTCCGCGACGTGCGCCTCGGCTGGGGCGACCGTGGCGTGGACCTTGGCGGCAACCTCGACTGGTTCGACGCCGTGTCGCGCACCGGCTTTACCATGCAGCACACACTCACAGTGAGCGGC
>Ga0137297_11471_pt1 | contig 13496 bp, 10 predicted proteins | sample RamsorincwithD2O_FD_97191 | JGI IMG/M metagenome (GOLD analysis project Ga0137297, IMG submission 97191) | Mouse cecal microbial communities from Vienna, Austria - Mucin amended with D2O | ecosystem: Host-associated > Mammals > Digestive system > Large intestine > Cecum | place: Austria: Vienna... | reverse complement strand
ATAGATCGAGGATTTAATCCTATTAATTATATCAAATTTCTTAATTTGATGGGTCCACATTATCATGTTTTCAGAGAATTATTTCTCTATATAATTTTAAATTGGTAACGATAGCAAAGTGGATACACCTGTTCCCATCCCGAACACAGAAGTTAAGCACTTTTACGCCGACGATAGTGTAAGCGAAAATAGGAAGTTGCCAATTTTTTTTTGTATTTTTACAAATATTTTTTTAGAGTGGATTTGTTTTTCTGACTCTTTTCTTATTCTTATCTTTTCTTATTTCTTCCTTTTCTTTAAAAACTATTGCTCATTTTTTTATTTTTTATTATAATTAATATGGTGATAAAATATGGAATATAAAATAACAACAAGAAATGAAAAAGAGACTATTGAAATTGCACAAAATTTTGAATCGGAAAAGTTTCCTAATATGGTAATTTGTCTTGATGGAGAGCTTGGTAGTGGTAAAACAGTGTTTACTAAAGGGATCGCTAATGCTCTTGGTATTCAAGAGACTATTACTTCTCCTAGTTTTCCTATTATTAAGGAATATGAAGGGGAGTTGCCTTTGTACCATATGGATGTTTATCGATTGGATGGTAATGTTGAAGGTTTGGGAATTGAAGAATATTTTTATAAAAATGGTGTTGTTGTCATTGAATGGGCTAGTACTATTAAAGATTATCTTCCAAAGGAGCGCTTAGATATTAAGTTTAAGGTAATGGATGAGAATAAGCGAGTTTTAATATTAAAACCTTATGGTAGGCAATATGAGGAGTTATGTGAGGCAGTTTTATGAGAGGTCTTTTTATAGATACTTCTACACAACATATGATATTGGCTTATTTGAGTGATGCAGTTGTTGTGGATATGATTGATGAGGTTGTTTCAAAGGATATGTCTAGTCAATTGTTTCCTAAATTGGATCAATTATTGAAGAAAAATGCGGTTTCTATTCAGGATATTGATAAGCTTTATGTGGTAGTTGGTCCTGGTTCATTTACTGGAGTTAGAATTGGCGTTACAGTGGCAAAAACGATGGCATGGAGTATGAAGATTCCGATTGTTCCTATTTCTAGTTTAGAGGTGCTTGCTAGTGGTGGTGGAGCTGATTATATTTGTTCTTTTATTGATGCTCGTAGAGATTGTGTTTATGCAGGAATATATGACTGTAATTTAGATTTGGTTTATGAGGATTCTTACTTATTCATAGATTCTTTGAAAAATATTGCTTTATCATATTCTAGCTTTCCTTTATTTGTTGGATATGAGGATAATTTAGGAATGGATTCTGTTTTGCCAAATATTCAACTAGAACGAGTGATTAAAAAGCATTTGAATGACTTTGGTATATCATCTCATGAGGTTAATCCAATTTATTTGAAATTGACTGAGGCGGAGGAGAAATCGTTGAATGATTGTCATTCGTGAGATATCTAAGAATGATTGTTTTGCTGTTTTTTCTTTGATTTGTGCTTTTGGTAATCAAGAAATGTTGTTTCTTGATGATCCTTTTTCTTGTTTATTGGGTGCTTATTGTGATGAGGATCTGATAGGATATATGTCTTATAGCCTGATTTATGATCGTGCTGAAATTAATTATATCACGGTTTTAGAGCAATGGAGACGGCAAGGAATTGGAAGTCTGTTAATGAAGAATTTTATTGATCTGTGTGTAGATAATAGATGTATGAATGTTACTTTGGAAGTAAATGAGCATAATGATTCAGCAATTGCTCTTTATTCTATGTTTGGGTTTTCGGTGGTATCTAGAAGGAATCACTACTATTTTGATGGGGATGGTTATGTGATGATGAAGGAGTTTGATTTGGTATGAAGGATATTTATATTTTGGCTATTGAGTCTAGTTGTGATGAAACTAGTGTTTCTATTATAAAAAATGGCAGTCTTGAAATAGCAACAGTGGTTTTATCACAAATGGATATACACGCTAAATATGGTGGAGTAGTACCAGAAATTGCTAGCCGAAAACATATTGAAAATATTACAATAGTTATTGAGGAGTGTTTGCAAAAAGGTTCTATGTGTATGGATGATATTGATGCTATAGCGGTTACTTATGGACCTGGGCTAATTGGTTCTTTATTAGTTGGGGTAATGGCTGCTAAGACAATATCTTATGTTTATGATAAGCCTTTAATTCCTGTTCATCATATTGCTGGGCATATATATGCTAATAATTTAATGGAACCTATGTCTTTTCCTTTAATTGCTTTGGTAGTTAGTGGAGGACATACTGATCTTATTTATATGAAAGATCATTATTCTTTTGAAAAAATTGGTGGTACTTTGGATGATGCAGTTGGAGAGGCTTTTGATAAGGTAGCAAGAGTGATCGGACTTCCTTATCCGGGGGGGCCAATGATTGATCGTTTATCGTATGAAGGTCATGATACTTATTCTTTACCACTTCCTTTGGACGATTTAAGTTATCAATTTAGTTTTAGTGGATTAAAGAGTGCCGTTATTAATTTGGTTCATAATGAAAAGCAGCGGGGGAATATGATACGTCAAGCGGATCTTGCTACTTCTTTTCAAAATAGAGTTGTAGATATTCTATGTAAGAAGACGATGAGAGCTTTGAGTGAGTACCATGTAAATCATTTGGTTGTAGCTGGAGGAGTGTCTGCGAATAAAGTACTTCGTGATCGTTTGAAAGCTTTATGTGAGCAAAATGGTGTTCATTTATGTGTTCCTGCAATGTGTTATTGTACAGATAATGCTGCAATGATTGGGGCTGCTGCTTATTTTGCTTATCTTAATGGTAGAAGAGCTGATTTGAACTTAAATGCTAGGGCTACTGATATTTTAAAATAGGAGGTTTTTATGAAGTGTATTTTATTATGTGCAGGATATGCTACTAGATTGTATCCACTTACCAAAAATTTTCCTAAAGCTTTATTAGAAATTGAGCCTGGGAAATGTATTCTTGATTATATTTTGGATGAAGTTTGTTCTATTAATGAAGTTGATGATATTTTTGTTGTATCAAATCATGTTTTTTACAATCACTTTTGTGAGTGGGCATCTAGTCAGTCTATTCATAAAAAGTTAATTGTAATTGATGATCATACCACTTCTAATGCGGATCGTTTGGGTGCGATTGGTGATATTTATTATACTATTAAAAATCAATGTATCGATGATGATTTATTGATTGTTGCTGGGGATAATTTGTTTGATTATTCATTAAAAAATGTTGTTAATTTCTTTTATGATAAAAAGGCACCTGTTGTGTGTGGAAAAGAATTGCATGATGTTTCTTTACTTCAGCGATTGGCGGTTGCAAAAGTGGATTGTGATGATAAAATTGTTCATTTAGTTGAGAAACCAGAGCATCCAGATGGAAATGTGGCAGTGTATGCAACCTATTTATATCCTAAAGAAGTATTGAAAGAATTTCAGATGTATTTGGATTATGGAAATATGCCTGATGCTCCTGGTTATTTTGTTCAATACTTGTATTCAAAGGTTCCTGTATATGTTTATCGTTTTGATGGTCATTGTTTTGATGTAGGGACACCCGAGGCTTTGGATGAAGTACGATTATTATATAAAGATAAAAAGTTTAATTAGTGTTATTTATAATTAATATGAAATGCACCCATGTTGGGTGCATTTCATATATGTTTTTTATTCTTTGACTATTTTCTTTTCTATAAAATATATAATGTAGTACATGAATGTTGCTACGATAGCGAGGATTATAATTCCACTAATTACTAGGTTTAGATTAAATACTTGAGATCCATACATAATTAGGTATCCAATTCCTTCTTTGGAAATTAGGAATTCTCCCATAATAACTCCGATTAATGACATGCTAATATTAATTTTTAGGGCATTAATTATGGTTGGTTTGTTGCTTGGTAGAATTAATTTAAAATAAATTTGTTTTTTTGTGGCTTTAAAGCTTTTCATAAGTTTTATTTTGTTTGAATCTGTTTCATTAAATCCTTGGTACACATTGATTACAGTAATAATTACTGATATTAATAAGGCCATTAAGATAATTGCTTTAATCCCTGCACCAGCCCAGATAATGATAATTGGTCCTAGTGCTACTTTGGGTAGACTATTTAAAATTGTTAGATAAGGATCAATTACTTTGGCAATAAATGGTTTCCACCACATTATTGTGGCAATAATAAGTCCTAGAATAGTTCCTATTCCAAAACTAAGTATTGTTTCCCATATAGTAATTAAAATATGATTATATAGATTTCCTTGTTGATGTAAATTAATGATACATTCTATTACTTTTTGAGGACTTGAGAATATGAATGTATTAATTAAGTTGTAATTAGCTAATATTTGCCAGAGTATTATAAAAGTAATTATAATACTTATTTGCACTAAACGTATGATGGTTTTATTTTTTTTGTATTTTTTTAAAAAAATTTTATGTTCTTCACTATACATGATAATCAATCTCTTTCCATATTTCATCATAGTAGCTACTAAATTCTTTTGCTTTGCGATTGTAAATTGGATTTTTTTTGTTTGACAATTTTATATCTATGATTCTTTTTATGGTACTTGGTCTTTTGGATAGTATAATAACACGATCTGCCATGCTAATGGCTTCGGCTATATCATGCGTTACCATGATGGCTACTTTTTTTTCTTTTTTTATTATGTTATAAACATCATCTGAAACAGCTAGGCGGGTTTGATAATCTAGGGCTGAGAACGGTTCATCCATTAATAATAAATCTGGCTTGATTGCTAGAGTTCTTATAAGTGCAACTCTTTGTCTCATACCTCCTGATAATGTATTAGGATAGCTATTGATGAAGTCTTTTAATCCATAGGTAGTTAATAATTCAATTACATAATTTTTGTTTTGCTCTGTGAGTTGGTGTGTTATATCTAATCCTAAAAGGCAATTTTCTAATACAGTTAGCCAATTAAACAACGAATCTTGTTGTAACATATATCCTATTTGTTTGTTCTTTTTTAAGGTAATTTCTCCTTTTGATTTTTCTTCTAGTCCTGCTAAAATGGAGAGAATGGTACTTTTTCCACATCCACTAGGACCAACAATGGCTATAAATTCATTATTTGATAAATTTAGTGAAAAATTATCCACAGCTATTGTTTCTCCTTCTTTGGTATGATAAATTTTTGATAAATTTTTTATTTCTAATATATTTTTTTCCACAGTATTATACCTCCTGCTCTAATTATATAATATGTGGGTTATTCATATATGATTGTAATAATTGTACTATCTTTTTGTTTTTTTCTATTTATGATATAGTATAGAATAATTCTTCTATTGTAGTGTAAACTGTCAATAAACTTTTGCAAATGATATCTATAATTTTAAACTTTATGAAAGGAATAGGATAGTTTTTAATTAAAATAGATCTGATTGGATTTGTTTGTTATTTTCTATAATAAGATATAGAAGCTTAATAATTTGTTTAGCTATTTTATAAATGTTATTGTTTTAATTTCATTCATATTTTTAAATATTTGAATTTTGATTTCTTTATTAAGTATATTGATATCAGTTATAATTTTTTGAATTTGATATTTAAGCTTTTTAACATTTTAATTTAAATTTATTTTAGGATGAAATGTTTTCTTTTTTTCTTTTATCATATTATTTTGTTTAGAATATGGGTTATTTTTAAAAACTTTTATTCAAAGTGTTAATAATCAAATATCTGATTGATTTCAGGTATAAATCATGTAATTTTATCATTAAAATAAATTGGCTCGTCTTTTGTTACTTTTATGATCACTAATTTTTTTATGACATTTTCAAAAAATGATACAACATGACATTATCACAAAATGATTACATTTATATAGGTTGAATTTGACAAAATTAAAAAAATGTGTATAATATAGCTACAATTTATTTTTGAAAGGGGAGATTTTTATGCAAAGAAAAAATCCATATGATGGACAAAAAGTGCAACTAGAAGGGCAACAGAGAAAAAAGAAATATACAAAACGTATTATTGCAGGTGCTATTGTACTTGTGGCGCTTGTGAAAGGCTGTTCTTTTATTGAAAGCGATGATACCATTGTAGTTACTGATAAAGTAGATACTAATAATGATAACACTATGGATGGTGTAGTGGAACTAGTAAAATGTACTTGTGGTCGGCCTGATTGCAAGTGTATGCTTATAGAGGCTGGTGCAGAGTGTAATTGCCCACCTTTGGTTAATGAGGAGGAAGAAGTTAAGGAAGAAACTGTTATTGAGGAAGTTGTTGTGGCTCCTAAGAAGGCAGTTGTTTCTAAACCATCAGTATCAACTAGTCCAGTGCAAAAACCTGTTCAGACACAACCAGATTCAATTAAGGAAGAAGAGGAGGTTGTTGTGCCTCCAGTTGTAGTAGATCCGATTTTACCTATTGACCCTGTAGAAGATCCTAAGGAAGAGGATAAAACTGAAGAGGATGAGAAAGATAATGATAAAAAACCTGGAGGATCTGGAGGATCAAATGGTGGCAACCATGGGGGAAGTGGTGATAAAGACCCAGATAAACCAGTTGATCCAGACAAACCAGTTGATCCAGATAAACCAGTAGATCCAGACAAACCAGTTGATCCAGACAAACCAGTTGATCCAGACAAACCAGTTGATCCAGATAAACCAGTTGATCCAGATAAACCAGTAGATCCAGATAAACCAGTTGAGCCAGAAAATCCAGGTCCAATTACACCAACAGAACCTGATGGCTCTGATGACAGAGAGCATGATAAAGATGGTTCAGATCAGGAAGACACTGGACATCAACCTCCAAAAGATTTTGAAGATTCAAATCAAAATTCTTCAAATAATGAAGGAGATTCAAATCAAAATTCTTCAAATAATGGAGGAGAATCAGATACTAAAACAGATGTATCTACTCCATCTGAAGTAGGAGCTTCTGAAGCTACTAATTCTTCTGATTCTGAGAGTAAGTCAGCATCCACTTCAATGTCGGATAATCAATCTATAGAATCAGTTGCTTATGTAGTAACTGAGTCTAGAATGGATATGATTACTACTCTTTCTATGGTTCGTGGAGAGCTTGTTGCTACGATGTCAACTCCACAGGAATCTAAGACTTTGGTATTGAAATAATTACGTTACGGAATTATATTTGTTTGAATATATTTCCGTTTTTGTTTGTGTCATGAATTTACATTTGTTTTGATGTGTGCTATACTATTTTTATAGTAGTGGGTGATAGGATGGATCTTAGAGGTGTGAAAGAGTTTGCGAAGGATATGTTTAAATATCTTTTGATTACTGTTGTTGTTTTACTTGTTTATCTTTATGTTGTTTCTTTTCAACAAGTGATTGGTCCTTCTATGAATCCTAATTATCAAGAAGGAGAAATTTTACTGCTTAATAAAATTAGATATTGTTTTTTTGGTATTCGGAGATATGACGTTGTAGTTTTAAATAATCGAGAGACTAAGTATATGATTAAAAGAATTATTGGGTTACCTGGAGAACATATTGAATATAAGGAAAATAAACTATATATTAATGGTCAAGAGGCAGAAGAAAATTTTAAACGATCTGGTAATACTGATGATTATGATATTGCTGTTTTAAATGAGATGGTTGTGCCAGATGGTTATTATTTTGTGTTAGGTGATAATCGCGAGAATTCTATGGATAGTAGGTCTTTTGGATTTGTATCTAAAAAAGATATTGTTGGTAAAGTTGAGTTTCGATTATGGCCACTATTTAAGTAGACTGAGAATGTTTTTTTGCATATTATAATATAATGTGATAAGTTGTTATTTTGCTTTTGTGTAGTATTCACTACAATTTGACTTTTTTCTTTTAGTATGTTATTATTTTGGTAATTGAAGGGAAGTGAATTTTATGAATAATAAAAAGATTATATTTGTTATTTTGTTATTTATCGGGATTAGTTTTATTGTATATTCTTTTGCGAACCCATTGCAAGAAGAGCAAGATTTATCACAAGGAAATCAGGGGGTTAGTGAGAATAATAGTCAGAGTAGTAATAAGACTAATAGTAGTAGTAAACCAAGTAGTAAGCCTAGTAATGGTTCTTCTATTAAAAAAGATGATAATAAAAAGGATGATACAACTAATGGAGCTTCCAATTCTGGTATGAACTCTAATAGTACTGGTGTTTTAAGTCCAGGTGTAAGTGGAAATGGTAATTCGCAATCTGGTGGTAATAGTGTATGGGTACCATCTGTTCCTGATTATGGTGGAGGTAGTAATGTGCCTAGTGAACCTACTAATCCAGTAGTTCCTACTGATCCAGTGGTTCCAGTAGATCCAGATCCAGTGATTCCGCCTAAGCCAGTGGTTTCTACTATTGCTTCTTCTAAGAATCCTAATATAAATGTGAGTCAGGTAAGTGGTAGTAATGATCTTTATTTGAGTGGCTTGCTACAAACAGAGCTTTATCAAGATCCGAGTGTTAATGATACGTTTAATGTTTATCGTATTAGTTTAAGTTTTACACCTTCTGATGCTGGTATTGTTGGAAATAATGTAACGTATCGTTTTTCTAAGACGATGGGATTACATGGTGAGTTAAAAAAGGCTTCACTTCTTGATGATAAGTCATTTGATGTTGAACTGGTAATTAATGCTAATTTATTTAGTTCTTCGAAATCTTTGGTTGTTTACATTGATTGGGATGATGAAAATGGGGAAATAGCTTATACCATTAATCTGAGAGATTTAAAGACAAATTAAGTAATTTAGGCTGTTGGAACATGATGCTTCTGATAGCTTTTTCTATGTGTAAAATAAAATAAAAAAAATTCGAAAGATTTTGACAAAATAAAAAAAATGTGCTAAAATATATTACAAAATTTAGAGGGGGGATATTATGCAAAATATTATTACGCATAAAAAACGCTTTTTAGCTATAGCTCTTGGTATTGTGGGACTTGTTAGTGCCGCAGGTTTTGGGTTATATAATTTTCTAAATATGGATCGTGTTCTTGAGGAGCAATTGTTGGTTGCTGCTAGAAATTATGTTGAAGGACATGATGTTGATATTCAGAGGGAAACTGTTATGCCAGCTAGTTTATATATGGCTTCAGGTGATTTGCCTCAGAATTTTAAGTGTCCAGATTCTTTGGTTACTATGACTAGAAATAGTAATGATGAATTATCTTATGATGCTACTTTGATTTGTAATGAAGAGCAAATGAGTAAAGTTAATGTTATTTATGATGATTCTTCAGTGATTGGCACTCAGTTAAATATTAAGTATAGTGTGGGGGACACTGAGTATAGTGATGATGTTTGGAATAATGCTTCCACTACTAAACCAACACAGTATACGAATGGTAATGTTTTAGTAATGATTACTATTTATGATGTTGATCAATTGATTAGTCAATCTAGTACTGAAACTTCTATTAATGGGTCAACTGTGAATGAGTGGTTAGTGACTACTGTAAATAATCGTACTATTTTATATAAGTTGTTCCAAAATAATGGTACTGATACTTTAGTTTTTCAAAATGTTGGTGAAATTCAGGTTGGGGTTTCCAATGTTGATAAAATTGCACCAGTGATTACTATTTTGGATGAAGATGGTAATAATGTTGAACTTAAAAATGATGAGAATGGTAATCAGTATTTTGAAACAGTTTTTGATGTAGTTACTGATAGTTCTGTTGATACTACTACACTTTATTCTGAAAAGTTGGCGACTTGTACAGATGAAATGAGTGGTTGTGATGGTGAAGTATTAACAGATGCATATTCAATTGATTTTAATACAGTTGGAGAGTATTTTGTTGTTTATAAGGCTACAGACAAGGTGGGTAATATTTCTACTGTTACTGAGAAAGTTATTGTAAAAGATAGTGTTGCTCCTGTTATTACTGGTCATTCTATTGATAAAAAAGTGAATAGTTTAGGTTGGTATAATTCACCTATTAATATTACTTTTAATGCGAGTGATAATTATAAAGATGGTGTTGTATCATATTTATATCAAATTATTGCTGAAGGTGATAACGAGAATAGCGTTATTGAGTGGACTGAATCTAAATCTAATGTAATTCCTGTAAATGTGAATAGTGGTAATATTACAGTGAATATTAAAGCGATTGATTCATCTTCTAATGAGTCAGTAGTGTATTCTGTTACTAATATTAAAATAGATCAAGATGTGCCTACAGTGAAAGGAACTTTAGAGAATGTTGGTAATGAAAATTGGTATAAAGATGATCAATTAGTAATTAATTTAGGTGATAGTATTCCTACTATTAGTGGTATTGTTAGAGTTCAATATGTTGTAGTAGAAGGAGTAAAACCTACATGGCCAGCAACTTCTACTTGGCAGTCATTTGCTTATGATGCTGAACATAATAAAATTGTAATTGATACTACTGGTTATACTGATGGTACTATTTTAAATGTAAGATTTAGAGTGGTGAGTGGTGCTGGTAAAACTTCTGGTACACAAACTATTTCTAATTTAAAGATTGATAGAAATAAAGCTATTATTGATAATATTAATTTATCAGGTAATAAAAATTCTGATGATAATGAATGGTATACTGGAGATGTAACTGTTACTATAGACGCGGAAGATGCTATAGGTGGTTCAGGTGTATCAGTTTATCAATATGCTGTTATTGGGGCTAATGAGAGTTTTTCAGAAGATGTAAATTTAATTAATTGGCAAGATAATGGTAATAGCAATAGTTTTAAAGTGTCTAATAGTGGTTTATATAAATATGCTGTTAGGGTTTTAGATGTGGCTGGAAATGTTAGTGATGTTAGTTTTGGTGAATTTAAAATTGATAAAGATAAGCCATCTGTTTTAAGTGTGGAAATTGATGAAAATTCTAAGCCTGACTTTGTTAACTGGTATTATTCACCTGTGCTTGCTAATGTAGTTGTTGATTCTGATTTGAGTGGAATTAGTAAAGTGGAATATCGTATTTCTACTGTGAATAATAAGGCTGCATGGGAAAAAGCAGAATGGATTAATAATGGTTTAAATTATGTTATTATTGTACCAAATGATGATACAGTTGCATATCATGCTTCTACAATTTACTATCAAGTAAGAGTTTATGATAATGCTGGAAATGTTTCTGCTATTTCTGCTACTAAGAATATTAAATATGATAATAGAGTTCCTGAGGTAAAGGTTGATGAAGTTGTAAAAGATCCAGCTGAGGTTACTAATGGTAATGTGACTGTTACTTTACCATTTAGTGAGGATGTTAGTATTACAAACAAAAGTCAATTAGAAAGTTTAGGATTAGTATTTGATACTACTAGTTCTTATAATAAGACTTATCATATTACATTTAATAAAAATACGAGTAGTGAAGGTGTTAAGATTAGATTTACTGATCGCGCAGGACGTAGTGGGGAATATGACTTAGTTGTTAATAATATTGATGATTTAGGTCCTGTTATTACAGATCGTATTGAAATTAGTGATGATACTTTATTTGTTAATTCTTGGTATAATAAACCAGTTACTGTTATTGCGACTTTAACTGATGCTTCAAAGATTACTAAATGTGAATATCAACTTAGTACTAAAAATGGCGAGGAGTATGTATGGGGAACTGACTGGACTGAGGTTACTTTATCTGGGGATTCTGATACTGAAAAGTCTTGTTCATTTATAGTTCCTAATCCTTCTATTGATGTGAAATATCAGATTAAAGCGACAGATGTTTATGGAAATGTTAGCGTTTTGACGTCAACTAATTCTTATAATGTTGATAGTGTAGAACCTACGTTAAAAGTAGATGTAGAAGGAACACATAATGAAGGAAATACAGAATGGTATAATGCATATTCAATAGTGAAGATTAGTAAGCTAGAAGACACTGTAAGTGGAATAGATTATACAAATAGTTATTACACTATAACAGTAGATGAAGAAGTAAAAGTAGCTAGAGGAACATTAGAGAATGTAAGTGAGATACCAGTAGAGTATGAATCTGGAAATATAGTTGTAACAGTAGTGGCAGTAGATCAGGCTGGAAATATTGCAACTGTTGTTAAAAGTATTAAGATTGATAAGACTGCTCCAACAGTTTATGATAATAATCGTGAAGATGGAGTATTGCAAATAGCTTATAATAGTAATATAAGTTTAACTGTAAATGGAAGTGTATCTGGGCTTGCAAGTATTGAACTTAAGAGAGGAAATACTGTAGTAACTAATGGAGTTAGTTTAGAGAATGGAACTGTAAGTATAGAGGCAATCAAAGCTAATGAAGGAAGTTATACATTAGTTGTTACTGATCATGCAGGAAATAAAAAAACTTATAACTTTGTAGTGGATATTACATTACCAACTGCAAGTGATAAGAATACTGATGATGGAAGTCTAAAACAAGCATATAACCAAAAGGTAGAATTGACATTAGATGGAGGATTATCAGGACTTAAGAGTGCGATATTGACTAAAGATGGTGTAGAGGTAGCTGGAGTAGATTTAGATGCTAAGACTGTAAATGTGGAAGCAACTAAAGAAAATGAAGGAAGTTATACATTAACGTTAGAAGATAAAGCAGGGAATTCAAATAGTTATACATTTATAGTGGATATAACAGCTCCAACAATTAACTTCCCAGAAGGATTAGTGGGAGAAGATGATACATTTACAACTACAAAAGAGTTAAGTAAAACTGATAGTTATACTGGATATGATGTAGATGCAAGTGATGTGTTACCAACTGTAGTATCTGTAACTAAGAGTATGAAAAAGGTTGTTGGTGAAATAAAAGAAGATGTAACTGCTTTAGATTTAACTAAAGTAGGAACATATGAAATTACTTATACAGCCGTAGATGCAGCAGGGAATCAAAAGAAAGTAGTAGAGACTGTAAATGTAGTAGATAGTTTTGATCCAGAAGTAAGTTATACAGTAAATGGAAGTGAAGTTTCAACAGGATGGTATACAGAAGACTTAAGTGTAGAAGTAACAACAAGCGATGAGGCAGGAATTAAGAGTTGTGTATACAGTATTAATGGAGGAACAGAAGTTAACTGTACTGTAGATGGAGAAGGATATACATTTGAAGTACTTGAGAGTGATACAAATGCTCAAGGGGAAGCGAATGTAGTAATAAAAGTAACAGATAATTCTAATAGAACAACTGTGCAGGAATTTACTGTTAAGATTGATAGTGTTGTAGAACCTACATTAAAAGTAGATGTAGAAGGAACACATAATGAAGGGAATACAGAATGGTATAATGCATATCCAATAGTGAAGATTAGTAAGTTAGAAGATACTGTAAGTGGAATAGATTATACAAATAGTTATTACACTATAACAGTAGATGGAGAAGTAAAAGTAGCTAGAGGAACATTGGAGAATGTAAGTGAGATACCAGTAGAGTATGAATCTGGAAATATCGTTGTAACAGTAGTGGCAGTAGACCATGCTGGAAATATTGCAACTGATACAAAAGATATTAAAGTAGATACTGTAGTTCCAGTAGTAAAAGAAAAAGTAAAAGAAGCT